>ODAI011609961.1_pt1 | contig 10119 bp, 3 predicted proteins | sample 1539321 | NCBI WGS metagenome assembly ODAI01 (sample SAMN02144231, study PRJEB22623) | gut metagenome | biome: sheep rumen | host: Ovis aries | place: New Zealand | reverse complement strand
GGATTGTCAGTCCTTCCACTCCCCCCGGGAGCGGGTCCGGGCAGAATCCATCGAGCATTTCTATGAATTGCTGAAGGCTGTTCTGGGGAAGCTGTAAACGATTTGTCAAACCATATTGTTAAACCATAACGAAAAAAACGAACTGTCCGCATGATCACACGGACAGTTCGTCTATTTTCTCAGCTTATTCCCCGTCTGCAGCCACGTCGATCATCTCTGTGGTCATGACTCTCTGATAGACATCGGTCAGCACGCCGCCGAAGCTGATATTGCCGTCTTCCAAAGGCTGGTCGGTCACGGTGATCCGCTCCTGTTTCGATACGCGGATCTTTTTGCCGTCTGCCCTGGTCTCCACCAGATTTCCTTCCTTGTCGTAGTAATCGTAGAGGAACTGGATGGTATCGCCGGGTCTGAACTGTCTTTCACCCTTCATATTCAGCAGGGTATCCAGAATAGAATCGGATTCGTATCCGATGACCCGTCCCTGGGTCGGGGTCTCCTGGTCTCCCGTCTGATCTTCCTTCACCGGATCCCATTCGATGATCAGTGTGATGGTCCGCCTGCCGTTGAGCCGGGCCTTGACCTTACCGGTATACACATCGCCTTCGTCGGTCTCCTTCACCGGATCCGCTTCATAGCAGACCGGCTGGCCTTCGATGTGCACCCAGCTTCCGTCCATGGAAACCATGGGATGTCCATCCGCGTCATCGCCGCCGATATAATCCGCGCCCAGATATCTGGATGCGGCGCCGCCGGCGTCGCCCTCCACCTTCTGATAGAGTACGGTCCTGCAGTCAGCCACCAGCTTCCATGCCTTCTGCGGCAGATCGATCCGGTAACCCTCCGGTGTTTCGATCAGGGGAATGTCCACAAAGGCCCTGGCTTCGCTGTAATCCTCGAAGCCTTTGATGTACCAGTCTTCGTTTGTATAATCCCCGTAGGACCACATCTCGCTGAATCCCTGCAGGGAAGGATCCTCCTGGAATTCCTTTTCCTTTTTCTCCTTATCCTTCTGCTGCTGGGCAGCCATGATGCTGAAGATCACATCCAGGGCATCCTTTTCCTTGTTCATGGACAGGGCCTTCAGCTGCCTGCTGGTATCTCCGTACATCCCGATGGCCTTGTAGGGGAAGGCGACCGAGAGCCCGTTGACCCCCTTGGCCGCGTCCCCGTTGCGGTAGAGAACGCTGGCCTGCAGGGCCCTGCGCAGATCCTTCTTCTCCTGGTGGGAGCAGATCTGTTCACCATAATCCATCTTGTCAAGGATCTTCAGGAAGTCGATGAGATCGATCTGCATGTTGTCCGAGAAGCTGTAGGCGCTGGCAGCGGCCCCGGCCACATCGGCGAAGGCGTCCGGATCCTCCCGGACCGCCGTCTCCACACTGGCCAGCATATCTCCCAGCTTCCGGCAGGCCGGTTTCGCCAGGGTCAGGTCCACAAAGGACAATGTGGACGCCGGCACCGGCTTGCCATCCCCCATGGTGATCCTGTTGTAGGGATCATAGCAGGCGATCATTTCCCGGCCGAATTCCTCGCTGCTCATGCCGGGATCCTGGGCCAGCTTCCCGAAAGCGGAAGTATAGAACCAGCCGGTGCCGCCTTCGGTCTCCTCGGAGGCCAGATAGTAATCCGCGTAAGGTTCCAGGGAAGAAGCGATCTCGATGTCCTGCATCAGGCAGGCGTCATACCCGATGATGTCAAACTTCAGGCCAGCCTTTGCGATGGCAGCCGCCACTTCGGAAGCCAGCATGGTCCCGGTTCCGGGATCCCCATCCTTCGCTTCCCGTGGATTCAGATCATCCTGTCCGTATCCGTAGGGGACACCGCCGCCGTGGTCCCACAGCACCAGCATATACCGGTCCGCGGGATACTTCTTCTTCGCCCAGCTGATGAACTCCTTCAGGGACTTCTGCTCTGACATGCAGGTGTCCGGCGGCAGGTCCTTCACCTTGTTGACCTTGCCCTCCCGGATCTCATAGCGGCCCACGGAGGCATTCTCGATCCCCTTGGTGAACCAGCGTTTCGACCCACCGGCCTCCATGACGAAGGTCAGATTTTCCCCCTGCCTGCTGGCATCGATCATCTGCCGGATGTTGACGGAGGCCAGGCCGGCCCTGCCCTCCAGATTGGACCCGACCACATAGGCCAGGACCACCACGTTCTGATCCTGACTGTGGTCCGGGAAGAACTTCGCTCTGGAGGGTTTCATATCCGCCACCGACGCCGCGGCCTTGCCCATGGCGTCCTCCCGGCTGATCACATCTCCTGTGCCGGTGATGTCTTTGGTGGAATCATAGGTGTCCTTGATGATGGAATTCACCAGAGGAACCGGCGGATTCTCCCGGACACAGAGGAATCCCACGCCGCAGACGATGACCAGGATCTCCGCAGCGGAGACCAGCACCAGAGCCGCCCGGTGCAGATGCCGGGCCCGCCGGCTGTACTGCTTCAGGGGCCGCAAAGGCAGGGGATGATACTGCGACCTCCCCACGCCCAGAATGAACAGGAACAGCACCGGGCACAGGATCGTGCAGAAACGGAAGATCACACCCTTGCCCATGCATTTGGCCAGTTTCCAGTAGAGCCGGATCAGGAAGATCCCATAGATCAGAGAAGCCGCCCACATGAAGACCCGTCCCATGTCCGCTCCGGGACCCAGGTAAAGGGCGCCCAGGGCCAGGATGGCCGAGACCACGAAGGGCCGGTAGAAGCTCCTGAGCTTCCGGAAGGTCATTTTGGAGAATTCCCGCTCCGCCAGGAAGGGGACCAGGGCCGTCCACCGCTTCAGATTCAGCTTCCGCAGCAGGACAAAATATGAAATGACCTGCAGGATCCAGGGCAGGATCCAGGAAGAAGGATCTTTGAAGAAATAAAACGTAAACATCTGCTGTAACCTCCAACTGAATCAATAGATGGCGCATCCCTTCCGCCCGGCCTTCTTGACCCGGTAAAGGGCTGTGTCCGCGTCCTTGAAGATATCACCCTCCGGGTTCTCACGGTCGGAGAAGGCCACTCCGACGCTGAGAGATACCGGCGGCAGGCTGTCCTCGGGGAACTGCAGCATTTTATTGGCCTTTTCGATCTTGTCGAGCACCAGCTGACTGTGGCTGCTGTTGACCCGGGTCATGATGACCGCAAATTCGTCTCCGCCGATCCTGCACAGATGGTCCACGGAACGGAAGCTGTGCCGCAGGATATCGGCGACTTTCTGAAGGATCCTGTCGCCCACCGCGTGCCCGTAGGTATCGTTGACCTGCTTGAAGTAATCCACATCGATCAGAAGCAGGGCCATATGTTTGCTGTCGGCGCTCTTCATCAGAAGGTCATAGGCGCCCCGGTTGAAGAGACCGGTGAGAGCGTCATGGGATGCCTGGTGTCTGAGTTTTTCCCTGGCCTCTTCATTTTCGTGCAGGATCCTGTTGTAGGTGCGGGTAACGAACCGGAGTTCCTCCACACCGATGGGTTCGATGATCTCCTGCTTTTGCATCTGTCTGACCATACGGGTCAGGGGCCGGCGGACCATCCCGGTGATGATCAATACGTTGACGATCACGATCAGCAGAAGCAGAATGGTCAGGGCCGTCCGGATATTGGTCATCGTCAGCAGCCTTGCCGAAGATGCTTCCAGTTCAGATCCCGAGGATTTGATCAGCGCCTGGGTGCAAAGATCCACATTGGTCTGAATGCGTTTCTTATAGTGGGCGTAATTGCTGTCAAAGACCATTTCCCGCGCTTTTTCCCGCATCTGTTCTTTGGTGAGGTTCCGGTCCTCTTCCCGGATCTGGATCCCCAGGATCTTCTCCGGCACCTTCCGGTCATCATAACCTTCCGCCTCTACGATGAGGCGCATTGCGTAGTTTTCGGTCTGGACCAGCGCATTCGACAGCCGCAGCGCCATGCTGAGGTCATCCAGAGCTGTGGTGTCCTCACCCTCCAGGAGGTATTCCAGTTCCTCCACCGCGTGATCTCTTTGTCTGGTCACCTCCAGTTCTTCATAGAAATCCCTGAGATAATCTATCTCTCCGGTCACAACGAAGGACCTGACCCGGTCCGTCAGGTAATCCGATCCCTCCTGCATGTCGGCAGCCGCTCTCTGCGCCGCCATGTAGCGGTCGCTTGCCGCATCCATCCGCTGGTAACCCCTGGCAACGGCAAGATCGGTGATCATCAGACTCACGGCAACGATCACCGCGATCATGACGAAGATGATCGACTCTGTTTTCAGCTGGATCGCGGTACGTTTTCTGTCGGTATGCGGGCGCGCACCCTGTTCCCGGGCCGGCTGCTCCTTCGCTCCTGTCTCTTCCGCCGCCCGCGGCGCGTCTTCCGCCGCCCCTTTCTCTGTCATATCTGCCGCGGCCCTGTCCGCTTTCTCGACCCGGGCCATATCCGCTTCTTTTTTCTGCAGGATGAAGGCTTCAAACTCCCCGGCGGGGATCGGTTTGGAGAAGAAATATCCCTGCACCAGATCGCACCCCAGTTCCCTGAGTCTGTGCAGCTGTGTGTCGGTCTCCACACCTTCCGCGATGACAGGCACGTTCAGGTGCTTTGAGATGTCAATGATCAGATTGACCAGATGCTCATCCCCGCCCTGACGGAAGGCGTCACGGACGAAGAGCATGTCCAGCTTCAGCGCGTCAATGGGGAGCTTTGAGATCATGTTCAGGGAGGAATAGCCGGTGCCGAAATCATCCATCTCGATCCGGAATCCCATCTCCCTGAGCCTGACGATCATCTCAACGATCTGATCCTGATCCTGTGTATAGGCGGATTCTGTGACCTCCAGAAGGAGGTCTCTTCCGGTAATATCAAACTCTTCCAGGATCGACAGCAGGGTCTCCGGCAGGTGTTCATCATAAATATCCACCCGGGACAGGTTTACGGAGACCGGAACGGAATAATTCAGTTCCTCCCGCCATTGCCTGATCTGACGGGCTGTTTCCTGCCAGACATAGAGGTCCAGCTTCTGGATCAGTCCGTTTTTTTCAAACAGGGGAATAAACTCTCCCGGACTGATCATGCCCCGCGTGGGATGGATCCAGCGAACCAGAGCCTCCGCGCTGGCCAGCACCGGCGTGTCGGGGCGGATATCGAATTTTGGCTGGTAGTAGACCTGGAACTGACCGCCGGCGATGGCCTCCGAAAAGTCTTCGATCATCTGCTCTTCCCGGATCTGCTGGATCCGCATGTCGTCATTGTAAGTCTCGATCCTGCGGCTCAGGTTCCCCCTGACCTTATCCGAGGCCTGCTTGGCCCAGTCAAACCGCCGCTCGATATCCACGGATTTGTCTACATTCTGGTAGATCCCCATCCGCAGCCGGATGCGGTTTTCTGAAGTGGATTCATCCATCAGACACAGAGATGCCTGTTCCAGGATCTCTTCATAATCCTCTCTGTGTCGGCAGTAGACCATGAAGGTGTCCGCGTTTCTTCTGCAGACGATGCCGTCCGAATCCGCCACCGTTTCACGCAGCTGCAGGCCGATCCGGCGCAGGACACTGTCCCCGTAGGCTTTGCCGTAGCGTTCATTGATCATGTGAAAATGATTGACGTCCACGATGATGGCATCTGTATCCACATCCTTGTGATGCTGGTCGAACTGCTCGGCGTAACGATAGAAGTAATCTCTGTTATAAAGTCCCGTCAGCTCATCCCTTTCGGTGAATTTGATAATGTCCCTGTCTTCAGACAGCTCAATGGCGTGACGGACTCTGGCGGAGAATACCTCCCGGGGGGGATAGTTCTTGGAAATGAAATCAGCGGCGCCCAGATCCAGGCACTCGATCTCCGTCTCCGGCTCCGCCGTGGTCACGATCACAGGGATGTGACTCAGGCTGTCGTCGGCGCGGATGATCTTCAGGACCTCGATGCCGGACATGACCGGCATGATGATGTCCAGCAGGATCAGGGAGAGTGTCTCCCGGTGAGCGCGGATCATCTCCAGAGTCTCCCCGCCGTCACAGGCGTACAGGAGCTCGTATTCATCCTGCAGATACAACCCCAGCAGTTCCCGGTTGATCTGCTGGTCCTCCGCGATCAGGATCTGGCGTTTTCCGTTGGCGGAATGAAATTTTTCGTGGCTTTTCAGCATGGTCTGTTCCTTCCTGACAGTCCGGCATCCTTCCCCTCTCTTCCGGAAGGGATCGGCGGGATCATGCCCTGCGTTTCTTCTTATCTTCGCGCATTGCCGCGTCTGCGCGGCCGAAGACCTTCTCAATGGTTTCGGCGCTGTTTCCGCTCCACTCAGAAATGCCAAAGGCAATCATCAGGCCGCCGCTTTCCTGATGTGCCCTGTTCTGTTCACTGAAACTCTCTGCCAGCTTTTCCCTGTCCAGATAGTCCGGCCCCATCAGGATCGCGGCGAACTCATCACCGCCGATCCGGAATACGGGACTGCGCTTGAACTGGTTGCAGATCAGAGAACAGGCCTGCCGGATGCACTGGTCACCGGCCTCATGTCCCAGGGTGTTGTTGATCTCTTTCAGATTTATGACATCGAATACTGCCACCGCGAAGGAATCCCGGATCCCGGACGCGATGTCCCGGTCGATCTCCTCCCGGACCTTCATGAAGGCGTCCCTGCTCTTGACTCCGGTCAGCGGATCCTTCATCACCGCAGACTGCGTCAGCTCCAGATCCTGATCCAGTTCCTTTTCCCGTTTCATCTGTTCGTTCACATTGCTGATGCCGATGACGATGAACTGACCGTCATCCTCCGTCAGCCGGATCACCTTGCAGCTGACATAGACCGGGGTGCCGTCAAACATCAGGCGATAGGTCACCGAAAACGGCCTGCCGTCTTCCAGTTCCCTGAGCAAGCGCTCCTTCTCCCAGACGAAGAGAGCCTTTTTCAGGTCGTTCGGATGGGCAAGCCGAAGCACGTTCTTCCGGCATTCCGCGAAGAAGTTCCTGCCGGTCTGCTCCACCTTCAGCTCACGGTAAGCCGGATTGGAAGAATACTCAACGAACTCATCCGTTTCCGTATTGACCATGTAAATGCTGTAATAATCCTTCGACAGCGCATACAATATGCGGGAATAGGTCAGGTTCTCGCGCTTCGCGTCTTCGTATTTTTCATGGCGCTTCATCTGCAAATCGATGTTGTTGACGCCGATCACGATGTGATTATCCCGGGATCCGCCCATTCTGATCGCTTTCATGCTGACCCAGGCAGGATTCCCGTCGAATACGAGCCTGTAGGAAATGGTGAACGCGCCGTTTTTATCCAGTTCCCGGAGCAGATTCTTCTTCGTGAACAACCGGAGAAACTCTCCCTGATCCTCCGGATGGATGACCCGTCTGACATTCTGCCTGCTCACCTGAAAGAAGTTCTCTCCGGCCTTTTCGATGCCCAGGTCTTCGTAGGCCGCATTGGCTGTGAATTCTGTGAACCGGTCGGTTTCGGTATCCACATAGTAGATGCTGAAATAATCCGCAGCCAGGGCCTTGGCCAGAGAAGCGTAGGTCACGCTCTTTTCCAGGGCTTCATGATATTCCCTTTCCCGCCGGACCTCCGCGTCGATATTGCTCAGGCCGATCACGATGTGGTCCCTGTCATCGGCCAGACGGATCGCCTTGGTGTTCACGTTCATCGGGATTCCGTCCACGATGGTCTGATATTTGATGGAGAATCTGCCCCTGCCGCGGACGGAGTCCAGGAAACTCAGTTTCTCAAACGCCTTCCGCACCCGGTCCTGATCCTCCGGAACGATCCTCTCGGGGATCTGCTTCATACAGTCCTCAAAGAAATCAGTGCCGCCGGCCACCTGCAGCAGCCTGTGATCCTCTCCCTGCATCCTGTATTCCCGGTAGTCCCCGGTCTCGGTGTTGAGATAATAGACCGTGAAGTAATCCTGTGACAGGGCCTGGGCGATCCGCGCGAAAGTCAGATGGTCATCTTCAGCGGCTGCTTCCTCTTCCCGCGGCGCCTGTCTGCCTTCTGGATCCGCTTTCTCCAGCCTTTGCTTCTTCTCCTCGAGAAAAGCGGTCATCTCATCCGCCGGCACTGCCTTTGAGAAGCAGTGTCCCTGAATGATCTGGCAGCCCATGCCCTTGAGTACGCTGACCTGCTGCAGATTCTCAACACCCTCCGCGATCACCGGTACATCCAGATATCCGGCGATGTCCAGCACCAGCCGGATCATGCGGGCATCCCCGTTTCCGGAAAAAGCGTTCCGGACGAAACTCATGTCCAGCTTCAGGGCATCGATGGGAAGCTGCGACAGCATGCTCAGAGAAGAGTACCCTGTGCCGAAGTCATCCATCTCCACCTTGAGTCCCAGGCGTCTGAGCCGCTGGACCGTATCGATGATATACTCCTCATCATCCGCATAAGCTGATTCCGTAACTTCCAGACTCAGTTCCGAGGGCTCCACATCATAGTCCGCCAGAAGCTTCTCGAAGAAGGGAATGATCCCGGGGTCCGTGATGTCGATCCGCGAGACATTGACCGCCACAGGAACGGACATGCCCGTTGTTTTTTTCCATTCCGCGATCTGACGGGCCGCCTCTTCCCAGACATAATTGTCCAGTCTGCGGATCATGCCGTTCTTCTCAAACACCGGAATGAACCTGCCGGGACTCACCATCCCCAGCTTCGGATGCTGCCATCTGACCAGAGCCTCCGCGCTGCAGAGCAAAGGCTGGTCATGCTGTACATCAAACTGGGGCTGATAAAAGACCCGGAACTCCCGTTCCCGGATGGCCCGTTCAAAATCTTCGGCCAGGCGCACAGCAAGCAGCTCCGCTTCGTGCAGGTCTGTATTATAAAACTCGATGTCTTTATTGTAATTGCCGCGGGCCCTGTCCGCCGCCACCTTGGCGCGTTCAAACCGCTGCTCCAGACCGATGGATCTGTCAGCGTTCTCATAGACACCCATGCAAAGACGGATCCTGCCTTCATTCTCCGTCTCCACTCCGATCCCCGCGGCAGCCTGATCAAGCAGGTCCCGGTAATCCGCGCGGTGGGGACAATAGACCATGAAGGTGTCCTCTTCTCTCCGGCTGACAATGCCTCCGTCCCCCCGGACCATCTCCCTGAGATTGCTGCCGATCCGGTTCAGGATGCTGCTCACCTGCGTCCGTCCCAACCGCTCCACCAGCAGGTGGAACCGGCAGATGTCCACCACGATGCAGTCCATGGGGCTGTTTCTGTGGTGCTGATCGAAGGCTGCAGCATAGCTGTAAAAGAATTCCCGGTTATAGAGTCCGGTCACCGGATCTCTCTCCGTTGAGCCGATAAGTTCTCTGTCCTCTGACAGCTCGATGATCCGCCGGATCCTTGCCAGGATGATATCCCGGGACGGATAGGGCTTTGAAATGAAGTCCACCGCGCCCAGTTCCAGACAGATGGCCTCGGATTCCGTGTCTGAGGTCATGACGATCACGGGGATCTTGGACCAGGCGGGGTCCTCCGCCAGCCGCCGCAGGACCATCATGCCGGACATGACCGGCATCATAAGATCCAGCAGGATCAGCGAGATCTCCCGGTCACTGCTTTTGATCTGCGCCAGTGCCTCCTGTCCGTCCGCTGCGAAGATCAGGTCATACGCGTCCCCGATCATCATCCCCAGCATCTCTCTGTTGACAAGCTCATCGTCAACCACCAGCACCAGCCTTTTCTCCTGGGATTGTATTCTGAACTCACCTGACATTTTGCTCCTCCAAGTCTTTTCTGCTGACACTTATGTCCTAATGTTTATCATACCACAATCACTGTCCCGTATGATAATTTTATCACAAATGATTTCCTGTCACGGCATGGATCTTTTCCGCGGACAAAAAGCGCAGCCGGGCGATCTGCTCCCGGCTGCGCGGATGAAGTTATGAAGTTCTGTTCAGGTGTCTCCTATTCCGTGAACAGCGGTGTGGAGTAGTATCTGTCGCCGCTGTCCGGGAGGAGGGCGACGATGGTCTTGCCTTCGTTCTCCGGTTTCTTCGCGTACTCGATGGCCGCGTGCAGGGCAGCGCCGGAGGAGATGCCCACGGAGATGCCCTCGCGGCGGGCCAGGAGCTTGGCGGCGGCAAAGGCCTCGTCGCCCGTGACGGTAAAGACCTCATCGTAGATCTGGGTGTTGAGGGTTTCGGGCACAAAGCCGGCGCCGATGCCCTGAATCTTGT
>ODAI011341539.1_pt1 | contig 10119 bp, 10 predicted proteins | sample 1539321 | NCBI WGS metagenome assembly ODAI01 (sample SAMN02144231, study PRJEB22623) | gut metagenome | biome: sheep rumen | host: Ovis aries | place: New Zealand | reverse complement strand
TTCATCATCAAAGTCCTCGAAATCTTCATCAAAATCTTCAATGATAGGTTCATCTGAAAACAAATTGTCTTCATCAAAATTATCTGCAAAAGATTCATCTGATTCTATGAATATTTCTTCAAATTCTTCTTCATCTTGATCCTCAAAAATAATCTCATCAGAACTTTCTATTGCCTCATTGTCAGGAGTTTCACTATTATCAGAAGGTACATCATTTTGTTCTTCAGGAGTTTTTTCAGGAGTTTCGGATTCTTTACTCTGTTGGTCTAAGACTTCAAATTCTTCTTCATCTTCTTCAATTATTTTTTCCAGATCTTCTGTTGAATCGTTAATGTCTTCTTTAGGTGATTCTTCAATAACTTCTTTATCAGTGTTTTCATCCAGAATTTCCTGTTCTAATTCAATTTCATCATTTTCAACTACTTCATTTGAAACCTGTGGAATATTGTTGCTTTCTTCTTCAACACTGGACTTCTTGATTCCAACATAGGATGATGTTTTTTGTTCTTTTTCAAGATTTTTTATATCAAGTATCGTTTTATAGAAGGTTTCTAATTCTGCATCATTATTATCCACACCGCCAAGTATGTATTTTTTGTGAGAAATACCTATTTCCAATTTAGGTTCGTTTAAAAAATTTCCTTTTTTATAGCTCAAATAAGTTATGGCTGATACAGATTCAATAATTGGACTTTTACCTTCATATGAATCAAATATTATTTTGTATGATTCCATTCTGGCTGATGCTTTTCCATAACCATTTACTTTAACTATTCCAACTCCTTCTCCATTCTCTATAAAAGGAATTATTTCTTCACTAATTTCTGTTTTACTAAATAAAGACATAATTACACCCGATCTGTTTTTGTATTCTTAATTATTTTTACTGGTTTGTTATTTTCAACTATTACTGTCATCATATCCTCTGCGTAAACTGTGTTTTCAAATATTTCTTTAGCTTCTTTTTCCAATATTTCAGAGGTTGTATACCTATTTGATAAATGAGTTAATATTAATTGGTTAACATTAGCATCTTTTGCTATTAAAGCAGCATCCATAGCTACTGAATGTCCATTTTCCATTGCCTTGTCTCTGAACTCTTCAGAGAAAGTTGCTTCATGAATTAAAACATCCACTTCTTTAGCAAAATAAATCATATTCTCTTGAGGTATAGTATCTCCACTGTATACTAATTTAACACCCTTGCGTGGTGGACCAAGAACCTGTTCTGGAAGAATTGTCTTGCCATCAACAACAACCGATTCTCCAGATTGTAATTTTCCAAATAAAGGCCCTGGTGGAACACCCAATTCCAGAGCTTTAGGTTTCAGGAATTTTGGCTGCTTAATCTCCACTATTTTATATGCATAGTTAGCTACTGTATGCTTCATCCGCATTGCCTTGATTAAAAAATTGTGTTGCTGATATATTATTTCATCATTGCCTGTGATTTCATGAACATTCAATTCATATGAAATGGAATAATATCCCAAGTTCTTGATGTGTTCTATTAGGTCAATTATTCCGTGAGGACCATAAATATTCAAGGGTCTTGTTCTTCCACGGAAGGCCAAGGATTGTATGATTCCAGGCAATCCAAGTATATGATCACCGTGTAAGTGTGTTATATAGATATCATCTATTTTCATAGGACTTACTTGAGCTTCCATGATTTGTTTTTGAGTACCTTCCCCACAATCAAAAAGAACTGTCCGATCATATATCTTTAATATGATGGCAGCATGGTTTCTTGTTTTTGTTGGAATTGCAGAAGCAGTGCCCAAAAAGGTTAATTCAATAATATTTATACCCCATTTTTTGATTTTATTTTTTTAATAAACAATTAAATTACTATATATTTATGTTTGTATTTTTTATTTTTAATAGTTAGGTTCTGCAGAAATACTTTGAAAAAACAGGTAATAGTAATGTAATTAAGAAAACGTTTAAAAAACAAAATACCACATAAAAGAGTGTTTAGTATAAAAATAAGAATATTCTACTCTATTTAGTGATTAATTGGCACATATATTTTTCGTTTAGCTATATGAGAGTTATATTGTTCGTAATTATCCAAGTAGTGTTCAGAGGATTTTTTTAAACCGCAGATTGGATGTTGTCAAAATATATTTAACAATTTTTTTATCCAAAAAGAAAATACCCTAGTAGTTGAATGATAATATGAAAAAAATATTTCTTCATATATAAAAGCATATTTTAGTATTTCACATGTTTCACTTTAAACAAGGTTTTCTAGAGAGCTTATAGTTAAATACAATTTTTGATTTTTTTACATTTTAAAAACTAAAATTTCTGTTGAAAAATAAATATTAATAATCAGTTACATAGATAGAATATAAAACCTCTTGGAACGTGTGTTTATGACGATTTTTAGTGATAACAGAATTATCGAAAATGTATATGATGACATAGGATTTGAAGACATTACAACAAATAGTCTGGTTCCTGAAAACAAGTGGGCTCAGGCAGAAATACTTTGTAAAGAAGATGGTATTCTGGCAGGAATGGATGTTGCCCATTATATTATTGATGAATTCGGTTTAAATATGTCAAGTTCTTTTTTAGATGGTGAACAAATCAAAAAAGGAGATGTCATATTAGAGTTTGAAGGAAAAGCAAAGGATATTTTAATGGTGGAACGTAGCATATTAAACTACCTGATGCATTTAAGTGGTATTGCCACAATTGTTAGAAACACCTGTGACAGAGTCAAAGAAGTAAATCCAAATGTCAGAGTAGCTTGTACTAGAAAAACAACACCCGGACTTCAAAAGCTAGAAAAAAAGGCTGTGGAAATTGGTGGTGGAGACACCCATAGATTTAAATTAGATGACTGTGTTTTAATTAAAGACAATCACATACAGGTAGTTGGAGGAGTAATAGAATCAATTGAACTGGCCAAAGAAAACGTTAGTTTCACCAAAAAGATTGAAATTGAAGTAGAATCAGAGGAAGATGCAGTTCGTGCAAGTATGTTTGGTGCTGACATTGTCATGCTGGACAATATGACACCCGAAGAAATCAAGTCTGTTTTGAATACTTTAAACGAAAAAAGATTAAGGGAAGACGTGATTATCGAAGTCAGTGGTGGAATTACGCCAGAAAATATAGTGGATTATGCCAAACTGGATGTTGATGTAATATCAAGTGGTTTCATAACAAACAGTGCAAAATCATTAGATTTGAGTTTGAACATTTTATAAACAAAACCACATACTATTTTTTTTAAATAATTTTTTTCTTCATTTAACCTTATTTTCTGAAAATAAAGTATTATACACCTATATTGACCATTCTTTTTTTAGAAAATTTTACCTTTAAAATTCATTAAATCAAATATGCTATTAACTAAAATCATTAGTGACAGATAAAATCATGTCCATATTAATCAGAAAATCCATAATTTTAACATTACATTTATTAATTAAAAACAAGATATATAATATTATAATTATTGATAATTTAAATAATAATTTTGAAATAAGAAATAAAACGTGATTTTTATGGCAGAATATGAAGAAATTAATGAAATTGAAGAAACTGATTTAGATACCATTGAAACTGAAGGCAATGGCGACGAAATAGAAGAATACCTTGATGAAGACGACGAAAAACTACCTTTTGCAAAAGCAGAAGTTGTACGTTTAATGAAACAACACTTAGACGATGACAAAATGATAAGAGAACGAGTAAAAGTCGAAATGAATAAATTCTTAGGTGATGTTTTAGCAAACGTATGTAAACAATTAAATGACTACCCATATTCAACTGTAGAATATGAAATGCTTAAAGAATCAACATACCCATACACAAACATTGAAAGAATCAACGAAGAAAAAATCAGAATCTTAAAACACCTCGATGCAATTAAAGCTGATTGTGATGCATTAAGCATGGATGTTAAAGCAACATTAAAAATCAATGATAAACCTAACCAAGAGGAAGAAGAAGACGATTTATTCTAAATTGTCTATAATACATTTATCTCACCACCATTCCTTTTTTTTCACTGACCAAGTTACATTTTATTTAATATTTAAAGTTATAAATATTATAACATAAAATTAATTTTGGTAGGCTTAATATGAAAACGAACATTGAAAATTTACCTATTTCCATAGGAGGACCCATTCTTGGAATAGCTGCCATGGGAAATTTATTACACGATTTTTTTCCATACAGTAGAGAAGTATGTGGATTGATTTCTGCACTGCTTTTTATATTGGTAATAATAAAACTGATCAAATATCCCAAAACATTTAAGAAAGATTTGAACAATCCAGTTTTAGCAAGTATTATCGCCACATTATCCATGGCCATGATGTTGATTGCTAGTTTTGTTTTACCTTATGCAGGCTATATTCCTGCAATTTCATTATGGATTGTTGCAGTAGTAATTCATCTATCCTTTGTAATCAATTACATAATAAAATTTGTTTTGCACTTTGACATTACCGATTATACTGCAGGATCTTTTGTTGTTTTTGCAGGAATTCAAATGATAGCAATCACTGCACCATCTTTTAATCAGGAATTCTATGGGAGCATAGCTTTTTGGTTTAGTTTTATATGTGTTATACTGGTATTCATTGCAATCACTTATAGATACATCAACATTCCCGTACCCCAACATACACAACCAGTCATCGGAGTGTATGCGGCACCTTTTAGTTTATGTGCTGTCGGCTATCTTGCATCAGTTGCACCAAATAATACGTATCTGGTCATTACATTCTATGTGATTACTAAAATTCTATATATAATGGTTCTGGGAAAACTTATTCAATATTGGGAATATCCATTTTATCCTACTTATGCAGCATATACTTTTCCAATTGTTATAAATGCAGTAACGACACTGTTTACCATGAAATACTTACAAAGTATTGGGATTAATTTAGCGTATATGCAATATGAATTAATCATCGAAATAATAATTGCAATATTGCTTGTCTCCTATGTATTGGCACAATTCTTAATTAACACTTTTGAAATTCCACGTATTAGAAAGAGATAATCTAGAGAAATAAAATTTGGGAAATAAATGTAACAACATGTCAAAAAGTGAAAACAATCTTAAATCATTAAAGAATTAAAATACATGATTTATTTGTTAAAAAGTGTCAAAACATAATTAAAAAAAGTTTAAAAATGGAAAAACAAAAACTCAAAAAAAACACGAAAATATAAATAAAAAAAAGAGAATTAGATAAATTCCACTAATTCTTCAATACTTTTTCTGTCAGTACCTCTTGGTTGTGCATTAGGATATCCAAGTGGCGTAAGTAATACCGGTTCATATTCTTCAGATAAATTTAACATTTCAGATAATGCTTCCTTATTAAAAGCAGCTATATAACAGGTTCCTAAGCCCAATTCGGTAGCTTCAAGAATTATGTGATCCATCACGATAGTAGCATCAATATCACCCAAATTTTTACCATCATACCTAGTCCAGGCATCTGAAGCTTTTGATACTACTGCAATAATATATGGTGCCTGAGTAAACCAATCCCATTTTCCAACCTGTTTTAATTCATCCACATGTTTTTTTGTTTCAATAACATATATCTTAAATGCCTGAGCATTGGTTCCGGTAGGTGCAATTTGTGCAGCTCTTAAAACCTTGTTTAATTTTTCTTCCTCAACTTCCCGGTCCAGATAACCGCGTACACTGTATCTTTTTTCCATTATATCCAATACTGACATTATTCCACCTCACTTTCATCAAATGTTGCAAAACCTGTCTGCAACTTTTCTGCCTCTTCGGGAGTTAATAATTCTTTATCAGCATCATCATCATCGATTACACTGTTTCCAAATGGATCTTCCAATATAAGTAATGTAGACATTTCGCCCAGTTTGATTCTTGTTAAATTATCTATTATATTTAAAGCGTTTTCCTGAACATCAGGATCTATATCGTCACCTTCGAGTTTTAAAGCACGTAAAACAGCACTTTCAAACCTGTTTAATATGCCTTCCACATTGGAAACATAACCCTGCGATTTTGGTCCCGGTTCAACCTTCAAACCCAAATCAGGAATAGAAACTGTTGCAGTTTGTGATTTTGCTACCCTGGAACTAAGTTTGGTACTGTCAATTTTTAATTTAAATCTGACAGGATCATTATGTTCTAATGATATGCTGTCAGATGACTGATATCCACAACTATTACAACTAACTGCAGTTTCCAGAATATCCCCAAAGTATGGAATGTTATCTGTCCTGTTAGTTATTTCCAAAGTTTTTACACCACCACAAACCGGACAATCAGAATACATAATTTCATTATTATAAAAAATATCATCTTTACTCATACAAATCATTTCTTTAGTTCTTAATAATATTATGTTAATTTAAAATTAAATTTTTATCTATTACCAAATTTTTTTCTGATAATTCCCGTATAATTTTATTTAAACTATCCCTGTCAGGTGCTGAAATGTTATGACTGTGAACATCATTGGACAATTTATATAGTTTTTCCAAAGACTCCTTTTTCTTAGGATCAGATTCCCAATCATTATTTGAATCATCATCATAGTCATCTATAGTTCGAACGAGGGGTTCCTTAAATTCAGGAATATAATACGAAATATTATTTATTTTTCCACCATATTTAGCAATGATATCACGTTCCAAATCTATTAAATCAACAGAATGCTTTAAAAAAACTACTTCTGAAACATCATGAATGGACTGCAATATTTTCTTCAATGTTTTCTCCATATCCTTATTATTAATGACAGGAACAGACATTGTGTTGGCTTTAAATATCAGATAATCATTGATTATTCTGTTTTCACGAAAGTAATCCAATTGTGCTCCACCACGTTTTATGGCAATTGCCCTGGAAATAAAACGTTCCTGATGGTCTTCCTTGTCCGCAGTTAAAATAAAGAAATGAACATGAGCTTCATTTTCAAACTGTTTCGTATCCAACAATCCGGGAACCAGATGAACTCCCTCAATTACTATTGATTCCTTATCTTTTATTGATCGTTTGATAACTTTTTCAATTGCAGGAATAACAAAGGATGCATGTTCTTCAAAACCTGCTTCTATAAGTTTTTCTTCGTTGTCGTAATTAAATGAATCCCTTAATGTAGTATAAGCATCGTAAGAAGATTTGTGTAATGCCGGCGCATAATCAGGACCAATGACACCCCGAACAATTTCCCTGATAAAATCCGTTTCAATCAGGTATTTAATATGTAATCGGTTTGATATTTCTGAAGCAATAGTGGATTTTCCTATACCTGAGGCAGATCCTATTAGTATTACATATGGTTTCATGTTACCACCTGATAAATCGTGCAAAAAAATGATTAAAAAAAAAGAAGTTTATTTTAAAAAATAAACTATGTGTTTATAATATTTCTACATCTACTTTTTTACCTCTGATTTTTGGAAGAACGATTGTTAATTCGTTGTCTTCAAATGATGCATTTACTTCCTTGAGATCTACTTCTACTGGTAATGGAATAATGTTTTTAGTTTTTCCTGAACATCTTTCTTTTCTTAAGACTTTAACTTCTTCGTCATCGGAAATATTACATTCAGGGAAATCAATTTCTATTTCAATAGCTTCGGTAGACATTTTGACTGAAATATCATCTTTTGATACGCGAGGTGCATCGAGTTTGATTACAAGATTATCTTCGTATTCAAGTAAATCCACTGCTGGTTTGTTTGCTTTATATTCTTCCAGTGTTTTATTCCATTCGTTTTGTCTTGCTTTTAATGTTGATATGACGTCATTGAACATTTTTTCTGCAACACTTTTGGTTTCTTCAACTGTTTCTTTACCATATACTTTGTAATCGAACTCTTCGTTTTCTGTTGCTTCTTCACTTGTTTCTTCTGTAGTTTCTTCACTTGTTTCTTCTGTAGTTTCTTCAGTTGTAGTTTCTTCATTTGCAGAAGTTGTTTCTTCAACTTCTTCTGTTGCTTCAATTTGTTCTTCTTCGTCTTTTTTTGAATCTACATATACGTTTTCCATGAATATCATTCCTTAATTATAAACTTTGAAAAATATAATTTTAAATTATATAATTAATGATTTATCAATTCATTATATAAACATTTCGAGAAAAAATTAATTAAAAAAAGATGGAGATTAGGAGAGTATAATAATTATTCTTTTCTATGTCTTCTTCTTAAATTATATTCCGTAAATTGGTCTTCTTGAGCAAATTCTTTACCCATTTGCTGGATTAACTCTTTTATTTCATCTATTTTACTCAAATCATTTATGCTTGTTTCAAAAATAGGGTCATCTATCTTTTGTGAATACTCTTCAATAACACTTTTATCTGTTAATAAATCAGTTTTATTGAATAAACATATCATAGGTGTTTCAAATACCTTTTTTATTTCAGAATATAATAGGTACTGATTTTCCATGTGGAACCCTGAAGTTTCTGATGGATCGAATATGTAAATTATTATATTACCCAGGTGTTCCAATGCTGCTATTGCATTCAATTCTATTTCATTCATATCATTAATTGAACGATCGAGCAGACCCGGTGTATCAATAATTTGGTATTGTCTGTATAACATTTCATAATTTCCGATTTGCAATCCCTGTGTAGTGAATGGATAATTTGCAACTTTTGGACTGGCATCTGTGATGTTATTTAATAAAGTGGATTTACCCACATTTGGAAATCCTGCAATTACAACACGTACCGCATTGAAGTTGATATTTGGCATGTGTTTAAGTTCTCTTTTTGCAAAGTCCAGAAAGTCCAGTTCATCACTTATACGTTTTACAACTGAAACTATTCTTCCATATGCCTCTTTTCTTATATCTATAGCACTCAATGAATCTGATTTTCTGATTTTGCTTGTATATTGTGATTCAATTTGTTTCAAAACACCAAGTGCCCAGAATACTGCACCCAATGAGTGTTTATACTGATCCACACCCACCACAATATCTATATAATCCTGATAGAACTCAGGTAATTCCTCAATAATTGGTGTCTCAGTAACTATCCTGTTAAAAGTACTGTTAATTACTTCACAAGCCGTCTGAACCCTTACTTCTTCTATTCTCATACCTTTTACACGTGGATGTAATTTTGAACTTCTTACTTTGGATGCAGCTTTACTTGCACGATTAAATGCTTTGTCTATTATTTCATCCGGTGTTGGTATATTTGGTAATTTCATTTTTGACCTCCCCCTTATTTTTCTTCAAAAATTTGTGCCTGGAAATTATATATTTTCGTGTTTTCATCCTTCCATGCATCTTTATTTAATCCTGCCTTATAACATAGGTTCTCCAGGTATGTTTTAATATCCCAGTTCTGTTCAATAGGAACTTGTGGTAATAATAATCCCCTATGATACATGTTTTCGATTATAAGACCGTCACGACCAACCTTTAAAACTTCCAAATATTCATTGTATGAATCAACTTCAACTAGTTTTGGCTTAGTTAGTACACTGACTTCTATTTCTGTTTTTTCAAATTCTTCCAATGACAATGGATTAAATCGTGGATCATCAAAGGCTGCGGCAATAGACACATCCAGAAGACCTTCTATTAATTCCATGTAAGGTTCGGGATAACCTATACAACCTCTTAAATTTGAGTTTATTGATAAAGTTACGAAAACTCCCAGCTTTTCATGAAAAACTTCTGGTAATTCCTGTTTGAGAACATATTCCCCACCTTTTAAATACGTGAGAATATTTTCTCGGGCTATGTTAATGAGTAACTTTCCCTCATCCTGTGTTAAATGATTATCAGACATTTATTGAACTCCACCAACGGTTGCTCGACTAACCCTTATATGAGGTCCGCCATCACCTACAGGTACTGTTTGTCCGTCTTTTCCACAGAAACCAACGTTTAACTTAAAGTCTGAACCTACTCCAGTAACATTATTTAATATGTCAAGAGTTGTTCCTGATAATGATACGTCACGTAAATGTGTTCCTAGTTCACCTTTGTCTATATAGTATGCTTCCACTGCATTAAATTGGAATATTCCCTTTCCTGTATCCACCTGTCCTCCACGTGAACCTTTTAAGTAAATACCATTAGGAATGTCCTCTATCAATTCATCGAATGAGAAGTCG
>ODAI011367800.1_pt1 | contig 10120 bp, 6 predicted proteins | sample 1539321 | NCBI WGS metagenome assembly ODAI01 (sample SAMN02144231, study PRJEB22623) | gut metagenome | biome: sheep rumen | host: Ovis aries | place: New Zealand | reverse complement strand
CAGGCAATCTGGCCGATCGATACACGAAACAAAGCATGGAAGCAGGCTGATGCGATCTATCATCGCTCCAGTAAAGGAGGCGGTGAATGGGAGTACCGCAAAAAGCTGCCGGAATCCTGGACAGTATCCTACCGGGAGCTAACCTTCAAGGTAAGTCCGACCGGCTTTAAGCATACCGGTCTCTTCCCGGAACAGGCAGTCAACTGGGATTGGATGAGTGAAATGATCCAGAGCCATGCAAATGAAAATCTCCGTATTTTAAATCTGTTTGCTTATACCGGCGGCGCAACGATGGCTTGTTCCGCAGCTGGAGCCGCTGAAGTCGTTCATGTTGATGCATCAAAAGGAATGGTAGCCTGGGCAAAGGAAAACCGGGATCTCTCCGGTCTGCAGAATCATACAATACGCTTTATTGTAGATGACTGCCTGAAGTTTGTGGAACGTGAAAAACGCAGAGGCCGTACCTATCACGGCATCCTGATGGATCCACCTTCCTATGGCAGGGGCCCTAACGGGGAACTATGGAAATTTGAAAAAGAGCTTCCGAAGCTGATTCAGGCATGTCTTGATATTTTTGATGAAAACGGACTGTTCTTCCTGATCAACAGCTACACAACCGGATTTTCCTCCATTGTTCTCGAAGATCTGATGAAAACCATGTTTGAAGCGTATCAGGGTCGCGGCTTTGTTTCGGCTGGAGAAGTAGCACTTCCAATTGAACATCGCAATTTATTGTTGCCGTGCGGTATATATGGAAGATGGCAGCGCAATGATTAACATACTTTATGAGGACAATCATCTTCTAGGTGTTGAAAAACCAGTCAATGTACCGGTCAATGAAGATTCCAGCAGAGATGATGATCTGTTATCAATGGCCAGGGAATATATCCGGGTAAAATATAATAAGCCCGGCAATGTCTATCTTGGCCTTGTGCATCGACTGGACCGTCCAGTTGGCGGTGCCATGATATTTGCGCGCACCTCCAAAGCTGCATCGCGTCTGTCGGATATGATCCGCACCAATCAGATGAAAAAGACCTACCTTGCGATTCTGGATGGTGTTCCAAAGAAGGAACAGGACACGCTGACGGACTATCTGATCAAAGATCATCGCACCAATATGGTGCGTGTTACAGATGAAGCACATGGCAAACGCTCTGTTCTGCATTACCGGACACTTGCGATAAAACAGCAGAAAACGCTGGTTGAAATTCATCTGGAAACCGGTCGTAGCCATCAGATCCGCGTGCAGTTCTCTTCGCGTGGACTTCCGCTTGTACATGATCAGCGTTATAACCCGAATCCGGGTAACGGTCAGATCACATTATGGGCCTGTCGTCTGGAATTCCCTCACCCGGTCACAAAAAAAACGGTAGTACTGAATTCCCTTCCACCATCGACTGGTGAATGGAAACTGTTTGAGGAAGACTATGTCAAATACGGAAACGAAAAAGCATAAGAAAAAAAGAAGAAAGTATCGGCTGGTGCTTCCATGGAATAATCCCGCTTACCAGCAGCAGAACACTTCCAAAACAAAAAAGAAACGCAGAAAACACAGTCGGTTCCGCCTGACGAATCTGCGCAAGGAAGTATGGTTTGTATTAGCTGGTGTTGTAGCACTGCTGGCACTCCTGTTAATACCGGGAATGATTGAAAAGAATAAACTGCGGAAACTCGGTTATGACAGGGAAACAATCACCGCAATTCGAAAGCAGAAACTCGCTAAAGTACTTCTTGAAAATGAATACTACAGTGATTATCTAGCATCCTGTATTCGCAGCGGCACAGTAAATACTGACTATCTCAGCCTTTATACCGTCATTGAAGGAGAAAAGTATCTGGATGATACTGACTTCCTGATGGTACAGCGTCTGAAAGACAAAGGTTATGTCGAAGATCAGATTCTGAATCTTTATAAGAATCTGAGATTTGTGGATCTCACTCCGCTCCTGGTATTTGATTATCAGGTGCTGGAACAGGGTTATATCGATGACTGCCTGGCACATCCGGAAAACTCACGTTCTTCCTTTGTTCTGACACACAGTTACTACACTCCATACGAGAACACCAAGGCAGCAGATCCTTCCCGTGTGGATAAACTGGTAAACAAAACGTGGTATCTCGACAGCTCCTTTGTGCCAGAGGAGTTGACAGCATTGTCCGTTCACGCTGGCGCAACAGGAACACAGTTGAGCAAAGAGGCTGCTGATGCCATGGAAGAATGGGCTGCCGGAGGAAAATCTGTTGGAGTTTCCTTCTATGCGTCAAGCTCCTATCGTTCATATGATTCCCAATCCGCTTTATATGACAACTATGTATTCCTGCATGGGCAGGAACAGGCAGACCGTGAAAGTGCCCGTCCTGGATTCTCAGAACATCAGACCGGTCTTACGGTAGACGTTACAGCAGTCGGCGATGAAAGCAAAGACTTCAGTGAAACATCTGCATTCATGTGGGCTTCCACTAATTGCATGGATTATGGATGGATTCTTCGATACCCGGAAAACAAAGAAGATATTACAGGATATGAATACGAATCCTGGCACTATCGCTATGTTGGAAAAGAACTGGCACAGGCGTTATACAAAACCGGAATGACCTATGATGAATTCTGGAGTCTCTATCTCAAGCCATGGTCCGACGAAAACAACAAACCGAGCGAGGCAATCCTCACAAGCACGGACTGGCACAATCTGCTGAAGAGCGAAGAAGCTCCAGAAGAAGGAGAAGAAGAAACAACTGACGCTTCACCGGATGCGACAGCTCAGACAGATGTACAATAAACAAAAAAATCGAGGGAAAATAAAATCCCTCTTTTATTGATTCTGCAGATGTTTCAGCAATTCAGTACATCCTTCCAGCACATCAATCCATGTCGCCTCGAAGTCCCCGGTATACCATGGGTCAGCTACACTGCCCGGCCGGTTTGTATAGTCCATTAACAGTGAAATCTTCCCTTCCGGATCATTGTTATAAAAGCGTTTCATATTACGCAAATTCGCATCATCCATCCCAATCAGATAATCAAATTTCTGATAATCCTGCCGAGTAATCTGACGCGCTGTTTTCCCCGCACAGGAAATCCCATGTTCAGCAAGTTTTCTTCTGGCAGGAGGATAAACGGGATTGCCGATTTCTTCTGTACTGGTCGCGGCTGATTCAATATAAAACTGATCTTCCATCCCTGCATCCATAATGAGCTGTTTCATCACAAACTCCGCAATCGGACTCCGACAAATATTGCCATGGCAGACAAAGAGTACTTTCACCATCTAATTTTTCGCTCCTTACTATGCCAAGAAATGCTTGATTTTACAGCGGTTTGCCACGTTTTTTGACTTTGATTTTTTGAGGTCATTTTTTGACTGTCGTGGCATAACTTATCATGATTTGGCATATTTTTCCCTGAATGTTGGTAAAACGTTGGTAAATGAGTGGTCGGAATGTCATAGCATTATACCTCTCGATTTTTACCAACAATGTTGGTCATGTTGGTAAAAGGCACTTCAAGTCTTACCAATATTGTCAAGTCAACCTTCAAATAAATGATGGGGGTTTTTATTTCAAAATCCATACACCACTTTTATCAGAACCTTTTCTTTCGATCAATCCTTTGTTTTTCAAAGATGTTAATGTTCTTTGTATCGTTCTAACTGTTTTAGATGTTCTCTCCGCCAGTTCTTCCCTGGTCAAAGTAGGATTTGATTCAAGAAGAGACAGCACTGCTTCTTCAGTTTTATTTACAAGGACATTTACAGAGACATTTTTAGTGTCCCTGTAAATTATAAGCTTAAACCCGTTATCTAGATTTTCATATCCATACTTTATTCCTGCGTCCTTGCACATACTGTCGATACGTTTAAAGCCACTGCCGAATTGTTCAATAGATTTGTCCAGATAAAGGATCTTAGCGATTAACTCGTTTCTTAAAATCGAAGGTATGCTCTTTTTTACATATTCTTTTGGAGAGGTTGCACTAGCATAGGTCCCTGGATTATAAATCGCGATAAATCCGGGATGTATATCGATTTCATGCTGGGTATTCGAATCATACAATGCATGTGCAAAACTATTTGCAATCGCTTCTCTTATTACTGCTTCTGGTATTTCCGGAATCTCTTCCCTTGTTCTTCCTTTAATAACACTTCTCCATCTGATATTGCGGTAAATATACGATTCTGCAATATCAATCAGATTCATAATGTTATCTTCTTTCATATCCATATCGAGAAAAGTAAGCTTTTCATTTGTAGCAAAGACAGCCATCTTTAGTGTGATGCTTATATATTTGTTTCACAGCATTACTGATCTATCGCTTAATCGAGTGTGAACTTGATGAACAGGGATCGCATCTTACAACAGAGCAGCTGCTCACAACATTAAAGAATATGAATATTGTCAGTGTTGAGGAATTATTCTATCAGGCATCTTACACAGATAGTAAAGCGCTCCAGGCACTGGAGAAGAAGTATCACCTTATGCTGAATCGAAAACACTACAATCCATCGGAGCTTAAATCTCAGATAAAAAAATTACGGAAATAGTATTCCATACAACAGATTGAAAACCAGTAAAAACGCCGGAAGTCGCTTGATTAGTGGACTTCTGGCGTTATGTGTCTATGGTAACTGTCGAAAACCGGATTATAGTGGGACTTATGACAATGCGCAATATATCATATACGCTATTCTTTGATTATACGCACTTATAATGCGGGAGTTTCAATTTAATCAATAGTCGACTATGGAATTGGTCGCATTTTTCAGCTATCCGTTTTTAGTCGGGGTAAAGCTTCGCTCTGAGAAAACCCGGGGCGATGACCCCCATCTCTGGAAAGCCACTGTAAAACAGCTCGTTGATGATTTTGAGGATCTTCTGAAAGTGATGAACTCGCCGGAGCTGACGGAATTTCAGTATTTGGTTTTAGGAGACGAATGGATTGTATCAATAAAATAAATTTAAGTTTGTCTTGAAGATTAATACAAAAGCAGAGCCGATCAATTAAGCTGTTATTGGGAGGAAATTAAGCATGGATTACCGGAGAATGAATGATATATGCTACGTCAGGATCGATAAAGGGGAAGAAATCATTACGGAACTTCTTCAGATTTGCTGCAAAGAGGGAATACAGTCGGCTGTCTTTACAGGAATCGGCGGATGCAGTCATGCAGAGATACAGACATTCATTCCTGAGAAAGGGACATTTGAAACAGAAATACTCGACGGCATGCTGGAGTTAATTAATATCACAGGAAATATCATTACTGATCATGATCAGCTTTTCCATCACACACATGCAGTATTCTCATATAAAACAGAATCGGGGCATATAATCGCAGCCGGACATATGAAGGCTTTGACAGTCCTTTATACGGCGGAGATAGAACTAAGACCGGTAATCGGTGGTGTGATCAGAAGAAAACACGATCCGGAAACCGGAACAGGGTTCTGGAGTTTTGAGTAGAAAGCCATGGATTTGGGAGATATAAAGATGGCTGTTTTAGCATTAATGAGATGCTGGAAATGCAGAGGGCTCTGCAGGAACAGTACAAAGAAAAATGGAAGCCGGTTAATCCCGACCGCGGTAAGGATCAGTTGCTGTGGATGATCGGAGAGATCGGTGAAGTGATTGATATTATAAAGAAACATGGCGGAGATGCCGCAAGTCAGGACAAGGAACTGAGAGCGCATCTCATTGAGGAAATGGCTGATGTGCTTATGTACTACAATGATGTTTTACTTTGCTACGGAATATCGGCAGAAGAACTGAAACAATCATACATATGCAAATTTGAGAAAAATATGAAACGCTGGTAAATTCCTGTTTGCAAAAATGAATCAAAACTACGAAACATGATCGTATTCTTGCCCATCACGGCTGTTCCTCCACTCTACGCATCATAAAAACGTGATGCCTTCAAACCTCTGACAATGTCATATAGTTCATGGGCATCACGTTCTTATAGTCAAATCAGTTGCGCATGGTCAGCAGAACCCGGAACGGGAATCTTGCGCCAATTTCGAAGTCATCGGTACCAACTTCCTTAACGATGAGGTCTACTCTTGCGGAAGTGTGTTCCGGAAGGTTCATCATGAATTTCACTTCATCCGGTACAATCTCACCATGGCTTATTTCTACAAGCTTGCGGTTGCTGACAACACTGCCATCCTCCGCAATGAAGAACAGCTCATATGTGCGGTTTGCCGGCTTACCGTCTTCCGCGAGCACGAAGCCAAGGCGGAATGCAGTCTCGCGAATTACCATCTGCGGATCCGCAGGTACAAACGGTACAAGTGCGCCGGTTACCTGATACTGTGAACGTCCATAATCCGCAAATCTTGCGGCATTGCGTTTTTCTGCAGCTCTGCGATGCTGCAGATCCTGTGTCCTGGAGGCAATCTGGCGGAACTCTTCTTTCCTAGCCGAATCCAGTCCTGTTGTCTTGGCACGTACAGAATGACATACGAAGTAAATAATCTGACGTGTCTCCGCAACAGCATTGAGCAGTTCCATCGCGCCCTTAAGACGATCTTCATCAAGATTGACAAATGGATCATCCAGAATCAGGAACGGCTTCTCGTTTTCAAACAGTGTATCTACAAGCGCCATGCGCATGCAGACATCCATGAGATCGCAATAGCCTGCACTGTATCCCTGGGCACCGCGTGTTTTATTGTTTTCTTCGATGGAAACGGTAAGGTCTTCATCAATGATTGCTCGAATCGCATCACTGTTCAGCCATACCCTCATATAATCATTGAACAGCTCTTCAACACGGTTATAATACCGTCCAGACAGATTTTCTCTTGCCTGACGCAGCAGATTAGATGCCTTGCGAAGAAGCCTCAGTTCATTCACTGCCTTTTCCTTCTCATCAACAAGTTCTCTGATTTCACGATCAAGCTGTGGATACTGTTCGAGTGAACGATCTATTTCACGAATACGAGCATCTGCTTTTGTACGTTCCACCAGCATCAGATCTTTTTGTGTTTTGAGTCTGGAAATTGCTAATGCAGAATCCCGTTCCGCTTCATCGCAATCATCCGGAACTTTCGCAATTTCCTGATTCAGATCCTCAAGCTGTTTCTGCAGGGATACAATCGCATCCGCATCTTTCCAGTATTCTTCTGCCTTTGCGGATATCTCGCTGAATACATCAGAATTCTGATTCATGAGAACGCCATAGGTATGATCGAATGTTGTGATTTCATTCACCTTGCCGGCACGTCCTTCTTCACGGGTCTTGATCTTGTTTTCAAGATCCTTGATTGTTTCCGCAAGATGAATGACATTGGCTCGATCGGTCTGTACCTTGGTGAGACGTTCCGTCACTGGCAGATCATCATAGATTCCCTTCAGGAATTCCAGCTTGGAATCCAGTTCCGCTTTCTTATTAACGGCATCCTGTCTCTGCCGGGCGATGTTGTTTTGATATTCGGTCTTCTGTGCAGAATAACGCTCATACTCATCGGAGTAATTCTGCGCTTTCGTTAACATGTCGAAGACATTCGCACCTTCATGATATTTAAATCCGATTTGTTCGATTGCGCCCAGAGCTTTCGCAAGAAGATTCGCAAACAAGGCTTCGTCATTCTGCTTTTCCTTAATGAGGTCTGCATGTACGGAAGATTCCGGCTTAACAATAGACTCTGCTGTCTGTCCGGATTCCTCCAGATATTTTTCCTCACTGAGGACAGCGTTGTTCAACTGCTCTTCAGCTGCCGCATATTTCTCCGTACGAGCGGTCAGCTCCTGTGCAGCCGCATCATATCCCAGGTTGCTGATACCTTTGTACTTCTGGTTGATCGTATCGCGTTCCGCCGCAATTTCCTTAAGATCTTCTGTCAGCTGTGCATACCGCTTCCGCGCTTCACTAGGCAGTACCGGGCTTTCGCCTTTCAGCATCTCTTCCGTGAAACCGCATTTCGCAAGGAAGGATTCTTCCTCTTCTGCTGCTGTATTGCAACGCTTTTCGAGTTTCCCATACTCTTCATCGCCTCTGCGCAGGAACTTCAGCGTACCATCGACATCCATTCCGCGTGTATCACGGTAAACCTTAGCGATTCCAGACAGCGACGTTTTAACATATTCTGTTTTTTCTTCAATGAACTTCTTGTTTTCCGCAAGTTTATTTTCCTTTGCGCGAAGATCACGTATCTCATCTGTTCTTTCGCCAATCTTAGTAATCGTTTCTTCCGACAGCTCCGTTTCACCTTTGCCGTATGAAGTAATCCACTTGGTGATTTTGTTACGCTCTTCTTCGATCTGTTCATCCGTCTTAGCAAGCTCCTGAGACATGGTTTTGATACTGCCTTCAATCTCATTCAGCTCGTTCTGAACCTTTTCTTTTTCCTGTTCCTTTTCTGTCTTCTTCTGGTTGTATTCATCCAGTGCAGTCTTGTATACCGCAAGCGCTTTACCCGAGCGCTTCAGTGACATGATTCCAAGAGCGATCAGCACGATTCCAACCAGACCAATCGCAGCCAGTTCAACTTTCACATAATATGCCAGTGCAGCACCACCCAGCAACACAATTAAACCAATCACCAGCAGGGCAGTACCAATGCCCTTGGAAGGTTCTGTTCCAGGATTGGCAATCTCGGAAATTGCCTGATCAATATTCTTGATTGCCTGAATATGATCCATGGCACGAGCTTTTTCTTTATCCAGTTTTTCGTTGGAATTGTTGCGGTATTCTTCCTTATCCTTGAGCGTCTTATACCGTTTCAGCATTGTTTCGCTTTCACCGGCTTCCGGAATCTCGCCCTTGTTTTCCTCGATCTTCTTCTTTTCCTCATCGGTAAGAAGCGTACGGCTGATCAGATCCTTTCGCTCTTTGATATCTGTTTCAATATCCTGAAGCTCTTCAACCTTCTCAATCGCTTCCTCAACCTGTGCAGGTGAATAAATTTCGTTGTTATCAAGAGCTTTCTTCAGCTTTTCGGATTTAACATGCAGATTGTCATATGTTTTCTTTGTGGAAGTCCAGTCGCTGTCTTCCTTCTCAATCAGCGGCATCAGGGATCCAGCTTCTTCCTGAATTGCTGTTTCACGGTCTTTCAGTTCATCCAGCTTCTGAATATCCGGTCCCGTTTCCTCTGCGGAATATCCTTTCATTTCCGCAAAGTTCTGAGTTGCCTTTTCAACGGTATTATGCAGCATTTCATATCCACGCTGGATGGACTTCCAGGATTCCTCTTCCCCGCGAATCTCCGTGGCTCTGACCTTCGATCTGGTACTGAGGTTGCGCATCTGTTTCTGCAGTCCAACCGCTTCCTTAAGTTCATTCGCAAAGCGCGGATTGTGCGCCATCACGTTCTGAACAGCAGTATAGCCCTGCGGCACCTGAATATCGCTGAAGCGTTTTTCTTCCTGCTCCATTGCGAATTCGATACTATGCAGTTCCTTATCGGCAACTGAAATCTCCTCAAGTTTGGCATCACTCGGCAGCTGATTACGGAATCTGCTCATGATTACAGAAACATCAGAATACAGCGCATTACGCTGTTCCCGTTCTTTTCTCGTCTGCTCGTCCTCAGCCTTCAGAACTTCTCTGAGACGCAGACTTTCTTCAAGCTGCTTTTTGGTTGGCACCGAACCGCCAAGCTGACGGGTAATGGCCTCCTGTGATTTTTCATGATAGCTGAGTTCATCATTCAGCCTCTTTAAAAGGTCATTATTGGCACTGCGTTTCTGAATATTGCGCACTGCTTCATCATGTTTTTGGGTTTCTTTTTTGATTTCCTCATCCGTCTGATGAATGCGGTTGTCAATCAGATAAAGGGTTGAACGAAGCTCCTGCTGCTTATCAACAAAACGTTCAATTTCCGCTTTTTCTGCCGCTTTTTCTCCCAATGCACGACTGATACGGTCAATTTCGCCACGGCCATCCGCGCGCTCTAATGCCCGGATTTTCTGATCAAGATCTCCGCTTGCCTTCTCATAGGAGCTTGCGGCATTCGCTTCACTGATCAATGAACTCAGTCTTGCCTGAATCCCAGCGCTGCTGTCTTCTGTCAGTAAACCATTCTGACGAATGAACGCACTGCGCTCAAACGCCCCGCCATCCAGATGAAAGAGCTCTTCTCCAAGATGTTCAGCATCAAACGGCGCCGGTTT
>ODAI010978207.1_pt1 | contig 10120 bp, 4 predicted proteins | sample 1539321 | NCBI WGS metagenome assembly ODAI01 (sample SAMN02144231, study PRJEB22623) | gut metagenome | biome: sheep rumen | host: Ovis aries | place: New Zealand | reverse complement strand
TACGAGTTAACTTCCTTCTGATTAGTCAGACGAACACGGGCTACCTTACGCATAGCCGAATTAGGCTTCTTAGGAGTCGTTGTGTAAACACGAACACAGACACCACGACGCTGAGGACAGTTGTCCAAAGCAGGTGACTTTGACTTGTCAACAATTACCCTTCTGCCTTTTCTTACCAATTGTGAAATTGTAGGCATAATACTTTTAATTTTAAATTATATATATGTATATTTTGTTTATATTCAGCATATTACACACCCCAAATCCACATAGAAGGGCGTTTCGGGCTGCAAAGGTACAAACATTTTCCGATTCCACCTAATATATAATAAAGAAAAAGTGTTATATCTATGTTGATTTAACAAGATATAACACTTTTTGCAATAATTAATGCCGATTTGCTCTGGCTAACCCTTATTTTTCCTCAAGAATTGTCTCTTCTGCAAAGTCAAGCACGTTCTTTCGGTTGGCCTGGATGCGCTCATACTCCTCCTTGGAGCCGACTATAATCTTCTCGAACTCACGCAGACCGGTACCAGCAGGAATAAGGTGACCACAGATCACATTCTCCTTCATTCCCTCCAGATAATCTACCTTTCCACGGATAGCAGCTTCATTAAGCACCTTCGTGGTCTCCTGGAACGAAGCAGCAGACATGAACGACTTAGTCTGAAGGGCAGCACGCGTAATACCCTGAAGAATCTGGGTAGACGTTGCGGGAACAGCATCACGCACCTGAACAAGTCGCAAATCACGACGTTTCAGCATAGAGTTCTCGTCACGCAGCTTACGAGCTGTTACGATCTGACCCTTCTGCAGGTTTTCTGAGTCACCGGCATCGATAACCACTTTCTTACCCCAGATACGATCATTCTCCTCTGAGAAATCGAGTTTGTCGACAATCTCCTGCTCGAGGAAAGAGGTATCACCAGGTTCATTAATCTGTACCTTACGCATCATCTGGCGGACAATAATCTCGAAGTGCTTGTCGTTGATCTTCACACCCTGCAGACGATAAACGTCCTGTACCTCGTTAACGATATACTCCTGAACAGCGGTGGGACCCTTAATAGCCAGAATGTCAGCAGGTGTAATAACACCATCAGACAATGGGGTACCAGCGCGTACGGCATCATGCTCCTGAACAAGGATCTGCTTTGACAGAGACACAAGATAATGACGCTGCTCACCAGTCTTTGAGGTAACGATAATCTCACGATTACCACGCTTCACCTTACCCATAGTGACCTCACCATCGATCTCGGATACGACAGCAGGGTTCGACGGGTTACGAGCCTCGAAGAGCTCAGTTACACGAGGCAGACCTCCGGTGATATCACCACCCTTAGCAGCAGCACGTGGAATCTTGACAAGGGTCTCACCAGTCTTGACGGTCTGGCCATCCTCTACGACCACGTGGCCACCTACAGGGAAGCTATAGGTACCGATAACCTCTCCATTAGCACCAATGACATCACAGGTGGGAACCTTTGTACGGTCACGCGACTCTGTTACAATCTTTTCGGTCAAACCAGTAGTTTCGTCAGTCTCAGCACGGAAGGTAACGCCCTCAATGACATCATTAAACTTTAGGGTACCAGCAAACTCTGTTACGATAACAGCATTGAACGGATCCCACTGAGCAATCTTGTCACCCTTGGCCACCTCGTCACCATTATGGAAATAGAGAGAAGAACCATAAGGAACATTCACTGTTGAGAGCACAATCTTCGTATTAGGATCAACAAAACGAAGTTCACCCAGACGGCTGACAACCATCTCACAGTCTCGTCCATCTTCATCGAACGGAACGGTACGAACCTCCTCCATCTCAATCATTGCGCGCTCATATTTAGACACGATGCTTGCATTGGCAGCTGCATTGGCAGCCACACCACCGGCGTGGAACGTACGAAGTGTCAGCTGGGTACCTGGCTCACCGATAGCCTGAGCAGCAATCACACCGACAGCCTCACCCTTCTGCACCATGCGGCGAGTAGCGAGGTTACGTCCGTAACACTTCATGCAGACACCCTTCTTTGACTCACAAGTGAGCACTGAACGGATCTCTACGCTTTCAATGTCGCAAGCTTCAATAGCCTCAGCCACACTTTCGGTAATTTCCTCACCAGCTTCAATGATAATCTCACCTGTCTTAGGATTGATGATATCATGGACAGAAACACGACCAAGGATACGCTCAGCGAGACTTGAGATAACCTCATCACCGCTCTTCAAGGCCGTACATACCAGACCACGCAGAGTACCGCAGTCTTCCTCAGTAATAATCACGTCATGGGAAACATCGACAAGACGACGAGTCAGATAACCGGCGTCGGCCGTCTTCATAGCGGTATCGGCAAGACCCTTACGGGCACCGTGGGTAGAGATGAAGTACTCCAGCACAGACATACCCTCCTTGAAGTTCGACAGAATCGGGTTCTCAATAATCTGGTGTCCCTCGGCACCAGCCTTCTGAGGTTTAGCCATCAGACCACGAATACCAGAGAGCTGCTTAATCTGATCCTTAGAACCACGGGCACCAGAGTCGAGCATCATGAATACAGCGTTGAATCCCTGGTCGGCCTCAGTCATCTCCTTAAGCAAGATATTACCAATATCATTGTTAACGTGCGTCCAAGTATCAATAACCTGATTATATCGCTCGTTGTCGGTGATAAAGCCCATATTATAGTTGTCAGTAATCTGACGAACCTCGTCATTACCCTTCTTGATCAGGTCGGCTTTCTCCTTTGGGATGATGATATCATCGAGGTTAAATGAAAGACCTGCCAGATAAGCCATACGATAACCCAGGTTCTTGATACCGTCAAGGAAATCACAGGCCTCAGCAAAACCGACGTTCTTAATCACATCAGCAATGATGTCACGCAGACTCTTCTTAGAGATAATCTTATTGACAAAACCTACTTCCTTTGGAATGATTCCGTTCACGATGACACGACCTACCGAAGTCTCAACCATATGGCGCTCAGGCTGTCCGTCAACCATATCATCAACGATAACCTTAACCAACGCATGCAGGTCGCACTTACCCTCATTGTGAGCAATGATAGCCTCTTCAGGACCATAGAAGGTCAGGCCTTCTCCCTTAGCACCTGGACGGATCTTGGTAATATAATAGAGACCGAGAACCATATCCTGAGAAGGAACGGTGATAGGTGCGCCATTGGCAGGATTCAAGATGTTATGACTCTGAAGCATCAACAGCTGAGCTTCAAGGATAGCCTCATTAGACAACGGAAGGTGAACAGCCATCTGGTCGCCATCGAAGTCTGCATTGAACGCGGTACAAGCCAGTGGGTGCAACTGAATAGCCTTACCCTCAATCAGCTTAGGCTGGAAAGCCTGAATACCCAGACGGTGAAGTGTTGGTGCACGGTTCAACAGAACAGGATGACCCTTCATCACATTCTCCAGGATATCCCAGATCACTGGCTCACGGCGATCAACAATCTTCTTGGCGCTCTTCACCGTCTTCACAATACCACGCTCAATGAGCTTACGGATGATGAACGGCTTATAGAGCTCAGCTGCCATCAGCTTTGGCAGACCGCACTCACCCATCTTCAGCTCAGGACCTACAACGATAACCGAACGTGCTGAGTAGTCAACACGCTTACCGAGAAGGTTCTGACGGAAACGTCCCTGCTTACCTTTCAGTGAATCAGAGAGAGACTTCAGAGGACGGTTGCTATCGCTCTTAACAGCTGAAGACTTACGACTGTTATCGAAAAGTGAGTCGACAGCCTCCTGGAGCATACGCTTCTCATTACGGAGAATCACCTCAGGAGCCTTAATCTCCATCAGTCTCTTCAGACGGTTGTTACGGATGATGACACGACGATAGAGGTCGTTCAGGTCAGAAGTGGCGAAACGTCCACCATCCAGTGGTACGAGCGGACGGAGTTCCGGCGGTGTCACTGGGATAATCTTCATGATCATCCATTCAGGACGGTTGATGCCCTTCTCAACACTCTGGCGGAAAGACTCCACAACCTGAAGGCGCTTCAGTGCCTCATTCTTACGCTGTACGGAAGAGTCACTGTTAGCACGGTCGCGAAGTTCATACGAAAGTGAGTCGAGGTCGAGACGTACGAGCAGATCGTAAATAGCCTCGGCACCCATCTTGGCAATGAACTTATTGGGATCACTATCATCCAGATAGTCATTATCAGGTGAAATCTTTGAATCTACTATCTCACTGTACTCCTCCTCAGAGAGCAGATCGTACATATTCGAACCGATAGCATCGTTACCATCACTATCCTTCTTGCCTGCCATAGCACCTGGCTGGATAACCACATAGCGCTCATAATAAATGACGGCATCGAGCTTCTTGGTGGGCAGACCCAACAGGTAGCCAATCTTATTAGGAAGGCTGCGGAAATACCAGATGTGGGCAACCGGTACAACAAGCTCAATATGACCAGCACGCTCACGACGTACCTTCTTCTCTGTTACCTCTACACCACAACGGTCACAGACGATACCCTTATAGCGGATACGCTTGTACTTTCCACAGGCACACTCATAGTCCTTTGTCGGACCAAAGATACGCTCGCAGAACAGACCATCGCGCTCTGGCTTATAAGTACGGTAGTTGATGGTCTCTGGTTTGGTAACCTCACCGAAGCTATTCTCAAGGATCTCTTCGGGCGAAGCAAGTCCGATGGTAATTTTGGTAAAATTACTCTTTACTTTTGAATCTTTCTTGAAAGCCATATATATTATCTTTCTCTTAATTCTTAACTCTTAATTCCTAACTCGCTTAATCGAGTGTAATACTCAAACCAAGGCCGCGCAACTCATGCAGAAGCACGTTGAGAGACTCTGGAATACCAGGTGTCGGCATGGGCTCTCCCTTAACGATTGCCTCATAAGCCTTAGAACGACCTACAGTATCATCAGACTTGATGGTCAAGATCTCCTGAAGTACATGGCTGGCGCCAAATGCCTCCAGGGCCCAGACTTCCATCTCTCCGAAACGCTGACCACCGAACTGGGCCTTACCACCAAGCGGCTGCTGAGTAATCAAGCTGTACGGACCAATTGAACGGGCATGCATCTTGTCCTCAACCATGTGACCGAGTTTCAGGAAGTAGGTGATACCTACCGTTGCCGGCTGGTCGAACATCTCACCTGTCTCACCATCATAGAGGTGGGTAGAACAGAGACGTGGCAGACCGGCCTTATCCGTCCACTCTGCCAGATCATCGAGCTTGGCACCATCGAAGATCGGCGTAGCGAATTTCACGCCAAGGCGCTTACCTGCTGCACCGAGGATAGCCTCGAATATCTGACCGAGGTTCATACGTGAAGGCACACCCAGCGGGTTCAGGACAAGGTCTACGGGACGCCCATCCTCAAGGAACGGCATATCCTCCTGGCGTACCACCTTAGATACGATACCCTTGTTACCGTGACGACCAGCAAGCTTATCACCCACACCTATCTTACGCTTTTTAGCCACGTATACCTTTGCCATCTGCAGGATACCTGAAGGCAGCTCATCTCCGATAGTGATGGCGAACTTCTTACGCTTCATCTCTGCATCGAGCAACTTATATTTCTTCATGAAGTTGATAATCAACTTGGCTATCAACTCATTCTTATGCTCATCATTTGTCCAATTACTAATCTGGACATCGCCATATTCCAGGTTCTTCAGGGCTGTAACAGTAAACTTGCTGCCCTTTGTAATGATCTCGGCACCAGTATAGTCCTTCACACCCTGAGAGGTCTTGCCCTTCGTAAGCTCCATCAGTTTGTCGATCAGGATATCCTTCAGGTCACCGACCTTTGCTTCATACTCCTCATCAATCTTAGCCAGAATAATCTTATCCTGCTGCTTTGACTTACGATCTTTAATAGCACGGGCAAAGAGCTTCTTATCGATAATCACACCCGACAATGACGGATTAGCCTTCAACGAAGAATCCTTCACGTCACCGGCCTTATCACCGAAGATTGCACGTAACAATTTCTCCTCAGGTGAAGGATCGCTCTCACCCTTAGGCGAAATCTTACCAATCAGGATATCGCCTGGTTCAACGCGAGCACCAACACGGATCACACCATTCTCATCGAGGTCCTTTGTAGCCTCTTCGCTGACATTTGGAATATCTGCAGTGAACTCCTCAACGCCACGCTTTGTCTCGCGAACATCAAGAGAATACTCATCAACGTGTACAGAAGTCAGGATATCCTCACGGACAATACGCTCGTTAAGAACAATAGCATCCTCATAGTTATATCCCTTCCAAGGCATGTAAGCTACAAGCAGGTTACGGCCGAGTGCCAACTCACCATTCTCTGTAGCGTATCCCTCAGTAAGAATATCACCCTTCTTCACGCGCTGACCCTTCTCACAGATAGGACGCAGGTCGATGGTCATATTCTGGTTCGTACGACGGAACTTCGCAATACGATACTCCTTAAGAGCGGGCTCGAAGCTGACGAACTCCTCATCCTCTGTACGGTCATACAAGATACGAATGGTTGTCGCGTCAACATACTCGACAACACCATCACCTTCTGCTGTTACCATCGTGCGAGAGTCTTCACAAACCTGCTTCTCAATACCAGTTCCTACGATAGGAGCCTCGTTATGGAGCAAAGGTACTGCCTGGCGCATCATGTTCGATCCCATCAGCGCACGGTGGGCATCGTCATGCTCGAGGAAGGGAATCAGCGAAGCTGCGATAGAGGCGATCTGCTGTGGAGAAACGTCCATCAAGTCCACATCCGTTGGAGGAACAACAGGGAAGTCTGCGTCCTGACGACACTTGACAACTTCACGGATGAAAGTACCATCATCATTCAACGGGGCATTACCCTGTCCTATAATGTGCTCAGCCTCCTCCTCAGCTGTCAGGTAGACGATATCATTGTTATTGAGATTAGCCACACCATTCTCCACCTTACGGTACGGAGTCTCGATAAAGCCAAGCTCATTAATCTTTGCATATACACAAAGTGAAGAAATCAAACCAATGTTTGGTCCTTCAGGGCTCTCAATCGGGCAGAGGCGACCGTAGTGCGTATAGTGTACGTCACGCACCTCGAAACCTGCACGCTCACGGCTCAGACCACCAGGGCCAAGAGCAGAGAGACGACGCTTGTGAGTAACCTCAGCCAATGGGTTCGTTTGGTCCATGAACTGTGAAAGCGGGTTCGTGCCGAAGAACGAATTGATCACACTTGAGATCGTTTTTGCATTGATCAGGTCAGTTGGTGTGAACACCTCATTATCACGTACGTTCATACGCTCACGGATGGTGCGGCTCATTCGGGCCAGACCGATAGAGAACTGGTTTGACAACTGCTCACCGACAGTACGTACACGACGATTTGACAAGTGGTCAATATCATCGACCGTAGCCTTGGAATTAACCAGCTGAATCAAATACTTGATAATCTCGATGATATCCTCCTTTGTCAGCACGCGGACATCCATATCAGTGTCGAGACCCAGTTTCTTGTTGATACGATAGCGGCCTACATCACCAAGGTCATAACGTTTGTCAGAGAAGAACAGGTTCTGGATAACCTCACGCGCACTTGCATCATCAGCAGGATCTGCGTTACGCAGCTGGCGGTAGATATAAAGCACAGCTTCCTTCTCTGAGTTCGATGGGTCTTTCTGAAGTGTGTTGAAAATGATTGAGTAATCCTGGGCGACGGCCTCATCCTTATGAACAAGGATCGTCTGAGCACCACTCTCCAATATCTCCATCATATTTTCTTCAGTAATCTCAGTCTCGCGCTCCATGATGACCTCATTACGCTCGATAGAAACGACCTCACCAGTATCCTCATCAACGAAGTCTTCGTTCCAGCTCTTCAGCACACGGGCTGCCAGCTTAGAACCCACGACCTCCTTCAGGGATTTCTTATTAACCTTCACCTCTTCGGCAAGATCAAAAATCTGCAGGATATCTTTATCAGTCTCGAAACCGATAGCTCTCAGCAGCGTGGTTACAGGCAACTTCTTCTTACGATCGATGTAGGCATACATCACGTTATTGATATCCGTAGCAAACTCAATCCATGAGCCCTTGAACGGAATGATTCGTGCAGAGTAAAGCAATGTACCGTTAGCATGTACGTTCTGACCAAAGAACACGCCAGGAGAACGGTGCAACTGAGATACTACAACACGCTCGGCTCCATTGATAACGAAAGTACCATTGGCGGTCATATAAGGAATCGGGCCCAGGAAAACATCCTGAATAACCGTGCCGAAATCCTCATGATCCGGATCAGTACAATACAGTTTCAGCTTAGCCTTCAAAGGTACACTATAGGTCAGACCACGCTCAAGACACTCGTCAATCGTGTAACGAGGCGGGTCGATATAGTAATCCAGGAACTCAAGAACGAAGTTATTACGCGTATCGGTGATAGGGAAGTTCTCAGCGAACACCTTATACAAGCCGTCATTCTTGCGTTCCTCAGGCGGAGTGTCCAACTGCAGGAAGTCTTTGAATGACTTTAATTGCACATCAAGGAAATCCGGAAATGGCATGGGATTCTTGACGCTGCCAAAGTTTACTCTGTTGTCTATTACTTTTGAAGCCATATATGATAAATAATTGTTTTCTAGACTATCTAGACGATCAAGTACACCCAGATTGTCTAGAATTATAAGATAGAAAATGGTCGGGAACCCTCGACTGGAGAGCTCCCAACCACAATCAGTATTGTTGTGCGAATTACTTCAGCTCAACCTCAGCACCAGCAGCCTCGATGGTCTTCTTCAGGTTCTCAGCCTCTTCCTTGCTCAGACCCTCCTTAACGGTAGCAGGAGCACCGTCTACGAGATCCTTAGCCTCTTTCAGACCAAGACCGCAAGCCTCTTTCACTGCCTTCACAACCTGGAGCTTAGCTGCACCAACCTCAGCGAGGACAACGTCAAACGAAGTCTTCTCTTCAGCAGCGGGAGCAGCTGCTACGGGACCAGCGGCTACAGCCACAGCTGCAGCGGCGGGCTCAATACCATACTCGTCCTTCAGGACCTGTGCCAACTCGTTAACTTCTTTCACAGTAAGGTTTACCAACTCTTCTGCAATAGCTTTAATATCTGCCATTTTATTTAAATGATTTTAATTGTTTTTAATGTTAATGTTACTAAATATCTCGCTTATTTGTTACGCTCAGCGATTGCGTCAAGCAAACCATGAATCTTACCACCAGCATTCAAACCAGAAACAACGTTCTTGATTGGAGACTGCAGCAAAGCCACAACATCGGCAATAAGTTCGGTCTTGCTCTTGATAGCACAAAGTTCATCCAGCTTGTCAGCACCGACGAAAATGCCTTCCTCGGCATAAGCGGCCTTCAGTGCGGGAATCTCTTTTTTCTTGCTCTTATAGTCCTTCAGCAATTTAGCAGGAACATTAGCCGTATTGGCGAACATCACGGCGGTGTTACCTTTCAATGTGCTGTACAAAGGTTCGAAATCGATGTCGCTAGCCTCGAAAGCCTTGTGAAGCAGTTTGTTCTTCACAACGACCATCTTGATTTCGTTCTTGAAACACTTGCGGCGAAGATCACTTGTATCAGCTGCATTCAGACCGGTGATGTCCACCAAGTAGAAATGAGGATACTCCTTCAACTTCTGTCCAAGTTCAACAATGATAGTATCTTTAACTTCTTTTCTCATCTTTCCAAACGTTTTTGAGTTACTCTACTGATTTCGGGTCAACCTTGATACCCTTACTCATAGTGCTAGAGATAAAGATACTCTTGATATATGTACCCTTGGCAGCAGCAGGCTTCAGCTTGATAACCGTGTTGACAAACTCTTTGGCGTTGCCAAAAAGAGCTTCGGGACTCATCGACACCTTGCCGATAGAGGTATGGATAATACCAGCCTTGTCCACCTTGAAGTCAATCTTACCTTGCTTTACTTCCTTCACTGCCTTTGCAACGTCCATAGTGACAGTGCCGCTCTTGGGGTTAGGCATCAGTCCACGAGGACCGAGCACACGGCCGAGAGGACCGATCTTACCCATGCAAGATGGCATTGTGATGATTACATCAACATCTGTCCAACCACCTTTGATCTTTTCAACATATTCGTCAAGACCAACAT
>ODAI014089622.1_pt1 | contig 10121 bp, 9 predicted proteins | sample 1539321 | NCBI WGS metagenome assembly ODAI01 (sample SAMN02144231, study PRJEB22623) | gut metagenome | biome: sheep rumen | host: Ovis aries | place: New Zealand | reverse complement strand
TCTGCAATTTCTTCTGCAATGCCGATTTTGTGCGCAGTAATTCCAATGTGGCGGATTTCTCCCTGCTCCTTTGCTTCCTGTAAAACTTCGTAAAGTCCTGTTCCATCGCCCGGGCGGTAACATTGTTTTACACAATGAAGCTGATATATGTCGATGTAGTCGGTTTTTAGATTTTTAAGGGAAGTTTCAAGGTCGGCACGAAGCTGTTCTGGAGTTTCTGCAGTTGATTTTGTTGCAATATAAATCTGGTCACGGCTTGGAGAATCCAACTTTCCAAAAGCCTCGCCCAATTTTTCTTCGCTGTCTGAATAAGCGCGGGCAGTGTCAAAAAAAGTCATTCCGCCGTCATAAGCCTTCCGCAAAATCTTAACGGCAGTCTCCATATTTACACGCTGAACCGGAAGCGCACCAAATGCATTCTGAGGAACTGTAATTCCCGTTGAACCTAAAGTGATAGTTTTCATACAAAAATTATAGCAGTTCCCTGATGGGTGATGTCAGCAAAAAAATCAACCGCAGATTCCCCTTACTCTCATTCATCCAAAAGAATTAAATAAAGCCCGGCGGCGAAATGTTCGTAGCCTACTTCTTTCGCGGGAAGTTCAAGCGGCGCAACGGAAGATTTTTTACTTTCGCAAAAATCCGCTCGCGCCCCCGAAGCCCCCACCGAAGATTCTTCCCCATCACCATTCAAACCGTACCACCAGAGCGTACTCGAAGAATGGATAAAATTCTTTAGATTGAACGTGTAAAAATCTTCAATAAGTCGAAGCTCGCCTTTGCGGATTAAAGGGAAGAACATTTCTTCAAGTTTTGCGCAAAGATTTTCTGCAATTTCAACCGAAAGCGGCTGCAGGGCTTTTTCTATCAGCTTTTCTATCTGGCAAAAAACTTTATTTGTAAAAACTGGAGTAAGCGGAATCTGTTTTTGACCGTCAAGTTTTATAAGCCTTGCACCGGGAGCTTCTAGTGCCATTCCGTTTGCCATATCGTGTTCAAGTTTTGAAAGTTCAACACTGCTTATAAGCTTTAAAATTATGCGGTCATTATTCATATCAAGGCTGGCGATTCTGCCTTTTGACCAGTCTGTATTTGCTTCATCCCAGATATTCGGAAAAGGCGGCGCGTAAAGAGCATCACATCCCTTAATTTTTCCAAAATCCTGAAGTTCACAAAAATTCCATGTACAGGAACAATTCAGCATTTGTTTTTCAGTTTCATATTCCGGCAAAACTTCGTCTGCAGTCTGGTAAAATCCCGTAATGTTATAAGGTCGCGGAACTGCCTTACTTACTTCAAAGCCGTGGTGATTTTTAAAATTCTTTAGAATAAGCGTATCAAGAATACCTGCTGCAAGATTATAAAAAATCCATTTTAAATATCCATAATTAAAATCATTTCCGTAAAAGTTAAGAGCACGGATTTCTTCTTCAAGGCCATCCAAAAGTTCATTCACGCGGGCAGGAATTTTATTTTGAATATAATAATCATAAGTCAGTTTATGAGCCTCGTTATTTTCGCGCGTTGGGAACACATTAAACCAGGTCAGATATTTGCCATCTTCTTCTTTTAAAAGTTCTAGCACAAGCATTTCTTTTACTGAATCTTCAATATATTCTTTTGCAACTCCAAGTTTTTTTGCAATTTCGGAAGCACTCAAAGACTCTGTATAACACACAAAACAAATCTGTTGTTTTAAAAGATTGTCCATTTCGTGAACTGCGCCTTCTGCATCATTTTGATATGTAAAATTCAATTCTGCCGGAGCATAAGATAATCGTTCTGTCATTGTCAACTCACCTCCCATTAATCAATTTTTCGGTAAATCCACATTCCCGCAGTTGAGTGAGAATAATCTTCTGGAATCTGGTAAATCTTATTTTTTAAACCATATTCATACACGGCAACAAGCGGCTGGAATAACCACTGAATTGTTCTTGCGTAAAAATCTTTTTTCAAACCTTTATGAATGTGAGAATCAAGTGCATTTTTTATAAGAGGACCATACTGCGCGGTATATTCTTCTGCAAGAGATTCAAAAGTTTTATCAAACAAGGCACAAAAATCATCCTGAAACTTAAGCGGACTTACAGGAATATTAAGTTCAAGACCACCATCCGCATTTTTATTAAGAACTCCGTTTTTTATACATTCTGCGGCAAGCTCCTCTTCAGTCTGATTCAGCGTCTTTTTAGGATTTTCCATCAAATCAATCAAAAGTTCACCATTGGAACGATTCACCCAACCCATTCTTCCAGGCTCATAATTTTTTCCCCACCAGCCAGCAACTTCTCTTGAAAATGGAGGTTGTTCAATCGTAACCTGGCACTGAGCATAACCAACGCGCGGAGTCCAGAAATCAGGAAAACAATAAGACCAGCTGATTTTATCCTGATAATTTACACTTTCACCGCCAGCACCAGAATCTCCACCTTCAAAATCATCAAACTGGCCCATAAGAGGATTATTTGGCTTATAATCTCCAAGTTCAATTTTATTCTGCTTAATAAAAGCCTTCAAACAAAGTTCTGCAAATTCTTTTCCACCACGAATAGAAAAATACCAGAGCAAAAACCTGTAATCAAAATGCTTTCCATAAAAATCAAGTTTTAAGATGTCGTCTTTCATGGAAATTAAAAGCTCAAAAAATCGGAGTTCAAAATCAATTTTTTTCATCACAGCTTTCTGACATTCGTAAACTTTTTTGAGCGCAGAAGTCGGAAATACAAACATATTGGCCAAATAATTTCCTTCCGAAGCTTCCGTAATAATTCCGCGATTTTTAAGTTCTTTTATCCGGTCTTCAATGTAAACAGGGACCGCATCAATTTCATCCGCAATCTCATTTTCAGTTTTCTTTTCAAGACGACATGCAATCACAATCTGCTGGGCAAGGAGTGAATCAAGCGCATACCAATTCAAAAATGCAGAGTTTTTATAATCAAAGCTCAATTTTGAAATTTTTCGCTTCCTTTTACCATCCGCCTGCGAACCAACCCGCGCCCCCGCAAGTTCACCATGTTCAGCCTTTTCATCCCCAATACAAACTTCTTTCTTTTCCATATCGGCTATCCTTTTTTCAAGATTTTTTCTTGCATCAAACAGCCGACCGGTCACAGTTCCAAGACTCAAACCAAGTGCCTTGGAAATTTGTTTTACAGACTGCCCCTGCAAATAGAAACGGATGATTATGTCACGGTGAATTGCCGCAAGCTTTGAAATTGCCTTATTCAGATTTTCAATTTCTTCGCTGCTTATCAGTTGGTCCAGAGTTTTATCCGAAGCAAATAGAATCGTTTCTACATAATCAATTGGAAGGGCCTGATTCTGAAGCTTTTGAAAATGACGCACGATTTTATTATGTGCCATCTGCCAGTACCACGCATAGAAATTTTCGATTTTGCGTCCTTCGCGAACATTCCGCAAGGCTTCAATTACAATTTCCTGCGTCAAATCCTGAGCAGACTCTTTATTGCTCACGCGTTTATAACAATAAAGAAAGGTATTTTCCAAAAGCTCTTCACTTACAAAACTTTCCATTTTTCCATTCCAAATATATAGTGCAGAAAGTCTGATTTTTATTGGGGGAATTTATAATTAAAGAGGAAATTATAGAATCCTTCAGAAAAGGAAACTAACTCTTTATAATATGTATTAATTTTTTTTTCGCTTCTTTTCTGCAGGGCATTTATGTGGCATTCCAGGTCCAAACTGACAGCGCGGACAGTTAAAACATTTTACAAAAGAAACATTTTCTCCCGCCGATTTTCCATCTGAATTTTTGCTTTCAGCAATTACTGCTTCACAAAATGCAGGGTCAGCAAGAACCGCTCGTCCCAAATCCACGGTATCTACCAAATCATTTTCAATCAGATAATTTGCAAGGCCGGGCTCTAAAATCCCATTTATACAGGAAACAGGAACGCGCCCCTTAAAATGCTCATGAAACCTTACACCAAGTTTACAGATTAAATTGTAAGGCTCGCCTTCCTCTTTTAAAGTCGGGTCTTTCCATTCTTCAATTCCAGTCGAAACTTGAAGGTAATTACATCCCGCTTTTACATATTCTTCTGCAATATTGATGGCAGTTGCAATATCAGGTTCAATTCCAGTTGTGCGCACAGAAATTATAAAATCTTCATCACATTCTTTTCGAATACTACGAATAATTTCTGCACCAAAACGGGCCCGATTTTCATCACTTCCGCCATATTCGTCGGTTCGCAGGTTCGTTTTTTTAGAAGCAAACTGATTTATAAGATAACCGTGGCATCCATGCAATTGTATTCCATCATAACCTGCTTTTTTTGCACGAACAGCCGCCTGAACAAAAGCCCCCTGCATTTTATGAATTTCATCAATTGTCATTGCGCGAGAAAATTTCTCTACACCGCCACTTGCATATAAAGGCACCTGCACTGCAGAAGGTCCGATTGCTTCTCCACACTGCGGATTTGCCGTAATTCCCGTATGATTCAACTGAATCAGCATGACTGTTCCGTATTTGTGGCAGGCCTGGACAATTTTTTGCTGACCTTCAATCTGTTCATCATCCCAAAGCCCCATGTGAATTGGTCCAAAACGTCCGTCCGGAGTAACAGCCGTCGCTTCTACACAAATTAGGCCGCAACCATGAGCCGCCCGTTCGCGATAATGCTCAACATGTTTTTTGGTTGCCTTGCCATCCGCACCTGCAAAATCAAATTTTACTGTGGGTGCCATTGTAAGACGGTTCTTTACCTTAGTTTTGTTTATAATTATCGGGTCAGTTACTTTTGCCATAAATTTTCCTTTCAAGTTTATTTCTTTACTCTTTCAGGTTTTGACCACCAGCAACTGTTTGAAAAATCCTCGTTCCGAGCTGAAATTAGATATTCTATTGTCTGGCCTTTTTTTATTTTGTCATCAATTACAGAAGTTTGACTTGCGGGAACAGTAATAATTCTTCCGCCAATTTTTTGTGGCAAGGGTTCAGAATCTTTATATACTAAATAAGAACAATCTATATCATAAAATGCGGCATTTTCTACAGACGCCCATGTTAGAATTACACTTGATTTATCGGAAGATAACTGAACCTTAAAATTTTCAGGACTTTTTAAATCACCTTCTGGAATTACTCTGTCTTTTGTTTTAAATGAGGTATAAACATAATCACTATCTTTATAATTAGAAGATAACGAAACAGCCTGTACTTTTACATTATATTCTTCATTCCAATAAAGATTGCGTAATTCAATAAGATTACTAGAAGTCATTTCTACAAACTCAAATTCATCATGAGCACAAGAATAAATAATTCTATACTCATCTGTATTTTCTGCAGTACTAAAAAAAATTAAGGCACTATCGGAGTCTACTCTATCAACAGAAACATACGGTTTTTCAAGCTGCGGGGTAAACAAATAACCTAAAAAACATCCGCTTAATAAGAAACAAATTAATCCCGAAAAAATCACACCTAAAAATGATTTTCGAATTAAAAATAGATTTTCGAACAACTTAGACCTAACGTTTTCATACAATTCTGATTTGCAATTCTTTTTTGGAAAACTCATCTTTCTCTCCGTAATATTCCCCATAAATTTTTATTCAACACAAATTGAAAATTTAGCAGAATCAGCCAATGAAATTCTAAGATAATACTTTTCAAGTGTGGTGAAATTTTCAAAACAATCCTTAAAAGCGACTTTTATAACAGAATTGCCTGAACTGTCCGTTTGATTTTGACTTTGATTTTGTGAATCAGCAGTAAAATTCAAGCCGCTAACCAAAAGTTCTCCATTTGCAGAAAAAATTGCCATCGAAATAAAGTTAAAAGATTCTTCCGATGCAGATAAAGTAACTTCACCCTTTTGAGGCTCACAAACAAACCACAAACTGTCTGCGCTTGAATAAAAATTTTCATTTACAGAATTTTCAAGTTTTAATGCAGTATTTTTTGTACAATTTTTTGCACCTGGAACATACCCCGAAACCACGGCAGAAAAATTGCTTGATTTTTCACCATTTCTGGCTTTTATAAAACAATAATACCACGACCGATTAAAAAGATGCTTTACGGTAAAAGAAGTATCCGTTGTTGTACCGACTTTTATATAATTTCTATCTTTATAATCCCAATAATACTCAGAAATATAAATCTCGTAAAAATCAGCCTCAGGAACTGCATCCCATTTCACAGTCAGTGAATTTCGTTCATTTTGAGATTCATCTATAATTACTGATTTTGGATATTCAAGCGTTACAAGAGGATTTTCTTCTGTTGTGATTTTTACAGTTTCTGAATGTTCTGATTTTCGACCTATTGAAAAAAGACTTGTCTGCCCAGTCCAAAGAACATAAACAATATAAGAATATTCAATTCCTGGTTCACAAGTATCGTCAACAAACTGGCATTTTTTATAATCTGATGTGGCAGCTATACAAAAATGTTCTTCTTCTGTAACAGAATCTTTTACGCTGTCACGGTAAATTACATAATTCTGAGCGCCTTCCGAACCATTCCACGAAAGAAGAACACTTGTTTGTGGAGCAGAATCCGAAAGCTGAACTTTTAAAACTGGAACTTCAAGTTCTGGAACGTCATATTTACAGCCCAGAAAGGTTGAACAAAAAAGTCCGCAAAACAAAACAAAAGAAAATAAAACTGATTTTTTAACTCTCTCCGATTTTTTCATATAAACTCCTACGGAATTTAGCGATACAACTTCACGCCGCTGCGATCAATTGTTTTTTCGCAGGCTTCCCACAAGCCCTGGAGATATGTTGCACCAAGAGCGCGATCATACAAACCGTAACCTGGCATTGCTTTTTCTCCCCAAATCATACGTCCATGGTCAGGACGAATAACTCCATCAAAACCAGTTTCATACAAAGTGCGGATAATCTTGAACATATCAAAAGTTCCACAGCTAGAAAGGTGAGCAGATTCCTGGAAGTCCAAAACTGGATCATCAATTGCAGTATTGAACTTAAGGTTGCGGACATGTGCAAAGTGAATGCGTCCCTGAGCGGCCTTAATGAATTCGCACAAATCATTTTTGCGGTTAGTACCATAAGAGCCGGTACAGAAGGTCAAACCGTTGTGTGGATTGTCTACAGCCTTGAGCATGCGGCAAACACCTTCCTGACTTGTAATAATGCGAGGCAGACCAAAAACCGGCCAAGCAGGATCATCCGGATGAATTGCCATATCAATATTGTATTTATCGCAGACAGGCATAATTGCTTTAAGGAAGTAAACAAGATTATTAAAAAGTTTTTCCTCGTCTACACTCTTGTACATTTCAAAAAGCTCTTTTACACGGGCCATGCGCTCAGGTTCCCAGCCCGGAAGAATAAAGCCGTTTGAATCCTTATCAATAGAAGCAAACATTTCTTCCGGTTTTACGCCGTCAATTGCTTTTGAATTGTAAGCAAGAACAGTTGAACCATCTTCACAAACGCGTGCAAGTTCAGAACGAGTCCAGTCAAAAACAGGCATAAAGTTATAGCAAACCATGTGGATATCTTCCTGACCAAGGCGTTCCAAAGTTTTAATATAATTTTCTATATACTTATCGCGGTCGCCACCACCAATCTTAATGTCGTCGTGAATATTTACGCTTTCAATTCCGGCAATTTTAAGACCAGCATCCTGAACTTCTTTTTTAATCTTCTGAATTGCAGAAAGTTCCCATGCATCTCCAGGAACAGAATCGTACAAAGTTGTAATAACGCCATGAACTCCCGGCACCTGTCTAATCTGCTGTAAAGTTACTGAATCAAAGCCGGTTCCATACCAGCGCAAAGTCATTTCCATAAAAAAATACTCCTATTAAAATTATTATAACATTTACATTTTACATTTACAATTTATCCTGCAAAGTTTAAGGATTTCTTCTGAATGAATTAGCGCCACTTATTCATACCAGTATCCCGAAACCGGATGAATTCCCTGTTTTTCCAGCATTTCAGCCGCATCATTGTAACCGGTTTTTATAAGAAGATTTATGCGTTCATAAGAAAAATTAGCAGTTCCATCAATCAGACCTTCCCAAAAACCATCTCCAGCAATATTTATGCTAGGGTACAGTTCCGTAATTTCGATTGAATCATAATTTTTTACATTAATTCTACGCTTTGTATGCTCTTTATCAGAAAGATACACAACAATTATCTTTTTTATATCAGGATAGTTTTGAACAATCGGGTCAATTGGAATATTATCGCCGCCAACAAGTTCGTTTCCACCGTCACTATAATTATGCCCGCCTTCATCATCATCAATCCAAACCGGTGAACACAAAACAGGAAAAGCCGATGTTGCAAGTAGAAATTTTCGCATTTCGTCCACACGCCTGTCATTCAATTTAAAACGGAACGCTCCTTCACCAACTTTTGGCTTGGTAAACAGTTTTGCAATCATAAATTTGTCGCGAACCGCCGTTACATAAACTTCTGGGTAATTTTTCTGCAGCATTTTTAAAGGAATTGTATTAATAATTTGTGTAAGCCCTTCCTGCGAAATTGAAAGTTCCTGACCGCCAACTTTAAGCTTTTGCGGAACCTGCTCCAGCCAGATTTTTTCAGCTTCTTCCGGTTTTAACACACTGAACAAAGCCGCATTCAGCCCGCCAACACTCGTTCCGCTAATTACAGTAACTTTTTTTGCAATTCCATAATCATTTAATGCTTTCCACACACCAACTTCGTACGCACCTTTTCCACCGCCACCAGAAAGGACCAGCCCAATTTCCTGAGCACTAAGCGGAATAAAAACAAAAAGGACTAAAAAAATTAAAATCAATCTTTTCATCAAAAACCGCCTGCCCTTAATCCATAATTTTTTTTACAAAAACAGTTCCATCCGAAGTTAAATCGGTAAAAACATCAGACGCAAGATGAAAAACGCCGTCTTCTTTAAAAACTGATTCATCCTTATTCAGCATAAAAAAACGCAGATTTGTAACAAGAATTTTTTCTGGAACCAGCATTTCAAGCCGCGAAAAAATACGTCCATCACGAATTTCAAGTTTTCGTCCATATTCTGTTCCATGCGAATCAGAAATTGGAATGCGGTCAACATAACCGTCTGGCACATAAACGTACTGCAAATAAGAAAAACGCTTTTTCCATAAATCTTCAAAATTTATACCATGAAGTGCCGAATATTCATTCCAAAGTTCCGTGTCATCTGTTGAGGCAGTTGCAATTCGTATATATTTTTTATTTCCTATTACAAAAGGATATTCATATTCCCCATTTTCCGATTCCCAAACTCCGGTCAAATCTTCAAGAGAAGTTGCCGGATGGAATGTTTCTTCTTTGGGAACAGACTTACATGAAAAAATGCAAAATACAAAAAATATGCACGTAATAAAAGAAACGCTACAAAAACTATACTTTAAAACCGTTTTCCAGGCAGAAAGCCCATAAAGATTCAACTTAGAAAAACAAAATTTTTTCATAAAGTAATTATAGCATTTCTTTTAATATTTTTCCGAGAATTTGAATTGAATATGTAAAAAATTATTCCTTAAAAAAAGTTGCTGAAAAAATCACCGATTGTTTCGAAGATTCCACTGCCACCTGCTACACCAATAGCAACAACAATTCCTGCAATAATGAGAACTAATCCCAAAACACAGAATCGTGAACGCGCAAAATTTCTTAAATTAATATTTCCGCCGGCTCCACATGCAAAAATAATTGCAAAAATAAAACCAATCACCGGAATTGAAAAAAGAATTTCAAGCCAAAAATAAGTCCATGCACCAAGCGGGCTAAATTTTGACGGAAGATTGTTTTCTGTAATTGCTACCTGATTAGAAGTTGTCCCAAACTCTGAATTCTGATCTGACATTTTTTTACCTCTTATAAATTTTTTTTTATAAATAAAATTTTATACCCAGTTTTTTAATTTAGCAAGAAAAATTGAATAAAAAAAAATAATTGCCGTTTAGAGTTTTTTTTATTATTTTTAAAGAAACTTTTAATGAAAAATGAGGCATTCACATGGCAAAATATGAATTTCAGACAGAAGTAAATCAACTTCTAAAACTTATTATTCATTCACTTTATTCAAATAAAGACATTTTCCTTCGCGAAATTGTTTCAAACGGCTCTGATGCTTTGGA
>ODAI014055050.1_pt1 | contig 10121 bp, 4 predicted proteins | sample 1539321 | NCBI WGS metagenome assembly ODAI01 (sample SAMN02144231, study PRJEB22623) | gut metagenome | biome: sheep rumen | host: Ovis aries | place: New Zealand | reverse complement strand
GGCACCAAACAAAAGACCCAGTCGGCACGACACAATACGTTACCAATATCCTCACTCCATCGATTAACATCGTTAAAAAAACAATACCATTTCAAAAAAAAGTATAAATTTGCTCATTGACTTCAATGTGCACTTTTTGTGTATATACGTAGATATCAATAAAATATATCAACAAATAATAAATCAATTATTAATCAAAAAGTATTAGTCATGAAAAAACATTTACAAAAGTTGTTGCTTCTGGCCATGCTGCTTGCCGTCCCATGGGTAACCCAGGGGCAGACGTTCAGCTACACCTGCAACTTCGACAACGACTCCGACACAGCCGGATGGGTGCTGCTCAACAGCGGGCAGACCAACCAATGGTTTATCGGCACCGCCACCCACAATGGCGGCACCAAGAGCCTCTACATCTCCAACGACAATGGCACCTCCAACGCCTACAGCACCGGCACTACAGTGTTTGCCTACGCCTATCAGGAGTTCACGCTCGACTCGGGCGGCTACGCCATATCCTACGACTGGAAATGCTACGGCGAGTCGAACTACGACTACATCCGTGTATTCCTTGCGCCTGCGTCGGCCACCCTCACTCCGGGGCTTGACCCCACAGGCGGCAACAGTGCCTACAACTGGAGCAGTGCTGCCCTGCCCACAGGATTCATCAGCCTGACCGGCAGTACCGCCAAACTGAACCTACAGTCAACGTGGCAGAACCATTTCGCCGAATTCTATATTCCCACCAGCGGCAGCTGGAAACTTGTCTTTGCCTGGGCCAACGACGCCAGCGGCGGCACCGCGCCACCTGCGGCTATCGACAATATCGCCCTCATACAGCCCACCTGCCCGCGGCCCTCGTCGATGCAGTTTTTCAACATCACTCCCACCTCGTTCGACCTGTCGTGGGTAGAGACCGGCACTGCACTGTCGTGGCTAGTGTATCTCGAATCCGGCTCCACGGTCCTCGATTCTGCCTTAGTCTTCGAGACCACCCACACCTTCAGCGGACTCACACCCAACACCCCCTACACTGTGCTTGTGGCAGCCCTGTGCGACATCACGGACACCAGCATGTGGCTGACAAGTGACACGCGCACACCCTGCGTGGCTATGGACACCCTGCCCTTCTTCCACGACTTCGAGGGCGACGCCACCGGCACCAGCACCACGGGCAGTGCCTTCCCCTTCTGCTGGACGCGCCTCAACAACGGCACCAGCTCCGGCGGATACCCCTACGTCAGCAATTCCACCACCTATAACCACACCCCTGGAGGCAGCAAAGGCCTCTATTGGTACAACACCACCACCACCGGCTCCTATGGCGACTACCAATGCGTGGTACTGCCCAATGTCGACACCGACATCTATCCCATCCGCACCCTGCAGCTGCGTTTCTGGGCCCGCTCGTCCAGCACCAGCTACTATCCTATATTCAAAGTGGGCGTGCTTACCAACCCCAACGACATCAACACCTTCACCGAAGTGGCCACAGTGAATGTAGGCAACAGCACTGTATGGAAGGAGTACGAAGTGCCGCTGGGTACGTATACCGATACAGGCACCTATGTCGCCCTGAATTCCCCGCGGGCCACCAGCTCGTGGTACTGCTACGTCGACGACTTCACCCTCGAGATTGCCCCCTCCTGTCCCCGTATCACCGAATTGAGAGCCACCGCCACGGCATCTCATGCCTATGTCGAGTGGGAATACAGCACCGCTCTGGGCATTGACCCCATCGACTTCGAGCTGGCTTATCGTCCCACCGCCGACACCTTCGGAACCCCCACCACAGTCACCGTCACCGGCCTCAACTACGCCCTTTCGGATCTCGATGCCGGCACCTCCTATACCATCACCGTCACACCTAACTGTGGCTCCGACAATCTGGGAGAGCCGAAGACCGCCACCTTCTCGACCAGAAGCCTTGCCTGTCTTGAATGGGACACCACCGCCTCCGGTCCTGTCGAAACGATTACCGTGGGTACTGACGGAACAGGCACAACCTACTACATGCCTATCAACGAAGAGCAGAATTACAGCTATTTCCAATCGCTGATACGCACCACGGACATCGACCTCAACGGGCCCGCCACCATCAGTGCCGTTGGATTCCAGTATGCTTCCACCTTGCAGATGACACAGATAACCAACTGTTCCATCTACATGGCACATACCACGCAGGAGAACATGAGCGGCAGCTTTGTTCCCTACGAAGACCTGCAGCTGGTATATGTCGGCCCGATGAACTGCACCGCCCCCGGCTGGGTATTCTTCCAGTTCAACCAAGGCAGCTTCCACTACGACGGTGTCCAGAACATGGTTATCGCCGTGGTGAACAACAGCGGTGCACATGAGACGACCAGCCACACATTCAACTACCATGTGCCTGGTGTCACCCTGTCGCGCCGTACACAAGGTTCTTCTCCCTACAGCGCCTCTAACATGACTGCTTCGAGCGGTTCCGGTTCTACCTGGCGTTGCAACATGCGCCTGTTGACCCGCAGTGGGGAATGCATCTCTGTGGTCTCCTGTTCCGAGCCCAGCATCACCATCGACAGCGTCCGTCAGACAGAAGCCTACCTGTCATGGATTCCCGGTTTCGAAGAGACCGCATGGGATGTCGATTATCGTGCAACAACCGATACCGCATGGACGAATGCCGTCATGTCCATCACCACACCCCATATCATCATCTCGGGGCTTTTGCCCAACACGCCTTACGAAGTACGTGTATCACCCAACTGCACCGACTCGGTGATGTATGCCACCGAGTCGTTCCGCACCGAGTGCGGCCCCACCCCTGTGCCTTTCTACGAACACTTCGACACCTGGTCATCCACTGCGGCTGACCCGCTGCCCAACTGTTGGGCTAAGAGAACCAATTCCTCCACCAACTACCCCTATGCCTCCACCAGCTACAACCACACTCCCGGCGGCAGCAAGGCCATGTATATGTACTCCACCTCATCCACATGGAGCTATATGGTGCTGCCTCTGTTTGCCCCGCCCATCGACTCGCTGCAGTTGAGTTTCTGGCTCTACAAGAGCAACACCTCCTATGCACACCGCCTGTTTGTTGGCGTGATGACCGACCCCGAGGACGAGACCACCTTCCAGTCTCTCGACACCATCGTTCCCACATCCAACTGGGAGGAATACACCGTGATGTTCAACAACTACACCGACAGCGGCCGCTACATAGCCATCATGTCGCCCAACGGCGAGTACAGCTACCCCTACCTCGACGACCTTACCGTGGAATACATCCCCGACTGCTTCCCGGTCTTCGATTTGGCTGCCACCGGCATTACCACCGATTCTGCCACCATTTCTTGGACCGATACCACAAGCATCAGCTCATGGATAGTAGAATACGGTCCCCACAACTTTGTATTGGGTACGGGCACCATTGTCAACACATTTGACACAACCATCACGCTTTCAGGTCTTACACCTAACACACAATACGATGTGTATGTTACCCCCGACTGCTCGAGCGGAGTGGCCGGCTCAGACTATATCACCTTCCGCACTTACAGCTTCGACCTTCCGTTGCCCCTGAACTGCGACTTCGAGGACTCCACAATGAGCGCAATTTGGGTTTTGGAGAATGGCTCCAACACCAACGCGTGGGCCATCGGCACCGCCACCAACCGCGGAGGCGCCAAGAGCATGTATATTTCCAACAACAACGGTGCTAGCAACGCCTACACCATCTCCATGTCCACATTGTCCATTGCCTATGCCGATGTAGTGATTAACACGCCCGGCGCTTATGGCTATTCATTCGACTGGAAATGCCATGGCGAGTCCACCCTCGACTACCTCCGTGTAGCCCTGATTCCCGCTTCCGTGCAGCTCAATGCAGGCACTGCCCTGCCTTCGGGTCTCAATGCCACCTCCATGCCCGCTGGCTGGATTTCACTCGATGGCAACGCCAAGCTCAACCTGAACGGTTCGTGGCAGACCAGAAGCGATGTTGTCGATATTGTGACTACAGGCAGATACCATCTGGCATTTATCTTCCGTTGCGACGGTTCGGTAGGCACCATGCCCCCGCCCGCTGTCGACAATGTCATGCTTGCCTACGCTCCCTGCACACGTCCCGACAGCATCGCCATCAGCAATCTCACCCAGACCACTGCCGACTTCAGTTGGAGCGAAATGGGCACTTCCACCGAATGGCAGTACCAGATTGACAACGGTACTATCACCTCGGTCTATACCACCGATGCTTCAATAACTGGCCTGACCGCCAACACCTCCTACACCTTCAGGGTTCGCTCCATCTGCGGTGCCGGCGACACCAGTTTCTGGCGTGTGTACAATTTCAGCACCCCGTGCAACTATATCTCGCTGCCTTACAGTCAGGATTTCGAGTTGGAGTCCACCGGCTCCTCTACCACCGGCAGTGCCTTCGTCAACTGCTGGACACGCCTCAACAACGGCACCAGCTACGGTGGTTACCCCTACGTCAGCAGCAGCAGTACCTATAACCACACCCCCAGTGGCACCAAAGGTCTCTACTGGTACAACACTACTACCACCGGCACCTACGGCGACTACGAAGTGGCCGTGCTGCCCCCGGTCGACACTACCATCGATATCAGCACCCTTCAGCTGACCTTCTGGGCCAAAGCCTCTTCCTCATCCTACAGTCCTGTATTCCAAGTGGGTGTCATGACCGATCCCAACAACATCGCCACGTTCGTGGGTATCGACACCGTCACCTTTACAGGAAACACCTGGACTGAACTGACTGTCCCCTTGGCAGGCTACACCGGCAACGGTCACTTTGTGGCCGTCAAGTCCGACCGCGCCTCATGGACTGCCTATCTCGACGACTTCCTGCTCGACTACATCCCCACCTGCATTGCCCCGCGCAACATCACTGCCACCGAAAACTCCACCAGCAGCATCACCGTCGACTGGGTCGACATCACCCCCGCCATCGAGTGGCAGATTGAGTACGGCCCGCGCGGCTACACCCGTGGCTCCGCGGCAGGCACCTCACTCACCGTCACCTCGCATCCTGTCACCCTCACCGGCCTTGACACCCTCACCCGCTACGACGTATATGTCCGTCCCATCTGCACCGTGGGCGACACTGCACGCTGGTACGCTCCCACCACCTTGAGCACCGCCATGTGCGACAACTCCAATATCTTTGCCATCGGCTCCGTTTCCTCCACAGGTACCTCCTACGAATACCCTGTAAACAACTATTGGTGCTACTCCCTCACCGAGACCATCATCGACAGTGCCGAAATCGGAGGCCCCTTGGATGTGGAATATATCGGCTACTACTACAACTATGCCTCGCCTTCTACCTATAAAACCAACTGCACCATCTACTTCCAGCCCACCACCAAGACCGTCTTCTTAAACGATATGGACATGGTGCCTCTCAATCCAGCCACAGCGATAAAAGTCTACACCGGCTCGCTCAACTGCTCGCAGGGCTGGAACTTCTTCCGTCTCGACTCCGTATACCACTACAACGGTGAAGGCAACCTGCTGATTATTGTCGACGACAATAGCGGCGACTACGACGGAATGGATTACGCCTTCAAGTCGCAGTCCTGCGTTGGATACAAGACCATCCACTACTATTCCGACGACGACAACCCCAGCGTCACCAATCCCTCTTCCTTCACCGACAATACCGGTTACGAGGCCTCCCGTCCCGTCATGCAGCTCGTCAGCTGCATCGACATCCCGTGCCGTCAGCCCGTCATCTCCTCTGTGTCGAACGACTATCAGTCTGCCACTATCACATGGATTGGCGATGGCAACAATTACGAAGTCAACATCAAGGAGACCACCGCCTCCGACTGGCCCGACTCCAACATCGCCGTCATCGGCAACACCTACACCTTCAGCGGCCTCAGCTCCGCCACCAGCTACACCTTCCGCGTGCGTCAGGACTGCACCGCCGACAGCCTCGGCTACAGCGACTGGGCAACCGACAGCTTCATCACCGACAGTCTCCCCTGCCTGCCGCCTGATAGCCTGCACGTCACCGATGTAACCAATGCCACCGCCACCTTCGACTGGATTACCATTGGCAATGAAAACACCTGGGACATCCACGTCTGGACTCCCGGCGGCATCGACAGCATCTACCGCGTCACCTCGCATCCTGTCACCGTGGGCGGCTTCACTGCTGGCCTCACCTACAACGCTGAAGTCCGTGCCCTCTGCGGCATCAACCTGGAGGAAGGCGACTGGAGTGCTGCCATGACCTTCGCAACAGCCATCTGCCCCAACGTGGCCAACGTCTCCGCTGGCAACGTCACCGACAACAGCGCCCTCATCACCTGGGATCTCGACGACATGGCCGAGAGCTGGATTGTTGAATACGGCTACGCCGGCTTCGACCAGGGTTCTGGCACCATCGTGCCTTGCACCTCCAACAGTTTCAACGCTACCGGCCTTGAGTGCGAAACCTCCTACGACTTCTACGTCCGCGCCGTCTGCGGCACCGACTGGACCAGCGAGAACTGGGCTCGCGTCAGCTTCACCACCAACGAGTGTGCCGAACCTTGCGACGCTCCCTTCGGTGTCACTGCCACAGTCAACCTGAACACTGTCGACGTCAGCTGGACGCCCGGCGAGGGCAACACCGCCTTCGAGGTTGAGTACGGTAGCCGCGGCTTCAGCCACGGCAGCGGCACCACCGTGGGCGCCACCGAGCCTCACGCAACGCTCACAGGTCTCGACTACAACACTCAGTACGACCTCTACGTGCGTGCCCTCTGCGGTGCTGACAACTATAGCGGATGGTCACCCGTTACCACCTTCACCACTGGTACGGAGGGCATCTCCACTGCCGACGGTGTCTCCTGCACCATCTTCCCCAACCCCGCCACCAGCTCCACCACTATCACCGTGGGCGGCGTGAACGGCAAGGTGAAGATTGAAGTGGTCGACATGAACGGCCGCACCGTTGCCTCCGAGACCCTCGAGTGCAACAGCGACTGCGTGAAGACCATGGAAGTCGACAAACTCGCCCAGGGTGCCTACTTCGTCCGCATCAGCGGCGAACAGGTGAACATGGTCAGAAAGCTGATCGTGAAATAATCTCTCCAACTAGTAAGACTAGAAAAACTAGTTTCCTCAAAAAGGGGCGGCGCTGCGCGCCGCCCCTTTTTTCATTTTTGCTACAATAAATCTCCCTTTGCCGCGTTTATTTTGATTATGACACGTCAACAGCATCGCACCCAAATCATCCAAGCCTGTCTGGAACAGCAGCAACAGCTTGCAGCCACTGCCAAGCAGGAGATGGATTCCGCCCAGCAGCAGAGCAACGACTACGGGGCCAACGTGGATCGCTACGACGCTTACCGCACGAAGATGATGCGCGCACGCGACATGTACGCCAAACAGCTGGCCAATGCCAATGCCGGCATCCGTGTTCTGCAGGGGCTTCTCGACCACAGTCCTTTCGACAAGGCCGACCATGGTGCCATCGTCATAACCGACAGGCAGTGTTTTTTCCTCAGTATAGGTGCAGGCAAATTCCTGGTCCCCTTCCGCTGCCCCGAGTCCCAACCCCAAGAGGTATTCTTCGCCATCAGTGCCCAGACCCCCATCTATATGGCACTGAAAGGCAAAAGTGTCGGCGACACCATCACCTTCAACGGTGTCACACAAACCATTATTGAAATATTGTAATTATTAATACTCAATACCACAGTCATTATGATAAATATTATCCAAATTGTAGGTGCCTTTCTGGTCCTCTTTGCCATCATCGACATCACGGGTTCCATCCCCATCTTTCTCTCCCTCAAACACAGCGGCAACAAGTACCATCCGCTCTACGCAGCCCTCATCTCGCTGCTCATCTTTGTCATCTTCTTCTTTCTGGGCGATGCGGCCTTGAAACTGTTCGGTGTCGACATCGAGTCCTTTGCCGTTGCAGGATCCATTGTATTGTTCATCATGGCTTTCGAGATGATTCTGGGGGTGGAAATCTTCAAGAACGATGCCTCCAGCGGGGGCTCTACCGTAGTCCCTATCGCCTTCCCGCTCATTGCGGGACCGGGGGCGTTGACCACCATCATCTCCCTCCGTGCCGAGTATGACGACGTGAACATCCTCATTGCCCTGCTCGTCAACATTGTTATCGACTACCTTGTGCTGCGCTATATCGACCGCCTGGAGCGTCTCCTTGGCGGCACACTCATCTCCATCCTCCGTAAATTCTTCGGTGTCATTCTGCTGGCCATCGGCGTGAAACTGTTCACCACCAACCTCGGCAGCCTCATCCACAGCCTGAACCTGTAGAGAGTTGAGAATTGAGAGTTGAGAGATATCTCCCCGACAGATCTCAATTCTCAATTCTGAATTCTAAATTCAAAAAAAAGCGTATCTTTGTAGTCTGAAACAATCATTCATCATTCAAACAACACATTCATTAAAAATACTTTACATTAATATGAAATCCCCCATGAATATTGCAAGAAGACTTGTCGTCATCTCCATGCTGCTCTTTATGGGCATCGGCACTGCCTCGGCTTACGACATTTCGGTGGTCACCGCCGGGAAGAGACTCTACTACAATGTAGACAATGATAAGGGCACTGCCGTAGTCACCTATTATGGCGACTCGAACAACTATTGGCCGACCAACCGCCAGCCTGCCGACAGTCTCTTCATCCCTTCCACCATCACCTACCAGGGCAGAACCTATGTTGTCAATGCCATCGGCGACCATGCTTTCTCCAACTGCACCCGCATCAAGGATGTCATCGTCGGCGACTCCATCACCTCCATCGGCGACTATGCCTTCCAGTATTGCTCGCTGCTCCGCAGCATTACACTGGCTCCCTCGGGCATCACCCGCATCGGCACAAGTGCTTTCGAGTCGTGCATCGCCTTGAAAAAGATTCCTTTGCCACAGACCCTTAACTCTTTGGGCGAAGGAGTTTTTGCTGTCTGCCGCCAGCTCGACTCCATCGTACTACCCAACACGGTCACCCGGCTCCCGAACCACCTTTTCTATGCCTGCAACAGCCTGATGACCCTCACGATACCCGCTTCGCTCACCAGTATTGGCGACTTCACTTTCCGCGAGTGCAACCGCCTGCGCACCATCGACCTCCCCAACTCGGTCACCCACATCGGCAACTCCGCCTTTGTCGAGTGCTCGAACCTGCAATACATCTATCTGCCGGAGAGTCTCGACACCATCAAGGCGTATACATTCCGCAACTGCACCCATCTCACCCACGTGCGCATTCCCGCCTCGGTCTACCGCATCGAGAGCAACGCTTTTGCCAACGCTTCCAACCTGAACGACATCGTTGTCCTCAATACCCAGCCGCCCACACTGGGCAACAACACCTTCCTCGATGTGGACCGCGCCATCAGTGTCCACATCCCCTGCGGCACCTACGACCAATATTCTGCTGCTGAAGGGTGGAACGAATTCACCCATCTGATTGAATACCCCGGCTACAAACTCCAGTACTACGCAGCCGACACCTCCATGGGCACTGTCGAGGTGGTTGTCGAGCCCACTTGCACCGACTCCACCGCCGTTGTGCGTGCCGTTCCCTTCCGCAACCACCAGTTCACCCACTGGAACGACGGCGACACCACCAACCCGCGCACTGTAGACGTCACCATCGACTCCATCCTCATCGCCCACTTCATCTATGTCGAGCCCATCGGCATCGACCCGCTCCCGACCCTTGAAACCACCATCACTTCGCTCCCCGGCCTCATCCAGATTGCCGGTGCCGAAGGACTTGATATCAACATCTTCGACATTTCCGGCCGCCTGTGCAGCACTATCCGTTCCGCTGCCAGTCCTCAGCGCATTGCGGTGGACCGTCCCGGTGTATATCTCGTGCAAATTGCCGGTCGCCCGGCACGCAAAGTGGTGGTACTCCCCGCCCGATAACAAACCCTTTGTCGTTGACAACCCCTTATGAAGATTGCCGTACTCCTGCCCTGCTACAACGAAGCGTCCACCATCGCCAAAGTGGTGACTGATTTCCGTGTTGCACTGCCCGAGGCCGACATCTACGTCTACGACAACAACTCCACCGACGGCACCGCCCAAGTGGCCCAGCAAGCCGGCGCCATCGTCCGCCATGAACCCGTGCAGG
>ODAI012435577.1_pt1 | contig 10121 bp, 7 predicted proteins | sample 1539321 | NCBI WGS metagenome assembly ODAI01 (sample SAMN02144231, study PRJEB22623) | gut metagenome | biome: sheep rumen | host: Ovis aries | place: New Zealand | reverse complement strand
TTTTTTTCATGTACGTGACAAGATTCGAACTCGCGACCTTCTGGTCCGTAGCCAGACGCTCTATCCAGCTGAGCTACACGTACATTTCTTTCTGTTTTCTCAACAGCAAGTCTTATTATAGTCACAAGGAATGTGTTTGTCAATCGGAAATTTTAAAAACAGGAGAAATCTTCAGCAAATCTTCAACGGCTATTTTCCGTCAGGAAAGGAGCGACTTGGTCTTTTTTGATGTCGGGCAAAAAATCTCGTCTGCGGATAACTTTTCAGTTATCATTATTGTCTTGCAATTTGCGCATTTTACATACTTTATCGTTGACGAAAATGCTTGAAGCAGTCCGGAAAGGTCTGGTACGCTGATTTATATCAGAAATATTATTTTCGGCATTTACATTACTAGGGAGGAAGGACAGGAGATGGTAACGCAAAAAGATATTTCGGCGGCGTGCGGTTTGTCAGTCTCAGCTGTGAGCAAGGCATTGAGTGATTATCCGGATATCAGTGAGGACACGAAGCGCAGAGTACGTGATGTCGCAGAGAAGATGGGATATCAAGGTATGAAGAGTGAGATCAACAGGAAACGTGAGCATACCTATACCATGGGGCTTTTGATAACAGAAGAGACGGAGAGGTCTGAATATCAGGATGTTATAAAGGAACTCAGGAATACACTGGTCAAAAAAGGGTATGATCTGGTCCTGCTGAGTCCGCTCAGAAAGGGCGGCGGAAATAGAGAAAAGCCTGGCTATCTTCCAAGAGCGCGTCTTTATGGAATGGAGGGAGTGTTTTTATTTACAAGTTTGCAGGAGAGTGACCTGTATCATCATAAAGACGGCAGGAATCTGAGAGAATTGATCCTGGGTGAGATACCGGTTGTTGCCGTCGGCAGTTTCTGGGCATCCTGCAGCTGTGTTCTCCCCGGGTATGAAAAGGGGATACGGGGACTTATACGGGAAGTATATATGAAAGGACATCGTCGTATAGCTTTCGTATTCAAGGAGAGGACGGCGGTTGATGCGCAATGGTATAAGGCAATCCGTATGGAGCTGGAGGAACACTATCTGAGGGTGCCGGAGTATTTTTTTCTGAGGGTCGAAGCGGAAGCAGATGGCGGATCGGAGGCTTTTTCGGAGATCAGGGATTTGCTGCGGGGAAGCAGATGGCTGCGTCCGACCTGTATCCTCTTTACGGATGAGACGTTATTGGAAGGCGGGGCTGCTGCGATCCGCCAGTGCGGATTTCGTGTTCCGGAAGACATCTGCCTGGCTGCGATAAGAATCTCGGAAGAGCATAAATATGAAGATGATTCTGTGCTCAGCTGGAGAATCCTGCCCGCAGAGATAGCGGAGGCGGCAGTGGAGCAGATGTTTGACAGCATGAAAGGGTCTTTGCACGGAGCAGGAAGGATCCGCATGGTTGACGGAAAACTGTATGAATAAGGATCGGATCGCGGAAAACACGTTAATGTGAAAAGGGCTATGAATTCAAGAGAGAAATCCGAAAAGACCTTTTGGGAAAATTGCCTGTGCTTTTGGACAGGTTCTTACGGGATGAGATGGTTTGGGATGAAATACTTCGGAATGAGACAGTTTGGGATGAAATCCTATGGAATGAGATAGCTTGGAATGAGGTACCTTGGGATGAGATCCTATGGAATGAGATGTTATGGAATCACGTGCTATGAAATGACATACTTTTGAAAAAGGTGCCCGCGAATGAGAAAGGAGATACAGGTAGATGCTCTAAAAAAATGGCGGAAGAGGAAGAAAAAGGACTTTTAAAGGCATCTGCCCAAATCTTCCGTGGATTTTGTCCTGACAGAGAGGACTGTTTGGAAAATACGTCTTTTTTGATTTATTGTGTTTAATGCGCAATAGTTTAGCCGGCGGGCTTGATCGTTACAATTCACAGCCCCTTCGGAACTGTGATTGCAGCTTGTGTCTGCCCGCTCCGGATTCTCTTCGAAGCATGGGCAGACACCGCTATACCCGGATTTCAGATAAAAAACCCATGCGAAAATACTTCAACGCAGAAGTCGTGAGCGGCAATGTTTAATCTTTTATTTTTTGTGTCTTTGATTTATTTGTTTGAGTGAATGATGTATAATTAGAAAATCTATGGGAAATCTGTACCCATAAGAGTATATATTGCGTTATTATAGTATCTGCTGTAAGCGGCAGATTACCGATAGACAAGAATAAACAGATTATCGTTTATGGTAAACAAGTATTCACGGAGGTCATCCCGACATTAATGAGCAAAGAAACTGGGAATGAAAAAATAAATCAGATCATGAATGAAAATGACGGAATAAACGCCGGCGGAGGCAGTGAAGCGGAGGAGGCGAAGACGATACGACTCCCGCAGCCTGACGAGGCTGCAGCTTCAGGACTTAAGCAGCAGGATGAGATGAAAACCATCGTGCTCCGTCAGCCCGCGGCCGGTACTGAGAAACCTTTTACAGAAACGGTGCCGGATAGGGCGGCGGAAGATACCGGGAATCCGTTTCCGGCAGCAGAATCAGAAAAGGCAGCAAAGCCGGCAGAGTCAGAAAAGGCAGCAGAGCCTGCGGAATCCGGGAAGGCAGTGAAGCCTGCGGAATCCGGGAAGGCAGTGAAGCCGGCGGAATCAGAAAAGGCAGTGAAGGCTGCGGAATCCGGGAAGGCTGCGAGGCTTGCAGAATCCGGGGAGGCAGCGAAGCGGACAGAATCAGAGAACGCCTCTTCAAGAGCAGATCAAGGGAAGGATACAGCAGATGCTGTCGGCACAGGGATTGCAGCAAATGCAGAAAGCGTGGAAAATGCACAGTCTGCTGCGCGGCAGGGAAGCCCGGCTATGGTCCCGAATCCTTCGCAGGATGCCGCCCGGCCTCCGCAGGGAAATACGCTCTATCCGGTAAATGCCGGACCGGGGGAAAACGGCGGGAACGGCGGTAATTACGGAAACGACGGAAACAGCGGAAACAGCGGGAACAGCGGTAATTACGGGAACGACGGAAACAAAGGAAAAAGCGGGAACAACGAAAACAGCGGAGCCCGCAAGAACGGCAGGATTGCCTTTTTGGTCAGTATGTTTCTGATCATCGCGATTCTGGGCGGAATCTACGCATATGGCTATAAGTACTGCGGCACGCATTTTATGCCCGGCACGCAGATCAATGGCTATGATTGCAGCGGAAAGACGGAAGAAGAAGCTGAAGCGGTATTCGCCGAAGCGGCAAAAGAGTATGTCCTGAATGTTCGTTTCCGGGGCGGAAACACGGAGATTGTACATGCACAGGATATCGGCTTTGAATATAAGCCCGACGGAAGCATAGCCGCTCTCCTGCAGCAGCAGGATTGTCTTGTGTGGCCTAAATACTTCTTTGAAGATTCGCTTTATGAGATCAAGCCGGGCGGAACCTATGATGATGAAAAGCTGACAGCGGCGCTGCAGATGCTTCCTGAGCTTCAGGAAGAAAATATGGAGAAGCCCAGGGATGCCTATATTGAATTCCAGGACGGAAACGAGAAGGAGGACGGCAAGTTTGTGATCATCCCCGAGACTGCGGGAACAACGATCGATCTCGTGCAGCTTGAAGCAGGTGTCGGTGATGCGGCAGCCCGCTATTCCGATCTTGTCGATGCGGAGGAAATCGGCGGCGCCTATGTGGAAGCTTCCATGAAGGCGGACAATGCCAAGATCATTGCCCGCTGTGCCGATCTCAATGATCTTGTCGGCGCCAGCATTACATATGAGCTTCCGAGTGGTGACACGATGCGTCTGAATGCGGATGTCACTAAAGACTGGCTGGTAAAGGATGACAGCGGAAAACTCGTCAAGGACGAAGAAGTCTGGGACGAGAAGCTGTGGGAGTTTTTGGATCAGCTGGCATATAATACAAATACGATCGGTTCGGAAAGACAGTTCAAATCCACGCTCCGCGGGACGATCACAGTCAGCGGCGGAGACTATGGATATATGGTCAATCAGATCACTGAGCACGACAAGCTTGTCAAGGATTTCGCCGAAAAGACAAAGGAGACTCGAAAGCCGGACTATTATATTACACCTTACAATGACGAGAAGGAAAATGACGGAATAGGCACGACTTATATCGAAGTCGATCTGAGTGCCCAGCACATCTGGTGCTATGTGGGGGGCGAGCTCAAGATGGAAAGTGACTGTGTCAGCGGTGATGTGACGACTGACCACGGAACACCCACAGGTGTCTTCGGAATCATGTTCATGCTCAGGGATACGACACTTCGGGGCGTCATGCAGTCGAACGGAAAATATGAGTATGAGACGAAGGTAGGATACTGGATGCCTTTCTACAACGGATGCGGTTTCCATGATGCCTGGTGGCGCTCGGCCTTTGGTGGAACAATCTACCAGGGCAACGGTTCTCACGGATGCGTCAACCTTCCGGTGGATGCCGCCGCAGCTCTTTATTCATACTGCGAAGATAAAATGCCGGTCGTGGTATACTGGTAAACAGGCATTTTACAGGGGAGGAGAAAAATTCAATGGTTGAGATTAAGGAAGTCATCAGACAGACACAGAACAAATTCCTGAATATGTTTGAATATCGGGGAATCAACAAGGTGGGCCGTGATTTCCGCTATTTTGTTGCTTCCCGCGCGGAGAAGGACGAAGATCTTAAGGCTGTCAGCGGAGAAAACCATCCCGACGGTGTGATTATGTACGCGCTGTACGGCGAGAAAAAAGACCGGGTCGTTCTCATACGCCAGTTCAGGATCCCCCTGGGCTGCTATATATATGAGTTTCCTGCCGGTCTGGTCGACAAGGGAGAGGATTACCGCGCGGCGGCAGTCCGCGAAATGCATGAGGAGACCGGCCTGGTCTTCAGTCCGGTCGATGCGGATGAGATGTTTGAGGCTGCCCGTTATACGACAGCCGGCCTGACGGACGAGTCCTGCTGTATGGTTTACGGATATGCATCCGGTGAGCCCAGCCGCAAATATCTCGAGGAAGGCGAGGACATTCAGATCATCCTGGCAGACCGCGATGAGATCCGGAGAATCCTGAAAGAGGAAAGGGTAGCTCTCATGACTGCCTATCAAATGATGCACTTCCTTGCTGATGAGGAGCCGTTTGCGTTTTTAAATCTGTAAGCAGCACGATGTAAGCAGCACGGTGAGCAGTGCGATGCCTGCGCACAAGGTGCTCCGGCATGTATGGAAGACTGAGAGAAATTGTATGGAGAATCGGGATTTGGCGGCCGCGGCCGCGGAGAACAATGCAGGCGCGGACAGTGCAGCCGCAGGCGGGAGCTTCTGCGCAGATGCTCTGCGTTCGTGGATCAAAGAAGCACACGAGAAAAAAAACCGTTCCTATCCAAAGGGGAGTTCTGCGGTATTGATTCCCTTTCTGATCCGGGACGGCGTCTGCCATGTGCTCTACGAGGTGCGTGCGGCAAAACTGCTTTCTCAGCCCGGGGAGATCTGTTTTCCGGGAGGAAGGATCGAAAAGGGCGAGAGTCCCATGGAGACGGCAGTCCGGGAGGCGACAGAAGAACTGTGTGTTGACAGAGACAGGATTGAAATAGTGGGCGCGCTCGATGACACCATCGGGCCCGGTACAATCCCCCTTTTTTCCTATATCGGTGTATTGCATGATTATGAGGGGACCTGGTCAGCGTCGGAAGTGGACAGGGTCTTCACTCTGCCGCTGGACTGGATCCTCCAAAATGATCCGGACGTCTATAAAATAAAACTTGCCCGTCAGATGCCGGAGGATTTTCCCTATGAATATATTCCGGGCGGGCAGGAATACCGATGGCGGGAACAGAGTTATTCTGTTCCGTTTTATCCGCAGCTGCCGACGGAGCTGTCGCTCTTTCAGGAACCGAAAGCCGCGGAACTCTGCGGGAAAGCTGCAGAAACTGCTGACAGTACTTCAGATGCAGGAGAGGACATGAAGCTTCCTGTTCTCTGGGGAGTCACAGCCCGTGTCACACATTCCCTGGCGGTCCTGCTTCGTGAAGGTAGAGGAGAACAGACGTTACGATGAATCTGGAAGAAAGTACGGTTTACGCATCTAAAAGAAATCTCAGACCAAAGCTGTATGTGATCAACGGCGATGATATCAGAGAATATTATCTGGACGGAAGGCAGATCATGGGCCGTCCGACATCCGCCAATACTCCTGATATCCCTGTTTTTGCAGGAACGATCTCACGCAGACATGGTCTTTTTGCAACCTCCGGGGGCAGGACTCTTTATGAGGATATCGGCAGTTCAAACGGGACCCGGGTGGGCGATGTTATGCTGCACAAAAGCATGCGGTCTGCCCTCATGAACGGGGAGGTGATCCGGGTACGGGCAAGAAATGCCTCCGGTTCGGACAAGGATGTCGTCATGGTATACGCGACGGACTATCCGAAGAAAACATCCTGGAGAAAGATTTCCCTTGAGGGGGATATCCAGTCTCTGGAGATCGGACGGGGAGAAGGTTTTTTCCTTCAGGACGAGTCGGTGTCAAGACATCATGCGACTTTTTTCCACGCCAGTAATGGCTGGGCGATCATTGATAATAACAGCCGCAACGGTGTTTTCCTGAACGGCAGGAGGATCAGCGAGCCTGTTCTTCTGCATCCCATGGACGTTGTGATGATCACCAATCATCTGTTCATCTTTCAGGGAAACAGCCTTCTCGTACAGGCGGATGAAACACGTTACGGGGGAAGAGGTGCCGGCGGCGGATATGCTGTGCCCCAGGCGGACGGCTCCTTTTTCCAGGAGGCGGGATCGATGGGATCCGCCCTGTCTGAACCCCTGTCCGCGGCGGAGATGCTTTCGCCCGGCAGGAGGGCTGCCTATCCCGGGAGACCAGACATCAGAAGACCGGACTTTGACAACCCTGCTCCGGGTCCGGCAAGGGCAGGAATGGCAGGTCCTTCCGCAAGAGACAGAGGGGCCGGACCGGCGGGCAGAGATGTGCCTCCCCTCAGAGGGGGACGCAGACCGAAATCCGGCGGCAGGATGCTTTCCATCCACATCGAGGAAAGGAATGCATGGAACCGCCTGCGCAAAAAGACCCTCCTCCGGGACATCAATCTGCAGATTGACAGCGGTTCACTCGTTCTGATCCTCGGCGGATCCGGTGCCGGCAAGACTACCTTCATGAATGCAGTGATGGGATACGAGCCGGCAAAGGGCAGTATTGCTTACGGTGAATCCGATATTTACCGCGAGTATGAAAAAATGAAATATGAGATCGGATATGTGCCCCAGCAGGACCTGCTGCGTATGGAGGATGTTGTCTACGATACTTTGAATAATTCGGCACAGATGAGGCTTCCGGGCTCTGTCACGGCGGCTCAGCGTGAGGAGCTGGTTGAGAACGCGCTGAATATGTTCGGTCTCTCGCGTGAGAAAAACTCCCTGGTCGGAAAACTCAGCGGCGGACAGCGCAAGCGTCTGAGTATCGCAGTGGAATATATAGGAAATCCCTCTTTGTTTTTCCTGGATGAACCGGACTCCGGTCTGGACGGCATCATGGCCAAGGAACTGATGACTAATCTGCGCCAGATCGCGGACCAGGGCAAGATCGTCATGGTGATTTCTCATGCGCCGGACCGCGCGTTTGAGCTCTTTGACAAGATCATCGTACTCGCAAAGAGTGCAAAGGACGACAGCGGTCATCTGGTCTATTACGGAGCGCCTTCGGACGCCTGCCGGTTTTTTGACACGGAGACACTGGAGGGAATCGTCGGCCGCATCAACCGCAGGGATGAGGGCGGTGAAGGTCTGGCGGACCACTATATCAGGAAATACGAGAATCTCTGCAGATAGATGATCCGGATGATCTATCTGGATGATCTGCAGATATAAAGACTCGCCTGCGGGCCTTGTGCGCCTTGTGCGCCGTGTGCGGGATGCCGCAGGGCATTGTTTTCTGCTCCGCACACGGGTGCAGAAAAACAGAAAAATACAGGGCGGAATATACGGAGAATCTATGTTATGGGACGAAGAATCGGACGGTTGGAACAGACAGGCATTTATGTGGGAAAATGCTGGCGCTTATTTATCAATGAAAAACAATGGAAAAATCTGATATCAACACTGATCATCACGGTATTGATCTCCTTTGTCACCAGTGAGAAGACATTTGAGGACTATGTCCAGACAAAGAACAGTTGTTTTGCTATTGTCTGTGCCTGCATATGGGTCGGCATTTTCAACTCGATCCAGTCGATCTGCCGGGAGAGAAGCATTATCAAGAGAGAGCACCGCACCGGGCTGCACATCTCCTCCTATATCGGAGCTCATGTGATCTTTGAGGCGGCGCTGGGTGCAGTGGAAGCCCTGATCGTCCTGGTGATCGTACTGATCAAAAATAAGTCCCACCTGCCGGAATCGGGTCTGATCTTCCCGCTTGCGGTGGATATGTATATCACTTTGTACCTGACAATATTTGCCTCCGACATGATGGCGATCCTGGTATCCTGTGTCGTAAAGGACAGCACTTCCGCGATGACCGTTATGCCCTTTGTCCTGATCGTACAGCTGATCATGGCCGGCGTGGTCTTTGAACTGGAGGGGGTCGCGGATAAGATCTCAAATGTCACAGTCAGTAAATGGGGGCTGAACGGTCTGATGTCCATTGCGCTGACCAATGATGACATACGCATGAATCCTCTCTTCAAGGAAAACGACTGGCAGAAGGCGGAAGCCGGCAATCTGTTCCGGATCTGGCTGATCATGGCAGTTATCTCCCTGATCTGTATTGCCCTGGGTACATTGGCTCTGAGCTTTGTGGACCACGACAAGCGCTGATTTTCTTCGATGAGTTGATCTTACAGTTGATAATAAAAACAAGAGAATACCCTCTGCAGTTCTTCTCAAAGGACTGCAGAGGGTATTTTTTTGAGTAGTATTACAGTATTACAGAGTTATTATACATTATCGCGCAATTCCCGTGACTTCAGACGCGGGCTTCGCATATTGAAGTTTATTTCAAAGCGACATTATCGGATATGTAGTAGGAATAGCCGTTCTTTTTACAGTAATTGATGATCTCCTTGCGCATTTGGGAACTCTTGGTGTATTCCAGAATCGCTATGGTGCGGCCGGCCCTTTTGACCTTCTTGAGGTAGGCCTCATAGTATTTGCGGTCCGCGTTGGTCTGCCTCTTGAACTTATTGGAATTGTAACCTACGATCCGGGTGAGGACCTCTTCCTGCATGACTCCGTCGATGATCTTGGCCTTGCCCATGCTGATTATCTTGGAGACGAAGACGTCACCGCCGTTTATGACGATCGGGATTTTCTTGTTTTTGATGCGTGTGAGGATGGAAATAAGGCCGTTCAGGATGGGAGTGCGGTGATATTCATAGTAGACATCCGTGTTGTCCACCCATAGTCCGTCAACACCTTTTTTGCGCAGGCTGGGAACCAGCTCATTGACCAGGAAGTTCTGCCAGGCTTTTTTGGAGGTGTCGATCCATTTTTCACCGGGCCAGTTGTTGTAGTTGCCCAGTGTGTATTTTTTGAAACGTTTGTAGTAGGAGCGGTAATTCGCGATGGATCCGATACTCAGATAGCTGTAGACCCTGCGGCCGCCGGATTTGAGTTTTGTGATTTCCGACTTTGTATAGTTCTGTGCGTCAATGACAATGTGCCGGTAGTTTTTGATTCTTGACGTGTTTTTTAAATGTGTCCCGATAAAGACACCCCACGTTGTGGTTCTGGCGGCTTCTGCGGGGACGTTTGTGACAGGTATGACAGTGATCACTGAAAGCGCTGCTGCCAGGAGCAGAGCGGTCATACGACGTGTAATACGGGACGTAAGTGCAGTCCTTTTCTGATTTTTCATCTAAACCCTCCTTTTTTGCAGTAGACGAGACAGGATGAAGGTATATGTTTTTGTGTATCTGTATTAGAACAATTTTAACATTTTTGTCACAATATGTAAACAAAATGGTCACGGCTGAAGAAAGTATACCCTCGATGGGCGTGGACATGCAGCACTTGCTCGTTACAGTACACGCCCTGTCGAGGGCGTGTACATGTAACGTCGCGTTCGACGATTCCAATACGCTTCGCGTGCGTCGAACGCCGTAAAACTCCGGTTTTTGTACGCTTCGGCGTACAAAAACACGTCGAGTTTCAGGTGGG
>ODAI012400907.1_pt1 | contig 10121 bp, 5 predicted proteins | sample 1539321 | NCBI WGS metagenome assembly ODAI01 (sample SAMN02144231, study PRJEB22623) | gut metagenome | biome: sheep rumen | host: Ovis aries | place: New Zealand | reverse complement strand
GATTCTGTGAAGACCTGTCCGGCGGCGGGGAGGTCGATTCCTTTTTTTCTGACTTTAATCTCTCCCTCTCTTCCAACACGCTCTTTGAAGTCCTGTCTGCCGGCGGGGAGGGCAATTCCTTTTTTTCTGACTTTAATCTCTCCTTCTCCTCCAGCACGCTCAGTATTGACACGGCAGGTTCCAGGTCTGCGGAAGGCTTTATCCCGGGTTCCGGCTGCAATCTTTCCTGCTGTCGGTTTTGTAAAGACACATCCGGAGCCAAAGAACCCTGCGTTTTTTTCCTATATACCGGTGTATGCTTATTTTCTTCCGTCTCGGCCTGTTCCAAAGCATCGTAAAACTCCTTCGCGGTCTGATAGCGGTCAGCGGGATCTGACGCACAGGCTTTGCGCACTACAGCATCCAACCGGCTGTTGATCCTCTCTCCCCCGACATAGTTTCCGGTCAGACCTGGAACGGATATCCCGTGCAGGCGCTGGAAATTGGCATTGTCTATATCCTGTGTGGTATAGGAACCCTCTGCAGGAAGAAAGGGCATTCTGCCTTTGTTAAGAAGCTGATAAAGGACGAGTCCCAGTGAGTAGATGTCCGCCGTATTGCTGCAGGACCGCCCCTGGAAAATCTCGGGCGCCATGTAGGAGATTGTCCCAATGCCGGTCATGGTCCGGGCAATATGTCCCGTATCCATGCGCTTCGAAGTGCCGAAATCCCCTGCCTTGTAATGGCCGAACTCATCCACAAACAGATTTTCCGGCTTGATATCCCGGTGGATGATGCCTTTTTTCTCGCAGTGCATCAGCGCGGTACAGATTTCCCTGCCCAGCCTGATGATCTCCCGGATGGAGGATTGGATACCGTGTTCGTCCCTTCCCGACAGAATTTCCTGAAGGCTGGTGAGCAATTCCATCCGTACGAAGAGACTGCAGGTTAATCCTTCCCTCTTGAAAAAGTAATCTTCTATGGCAACAATATTCGGTGCCCCGCGGAGAGCCTCCATAATCTGGATCTCACTAAGGAGCGCGTCAGGGACATCGCTTTGACTTGCAGCTTCTGTTTCCCCGGATTCTGCTTCCCCGGCTTCCTGCCCGCTGGAAGGCAGGGCTGCTGCCGCCTCCTCGCTTCTGACCTGGATAACCTTGAGGGCAGATTCCACCCGGATTCCGAAATTATCCCTGTAAATCCGAAAGACATCACTGGAGGTACTGCCGCCCAGACAGTCGTCGACATGCCATTCCGGCCACACGGACCTTAGTTCCTCCTCCATGACTTTACATTTTATGTCATAACTGCTGCTCATAATCTGCTGTCCGTCCTCCTATCTCTCATACTTCTATGCCGGAAGAGAGTCTCTGGATGTCATCTCCGCTCATACGGCAATCTTCTTACAAAGCGAAAAACCAATGATTATTATATCATCCCCTCGTTATGTATCCATAAATACAACTCAAAACACTTAAAAAGTTCACGATTATTCGTTATTCGAGAATCAAAAACAAAAAATCTCTGGCAGGTCTGACCGCATCGTTTAATGAGCCGCTGAGGCGGTGCTGATGAGTCAGACAGAACCGTCCCTCTTGAATCATCAGAGTACCGCCCAGGCGAGCAGCATGCCGGAAAGAGTGTGAAATATTGATGATAATAAAACCAATCCCATTGTGATTTATCTAACAATGTGATATATCAATCAATGAAGACCCCGTTTTTTGGTCTGTTGTCTATCACATTCCAAATGTAGTTGTAACATATGGAAAAAGGAGAAAAAATGAAAAAGAGAATCTTTTTATCTATGATCCTTGCTGCCGTCATGCTCGCAGCATTGCTTGCGGGATGTGGTTCCGGCGGTTCTGCTGCGCAGAAGGAAGAGCCCGCCGCAGCAGAAAGCACTCAAAAAGAAGCAGCGCCTGCTGAGACAAAGGAAGAGGATACCGCACCTGAAACCGAAAGCACTGAAGCGGCGACAAATTCTGCGACTGAAACAGAAAGTACTGAAGCAGCAACAACTCCTGCGGCTGAAACAGAAAGCACTGAAGCAGCGACAAATTCTGCGGCTGAAAAAGAAAACACTGAAGCGGCGACAACTTCTGCGGATGAAAAAGAAAGCACTTCTTCAGCGCTGCGTGATGCAGCAGAAGAGAACACAGGCGTCGGCAATCCCTGGAGCGATGTGGAAAGCGCTGAAGAAGCCGCAAAGGGAGCCGGCATCGACAGTTTTGTGATCGCAGATGATCCCGGCCTCGATCTCGGACAGCTTTTTGAAAAGACATACCGCTGCATGCACGGCATTGCAGAAGCCCGTCTGGAATATCCGGCAAGTGCCCTGACAGTCCGCAAGGGTACCTATGCCGAAGAAGGCGACATATCCGGAGATTACACAGAATATGCCAACACCTGGACGCAGGATGTCAATGGAATTGAAGTGACCTGCTTCGGCAACAGGGAAGGCGATGCAGCAAAGAGCATCTGGACAGTAGACAATATGTATTTCAGCATCGTTGCCGAAGGCCTCGGCGGAGATGAAGATTTCGGACTGAACGCCGAGAGACTGACGGCAATGGTCAACAGCATTCAGTAAAAAGCGCTCTGCGCTTTCGCAAACAGCGATTTGCGCTCTCGTAATTATCGATTTGCAAGGAAAGCGGGACACCGGCGATTGCCGGCATCCCGCTTTTTTTATTGCCTCCGACACTGCAAAAACTCGTGCAGTATTACATATAAATCCCTTGTGCAGAATTACATCTCTAAGAGTGGGATACTGCACAAGGGTTTAAGAATGATCAAGATAATCAAGGCTCCAGCCTGGTAATCACCCATTTCTGTGTTTTTTCAGGGGTGCCGACTATGGTCTGAATGGTTGGATCATCCAGCGGATCGCTAAAAGTTAATGCCCGACCGCTGCTGTATGCAGTACAAATACAATAGGTTTTGTCTGCATTCTCTTTGATTTTCCATCTCTGCGCATCCCGATAATCTGGATTTCTTATGAAAAGGTGAACAGGATTGCCTTCCTCATCCCAGCCTTCCGAGAGATCCATGCGAAGCTCCCGGTCTTTTTCCGGGATAAAAATATAGTTTCCCGCAAATCCGTACAGGATGAACCATCTGGATTCTGTCTCAGAAAGGGTAAGGCCGGTCCCATCAGCATTTAGTGCAAGGTATTTACCATCCGGATTGGTAATGGTGAACGTACCCTGGTTCAGTACATCCCGCCTGACCAGCTTCCACATTTTGGGATACATGCCGACATGCTTTAACTCTTCGTCTCCGGTGTAAGGCAGCTTTCCCTGTAAAACCAACCTGTAAAACTCCATATAATCATAATCATTCAGATCCTGCACATATTCCTGATAGCCGGGAAAAGTCTCAGGTCCCTCGTATGCATGAGTAGAGGGATATTCTATATCCAGCATTTCTCCCATGTATTCCAGCTGATGCATCCATTCATGGATCGCTACAACCGTTACATATAAAGAGGGGATCTCCGGATCGTCCAAAGGATAAGTACCTGAAGCCGGTACCCCTAAATTAAAGGTTGAGTAGCCCATTTCCGATTCCAGACCGGCTGTTTCAAGTCCCAGGATCACATCCAGGTCTCCGTATTCCGGGACATGCATATTACGAGCGTCGTTTTCTTCTCCATCAGTTTGAACTGTCGTTAAGACCGTATCATAATACGTATTTTTACAGAATCGATCAATTTCACTCTGAACTGTTTCCTGCTTCAGGAACAGCCAATATTCATCCTCTTCCAAAGTCAAATCTTTAATCGTATCCACAAAGAACAAATCAATTTCAATATCCAGATTATGATCCACAATCCTCTCTACCGACTTCTCAAAATTGAGAACAGCGGCTTCCAGATATTCTTTGTCGAAATCCGTCATCTGAAAATCAAAATCATCATATCTTACATGTGTAAAACCGATCCAAAGAATTTTGTATTTGACCGGCTCTGTCAGTCTGGTATAGTCCTCTTCCAAATACTGTGTTCGGGCTTCCCGGATTAGTTGATCTATTTCTTCTGCCTTTTCCGGGAACGAACCGGCCTCCTTATTGTCCACACTTGCTGCAGCAACGCGATCAGCACCCGACAGTACTATAGGTATCATCGACAGGATTAAGCAGAGAGAAATAATAGTCAGAGCTTTTCTTTTCATAATAATATGCAATCCTCCTATGATTGGTTGATAAGTAAATATGCATTCTCCTATGATTAGTTCGCAGACTGCCAGCCTGACTATGTTATCCAGGATTAAAACAGAAGTCGATTACTACACCTTGATCATCGTCGGCAAAAGCGGGGCTGGATTCAGTGCCATAAATCTTTCGAAACGATCGCGACCGTAGCAAGCAGACTGTCGATCATCTCTCCCCCGACTATTCTTCCGCTCAGGCCTGAAACAGGCATCCCGTGCAGGCGTCGGTAATATCAGTAATAATTATATCATCTTCCGCACACTCTATGCATCCAAAAATACTGCTCAAACTACTCAGCTCAAACTACTCAGCTCAAACTACTCTCAAACTACTCAGCTCCCAAATACCCTATATCCGAAGGCTGCACCTGAAGGTAAAAGGTACGCGTCGGGATATTGGAATCTTAAACTCACCATTTTCATTTTGATATTGTCTCTTTTTATTTTATAATCTCAACTGCTTATAATCTTGATCTGTAGTATGGTGAGCTCAATTGCTAACCCCAATTGTAAAAACTCATAATCCACTTGATTAAACCTCTTACATAAAATAATCCTGAATTACTCGAAAAACGACATCGTATCCCAAGGGCACCTGACGCGTTTCGAAAGTCATAATAAAATTAATATCGGGAATAAAGCCATTGCGAAGGTATACCCTGAGTTTTTTCAGCATACGTTCCATATACTCTTCCTGGTCGACCATACAAAAATGCTCCCATACGAATACTTTTCCTGTAAAAGGATGCCTGATCGTAAAATCAGGGTAAAGTGTCTGTCCTTCGACTTCCAATGCACACTCATATCGATAAGGGATTCCATTAGATGCCAGACCCGAAGCAATCAGAGCCTCTGATTTAGATCTCACCATAGTCCCGTCAGAAGAACAGATTTGAAGATTTTCCGGATAAAACGGATTTCTGAGATAGTCAGCCGCTCTCCATTCTTCTAATTCCCTGTTCATTAACGGCATTTCAGAAATAAGCAGTTCCCTGAATCCGGAGTTCTCACATAGGTATTTCTGCTCCGGCATTACTTCTGTATTGCAACTATTCAGGTATCTTTTCAGCGCAATTAGTTCTCTTCTACAACCAACCAGTTTTCTTTTGTCATAAGCTTTTCTTGCAAGCTTCTCTGCCAAGGAGCGTCCTGTTTTTTGGGAAATGTATTTTCGCTTTGCATTTTTCCCCTTTACCCTATAATCTTTTTCGTCTATGAAATACCACCTGAAGTTTTTTCCATTCTTATGACACCGCAGGGATCCTTTAGGTGCCTTTTCCAGCCTCGCCTCCAATTCATGAACCTCTTTTTCTAGCCTGTCTGCCTCTATCTGTATAATTTCATGCAAATTCATTCCAATTGCTTTCTTTATTCCCATAGTAGTGATCTTTTGCGCTTGTCTCATTTTTGTCGCTTCGCTTTTTCCTGGCACGCGTGACCTTTTTCCTGCTGCGGCCTCCGGTCGCTTCGCTCCCTCTGCCATGGTGGTAATCTTTTGCTCTTTCGGTGCCTCGGTCGCTTCGCTTTTTCACACCATGCGTGACCTTCTTCCTGCCGCAGCCTCCGGTCGCTTCGCTCCCTCTCCCATGGTGGTGATCTTTCACTTTTTCGGAACTTCCGTCGCTTCGCTTCCCAGGCTTCTTCTTTTCGAAGCAGAAAAAACCTCTGTTGTGCCTCCTGAAAAGGTCTTGACTCGATAGTCGTCTCCCTCCTTCTTGTGGCGGATCGTGATTTCTCCCTGTAAATCTGTCCTGTAGACAGATGAATCAGGAATCGATATTGCCAGCCTGTTCAACAGTTCCTCTGACGGGTGTTTGTACATGTTGTCAATACCCGCGGAAATCATGACCATGTCAGGGTGCACCGCCTGCAGGAATTCCGAGGAAGTAGCATTTTTACTGCCATGATGAGCTACTTTCAGTACATCAATATTCAGCAAGCCATCTTGAGTTTTCAGCAGATTTATCTCCGCGAGGTAGTGCAGAAGATCTTCCTCTCCCTGCCCTTCCAGGTCCCCGGTATAGAGAACAGAGAAGCCCTTTTCTTTTTCTGACAAACGTGAGGCAATGTCGGAATCGTCTGATATCAATTGTGAAGAGTCTCCATACCTCAGCAGCAGAGTTGTCGAGTATTCATTGGCATCCTCATAAGAGGCCCCCTTCGCAGGGTGGAGGCAGTCCAGAGTAAGGTTCCCGCTGCGGATCCGCTGTCCCCGGCTGATGTAATGGACCGGGATACCGACCTGTCCGGAAAGCAACTCAATCCTTCTATAGTTTTCGCCTTTTGCGGCCTCTGCGATATCGGGAAGATAAACAGCATTAATCAGGATGAGAGGCTTCTCTTCCGCTGCTGCTTCCAGGAATTCCAGAAGGCAGCTGCAGTGGTCGGTATCGTCATGGGTCAGGAAGATGCCGTCAAGGCGGCCAACTCCCTTGCTGTGCAGAAATGGAAGCAGGGTGTATTTGGCAAGTTTCTCTTTCGTTGAGCTTCCTCCATCGATCAGGAAATGCCTTCCCCGGGAGCTGATAAAGATTCCGTCCCCCTGTCCGACATAGAGCATATCCATTTCAAAAGCCGGCCAGGGGTGGTATACCAGCACAAAAAGTGCGGCAGCCATCCATAGGACGGTGCAGATAGAGGCAAAGTTCTTTCTTGAGTGGTTATCACGAAGATGAAGCATCTGACATATTTTTGAAGCCGCCCGACGCAATAGCATGTCTGCCCGGTTTTCATCCAGACTGCTGTATTTCTTCTGATCAGAATTATCAGTCAAGCCGCTGAGATTCTTCCGGCAATCATCTTTAATCACCCGGTCGAGTTTCTTCCGAACATCATCTTCAATCACCCGGTCGAACTTCTTCCGACTATCATCTTCAATCACCCGGTCGAGTTTCTTCCGGCCATCATCTTCAGTGTGCATGGAAACTGCTTCCGCTTCGATACGCCTTCGCATGTGCGGCATCTGGAGACGGACAGAGATGGCTGCAAGGATGAGCAGCATAATATAGAAAAACAGAATCCGGATCGGTGAAGGTCTGCCCAATACAATCTCATGTCCGGGAATCTTTTCGGAAGATTCGGCGAGGAAACGGTAAAAATCCAGGATCAGCTCCGCAGGAAGGCCCAGGATACGCGGAAGCCATTTCAGAGCGGACGGCAGCGCTCTGTTAGCGGAGAGAGTATCCGGCATTCCGCCTCCGCCTGAAAAAAAGTCAGGCAGTCCTGCCAGCAGCACAGCTCCGCCGGCGCTGACCATGACGACTGTCATAAGAGGGATGACGATCAGATTCAAAAGCAGAGAAGTGACGGGAAAAGTGCCGTACGCCCATAAATAAACAGGCAGAGTGGCAGCCGGAATGGCCAGCGTCTTCAGGGCACGGCCGGGGAGGGCAGGCAGCAGAATGCCAATCGCAAGGACAGCACCAAATGAGAACTGGAAGCCCGTATGGAGCAGGTAGAGGGGCTGGTCCAGCAGCAGGAGAAATGCGGCGATGGAGGCAGCCGTCAGAAGGTCATAGGTCCTGCCAATAACTTTGGAAATGATATAGAGGGTCAGCATGATGAGGGCACGGAATACAGATGTGCCCATGCCGATCATTTTTCCGTACAGAAAAACTGCAATAACTGATAATGCCGCGCGGAGCGGCAGGGGAATAAACCTGCACTTTCCGGTCAGCGAAAAAAGTCCCATCCCGATCAGGGAGAGGTGAAGGCCGCTGATACTGAGAATGTGAACAATTCCTGCTCCTTGATACAGTTCCTTTGTCTCTTCTTCCAAAAGGCCCTTTTCCCCTAAAAGCATGGCTTTCAGGATTGGTGCATTCTGCTTGGAAAAGACACGGTCTATGATGGAGGACAAATTCTTTTTGAAATTGAAGAGTATTGCCGCAATCCTGTCTGTGGGCGCAGAGACGGCCATGATCTCAGCATCGCGCAGAGAAAACTCTATACGCAGGATGTGGTAGTACATGCGAAGGTCAAATTCTCCTTCATTCATGGTGCTGCGGAAAGGAAACAGCTTTCCCCTGACACGAACGCGGGCACTCATTTCTCCTTCCGGCGCATGATCCAGCACACAGAGAACTTTCTTGTTTTTATCCAGAGCGATTTCACCTCTGTCGGAGAATCCGCTCTTATCAGATGTTTTTCCGATTTCAGCTTTGTCGGAGAATCCGCTCTTACCAGATGTTTTTCCGATTTCACCTCTGTCGGAGAATTCGTTCATGACCGCTTTTTCCCCTGTCCCATCTTTGTCAGAGGCTTCGCTCATACCTGCTTTCTTTCCGGTCCCCGCTCCCGCGGACAGGTTCATTTTTTCTATGTCTACGTCAGTGAGGATCATACGCCAGACCGGCATATCCCCCTCCGATTTTTGTTCAATTGCGCTGATTGTGCCGGTCAGCTGCACGTTTTCCTCCCGCAGGGACTCGTAATCGTTGATTCTCACTGGAAGGAGCAGCACTGTAATCCCAATGGCGGCTGCAAGGATTGAAAAAAACGCAAACAGCGGTCTTCTTGTCATATAAGAAAAAAAGCGCAGCCCCCGAGTATTTCGGGTGGCTGCGCCGTGTGCACGATTTATCCGTGTATGCATCGCTCAGACACCTCCGTTATCCAAAACGGCGGCTTTGTCCTGTGCGATAAGTTCATTATACCATATTTTTGAATATTTTCAACAATATATTTATTGTCTGGTCTGGATGAGTTTGGTGTTTTTCTGCAGCAGGGTCTCCGAATCAAGCTTGAAGGTATCCATGAAAACAGGGTTGTTCTCTCCTTCAATGATGATCTGGACCTGGCGTATCGCAGGGAGCTCCGTGAGGGAGTTGACGATCGAGTAAACAGCGACCTCGGGGTCGACCGAATAGGGATTCGTGAGAAAAGTGGAATCCAGTGTCACTGTGCAGATGTTGTCACGGGTCAGAATGTTGACGACTTTCGTATTCTCATTGACCGTCGGATAATTGAAATCCGTATTCGGCCCATGGATGATTTCCTGAACGACCAGTCTCTCCATGGGAATGTTACTGTTGAAAACAACAGTTCTGTAAGTCTCGACCAGCGATTTGCCGTCCTCAGAAGCAAAATAAAGGTGGATTTCCTCACGCTCGAAGTTGAGCATTTCGCTGCCGGCGTTGTAGATAAACTGGTTCGCGGTCATATTTTCCGATTTGTTCCCGTGTTCATCCACGATCAGGGCGCCGTTCACACGGATCGTGACGTGGTGGATTTCGGTCAGTTCACACAATGTGTTGACGATTGCGGCACGGGTCAGCTTTTCGGAGATCGTATCCATACTCCGATACTCTCCGGAAAACTCCAGAAGCACTGTATCATTTTCAATCGAGTAATCCTTGCGTTCAAATCCGCTGATGGGTGCACAATACATCTCACCGTCCGGGACAGATGCAAGAAGTTCCAGCAATTCTTCTGTCTTTCCATAGACGGATTCCGCATGGAGCTTCTGGGCTTTGGGAATGAGTCCGGTTTTTTCCGGATTCAGATAAAAAACACGTACTGCCTCCTCGTCTTCTTTCGCTGCTGCACAGCCTGAAAGGCTGCCGCACAGGCCGCACAGAAGACACAGAATAAGAAGGTATGCTATGATTCGGCTCAGCTTTGCATTCCGTAATCGAGGCAGCACAGCTTTTTTCGCCTCGAAATCTGCCTGGGGATCTGTCTGGTAACCCTTCCGGAAATCTGCCCGGAGATCTGTCTGGTAATCCTTCCGAAAATCCGGCTGGAAATTTGTCTGGAAATCCGGCTGGAATTCTGTCAGGAAATCTGACTGGAGATTCGTCAGGAAAGCGGTATCTTTTTTCATGTCCGATCCCCCCTTTCCTGTTCCGGTGCTTTATCTTCGAAATTCTCATTCACCAGCTCCCGGTCATAGCTCTGCGGATTCTGCTGGTTTTGCGGATTCTGCTG
>ODAI012209440.1_pt1 | contig 10121 bp, 9 predicted proteins | sample 1539321 | NCBI WGS metagenome assembly ODAI01 (sample SAMN02144231, study PRJEB22623) | gut metagenome | biome: sheep rumen | host: Ovis aries | place: New Zealand | reverse complement strand
AAGGTCCAAATTAAAAAACCAGTCAGGAACTTTCCTCCCTGCCAAGCGGGAAGAAAAAAGAACAAAACAAGGAAAAACCATGTTTTTTTGATTTTATTTGGTTTTTACCATGTTTTTTTAACTGGCCGCACTGCGGCAAAAAACAACATACAGTTTCAACCATACAGGTCGAAATAATTTTGCACACCTACTTACTTTAATATGCAAGTGTTAATATATAATCATTGATATATGTCGCTGATCGTTTCGCAAATTTATCATGTCACTACAAAATACCATATCCGTACACTATTTCCACTTCTCACTTTGTAACGAATGTTGATTACATTACGACAGCGGGACGTAACAAGTGTCTTGTTACGTCCCGCCTATTTTTTTTGTTTTTGGAGGATTAAAACTCGTCTGTGAATACTTCCTTGAGCATTACGATCATACCGTAAACATGCTGGAGAAGTGGCTCGCTGATGACCTTAGTGTTGATGTTTACTTCCTCTGTAGTCACCTTGTCGTTCTTAAGATACTTGACTGCCTCTTCGTAGTTGCTGAAAGGAACTACGCCGTCAGGGTTACAGTGCAGAAGCTTGAGCTTGTACTCTGGTGTCCATCCCTTGCAGAGATTCTGACGGTCCATCATACGGATAAGTGTCTCAAGTGCTTCTGGCTGTGCATTGCAGTAGTCGAAGTTGAGGATTTCGCCAAGTTTCCATCCGTTTAGCTTGGCAACAACGTCAAGAACTCCCTCGCGGTTTTCACGGATTGCCTGTGGAACACCTGTGTTCCAACACTTATCTGTGAAGAAGTCGCGGTAGTTGTATATTCCCATCTCAGTAGGGTAGCTGTTGAACATACTATTGATTACCATTGGAATCACAGCGCCGAGACCCATCTTCTTACCTTGGTTGTAATCCTCGATGTATGTTTGGAATGTACGACTGAGGTCGTAAGGGCCATCGCCACAGAATACGTTATCAAGTTTGATGCGTGCCTGAGTTGCCTTGTCTCTACGCTGAACTTCGCGGAGTGAAGCCAATGAAACAGAGCCTCCCTGTGAGTAGCCGAGGATTGTTGTCTTGTAGTTGCTGTCGAGCTTGAGATTCTTCTCCTTTGCATAATCAAGGAGAGCGAGTAATGCATCGACGCTTGTGCGACCGTGAACGTCATGGTTGAGGTAGAGGTCTACGTGGTCTGTTGTAGAACCGAGACCTATGTAGTCAGGCATGATACAAAGTGAACCGGTTGCAGCCATGATAGCCTCGACGGATGTAAACTTAGTTGGAATCATCATGAAGCCTACTTGTGTTCCGTGGTTGATGAGCATGACCTTGTTCATCTTCTTGAGTATAGGGTACACGATGAGAGCAGATGCCTTGACTGGCTTCATGTCCTGGTCTGTCGTTGTGTACTCAATGCGTACAGTTTTGTAGAGTGCAGGAACGAGACTGCGAGTCTGTGAGTCAGTGTTGTTGAGATCAGCTTTTTCAAATGCTTCCTTAAGGTCTTTGTATGCCTCAAGTCCCTCAAACTGCTCCATGCCTTCCATTGCTCCAGCAAAGAGTTCGCTACCATTTACAACATTCTCTTCGAGGACTTTGTAGTTGCCATCTTCGGAAACTTCTTCGTTCTCCTGAACATTTAACACTTCTTCATCTTGTGTACAAGATACGAGGCTTACAGCTGCTAATGCGAGCATCATAAGCGCACTTCTTTTAAAATGCATAGAATTTAGTTATTGTTAGTTATTAATAATGTATAACAGTTACCCAAACGATGGGACTGTTTGATTGGAATAACTTGGAAGGATAAACACACTAGCCCGACCCGTCATAACGGGCAAGTGAGTTTCATAATTCATTTGTTTGACTTGGCAAAGGTATTGATTTCTCTTTATTGCAACAAATAAGTGTAAGCAAAAAATCACATAAAGTGTCATCTTCTTGATAAAAAATAATCTTTTATTGTCTTTTGACATTTTTTTTGCTTATATTTGCCACATGAAACCTAATAAACATTAATTGACATGAAGTACACAACTGCAAGTAAAGTGGAAGAGTTCTTCCAGACCCTCGACTCAACATTCGGGGAGAATAAGAAACAATGTAAGACACAAGTACTTACTGTGGAAAACTATGTAGTGTTAGGACAGCTTACAGCTCTTCGATTCATTGAATGGGTTGGTAACAACCCTGGTGGAGTAGTTGCACTTCCTACAGGAAAGACACCAGAGTTCTTTATCAAGTGGATGCAATACTACCTTGACAATTGGGAGTATGAATCGACGAAGGGTATCATAGGCAAGCTTGGACTCAAGAAGCCAGACTTCTCATCCCTTCACTTCTTCCAGTTGGACGAGTTTTTCCCTATCAATCCTGAACATGAACGTTCGTTTCGCTATTTTGTTAAGAAATACTATATTGAGATGCTTGGCTTTGACCCGGAAAAGACGCATCTTATCAACACGTTCTTCCTTAACGAGAAAGAGCAGGAGCTACTTGGTGGAGCAAAGAACATGAGTGAGGTTTTCGTGGATGGTGTTGTTGATTTGTCACTCCGTATGCGCATTGCTAATAATAAGGAAGAATTGTACCAGCAACGTGCAATACGTCTCTTCGACGAGTTCTGCACACAGTACGAAAGCAAGATTCGTGCACTTGGAGGCATCGGCTTCTTCCTTGGTGGTATTGGTCCTGACGGTCATATTGCTTTTAACGTCAAAGGTTCAAGCCCATTCTCTCATACACGTCTCACAGGAGTCAATTATGAGACGCAAGCAGCGGCAGCAGGCGACCTTGGTGGCATTACCCTTGTTAGGAAGAAGGCGGTAATCACAATGGGACTTGAGACAATCACGTATAATCCTGACTGTGTGGCTGTGATTATCGCGGCTGGTCAATCGAAGGCTAAGGTGGTGGCAGGTTCTGTGCTCAACGCACCTACACAGGAATATCCAGCTACTTGTCTTCAGAAACTTCCTAATGCTCGTTTCTTCATTACTGCGGCATCAGCCGTTGTTCTTTCCGAGAACAGGAACGCGCTTCCTCGTCCTAAGCCAAAGGATGTCAAGGCAAAGATTGAGAAGGGCTTGGTGATGCCTGAGAATGAGACCATCCTTCACACTGGCCCTCATCATGATGATATTGAACTTGCTTATTTCCCATACATCCACCACCTTGTTCGCTCAAAGAACATCAAGAACTACTTTGCCTACTGTACAAGTGGTTACACTTCTGTAACTACTGACTATCTGCAGAGTGTGTATGAGCACATCCTTGAGCACATCAATCCACAGTTGGCGTATCTTAAGGAACACAACATAGCGTCGCTCTTCACCACCTCCTACGAGGATGACATCACCCTCTACCTTAGGGGCGTTGCTACTCAAGACACATCAAAGCAGAACTTTGCGATTGCGCGTCGCCTTGCACGTAAGTGGGTTGCCTGCCGTAACTTAAAGAGTGATTACGAATTATCTTCATTTGTGGCAGGACAGTTGGAGACAATTCACTGCCTTGAGGCAGGACGTCGTGAACCAGAGGACTTCCACCTTGCAAAGGGATGGTTGCGTGAGATAGAAGCCGAACTTGTATGGGCACACTTCGGTATTGGTACTGACCACGTGAACCATCTTCGCCTTCCTTTCTATAGCGACGACATCTTCCCTCATTATCCGGACTTTGAGCATGACGTTAAGCCAGTGTACGAATTGTTGGAAAAGGTGCGTCCTACTATCGTCAGCCTTGCACTCGACCCAGAGGGAAGCGGTCCTGATACTCACTTCAAGACACTCATTGCATTAAGCGAAGCCATTGACAAGTATCATGCATGGCATCCTGACGTGCCATTGCGCATCTGGGGCTATCGTAATGTTTGGTCACGCTATAATATAAATGATGTGAACACCATTATACCAGTTTCGCTAAATTCCTTTGCCGTGCTCAAGAATATGTTTGACACGTGTTACCTAAGTCAACGCTCGGCTGATTTCCCAAGCTACGAGTACGACGGTCCATTCAGTGAACTTGCACAGAAGGTATGGGTTGACCAGCATTCAGACTTATGCAAGATCGTAGGCGAGGACTATTTCTATGGTTCTGATAAGTTGATGCTTCGACGTACGTATGGGGCAATCTATCTCAAGGATATGAGTTATGACGAGTTCCGTGAGTACATGATACCAGTAAAGAAGTTGCTGGAGATAAAATCAACATTGCAGAATGAATGAAAGCTATTTCAAATTTTTGATTCCATATTTATGCTTTCGGAACGCTTTTGCTCAAAGGCATGAATCATAGATTTGAAATTTGACATTCAGATGTCACTAAAAAAAATAACTTGGCACGATATGTATAAAACGTACCAAGTTATTTTTTTGCCACTTTGATAGCTTGGGAAAATTGTTATTTACATTTTTTGTTGCCTTTTTTGAACCACTCGAAATTATGAAGATGATGGCGTGATTTTTGCACTTTGAGCGCATTTTTACCTTATTTTGGGGGGATTGCATTGAATTATTGTCTTGAAATGTTGAAACAAATGTCCATTTGCTACATGCAAATTACATATTTTTGTTCATTTTGCGAATAATTTTAGGAGAAAATGTATAGTTAATAGGAAATGTAATGCAAATGATATGGGCGTACTTACACTTAATTGCAATATCATGAACATTGCTTACAGTTCTAAACAGTAGAGCATACTTTTTGAATAAAAATCAACATGAATAGACGAATAAGATAACTCGTCATCAGAGTGTCAATGCTCACCTAAAACGGAAATGTGCAGAAAAATTAGTGTGTTCAATACACAATAAATCAATGTTTTGAATAAAGTGTAGATTTTACATTCCCTTTTTTGACATTTTTTTTGAAGAATTATATTTCAATCAATATTCGAGTTTTAAAACGACATACAAATTACCCAAAAATCGCAAAGAAATGAAATGTAATGCTCCGAAATTGAAAACAAGAAAAAGAAAATCCATATATCTTTGCAGTGTCAAAAAACAAAAAGAGTTTTACAAAAAACAATTAAGTTTTAAGACAATCACTAATGGTAACTTGAGAGATCAGGTATAACATTACTAAAAACGGACAGTGATAATCATTATATATTACGGGAATTTCACTAGTTGATTCACTTTTAAGTAGAACAGTTAATTTTGATTGGACAATTAAGAACAAGAGAATTGTAATTCGGGAGAATAAATTTTGGTAAGCTAATAAAAAAGAAATGTATTGGGAATATTAGAAAAGGTATCGGGAATGAATTAATAACAAATATTGGGGTGGTATAATAATATAAGGTTTTAATTACGGGTTATTTTTAATGATTTAATAAGGGTTAGTTAGTTTATATTTCTCTCAATAGGTAAACACAATATTAAGTATTAGGTTAGATGTTAGTTCGTACGCACTGCTCGGTAGAGTAGTGCGTATTTTTTTGTAAGTTTGTGAGTTTTTCGATATGTTGGAAAAATAAAGTGGGGGAATTGGCTCTGTATGAAAAAGAATGTTTATATTTGCAGGGTCAGGGATTAATGAGGATAAACATTGGTGACTTGACATAAGAAAACAATTACTAACGCTTAAAATTAAAGTTATGATTAAGAAAAGACTTGCAAAGAAAGCTTTTTCAGCTGACTATTACGATGTATGGGTACACACCAATCCAGATGTTGAACCAATCACAATACCAAGAAATCCAAGATGTCTGAACATCGTGCTCAGAGCGTGCGTTCGTATGCATTGCCCTGAATTTGCGAAAGACCTTGATGAACAACTTACTACTCTGGATAAGTGGCTGGATGAGGATGCAAAATAAATGTAAATGACGTAACAAATCATAAAAAAAGTAACTGGATTGACACCTGTTTGTCAATCCAGTTACTTTTTTGTAATTCTCTGCCTTCAGAAGAAATTCCTTAGTCTTTATGATTTTCGTAGTCATCAAGTTTCTTTTGGTAATACTTACGAAGGTCGTTCCATTTATAGTATGGATACGTGTCTGTCTTGATAGGCATTGTCGTCTCTTTCTCATTGAGAAGAGCCTTGACGAGAATGTCTCCATCACCTTTCTTTGGACGGTAAAAGACTAACTGGACATTACAAGCCATAGGATAGATTCGGTAGTTCACCCAATAATCTTCAAGGTTATCAAGGTTTTTCACCTTACGGCCACAGGAATCCAATTCAAGAAGACAGGCAAGTGGCATTACGCACACCTCGTGACCGAAGCGTAGTGTAGCACCATTAAACTTGCGATTATCCACTATTGTGTCTGCCGTACTTATGATATTATGCAAGAGATTGCGCTGGCTGAATGGCATTATTCCCTTTGTCTGAGGAGCAGGGCCATAGCCTAAGTACCATTCGATGTTATGGATCTTCCACAGGTCGTAGCACTCTTCCTCTGTGAATAGAGGGTAGAGGTCAATATCTGTATCATGGCTCTGCATATTTGTAGTCACCCAGAAGAGTGAACCCATGAAAGCGTGAGCATTAAGGCTGTCCTTAACATACTGACTATCATTAAAGAGCGAAGACATCAATCTGTCTGGATGAGTGTATTTCATTCGGTACTTATTAACGATATCGCCACGACCGTGTGCAGCATCCTTCAGTTGCTTGTCCCAATCTTGATTGAGATAGTACTGGAAGGCGTTACTCACATCATTATGCATTTTAACCTTGGAGTTGAATGCTGTTATCTCCTCACATTCTGCTACCATGGAGAGGATGCAACGGATGACCACGGTACTGCGAGCATCAACCTGTGCTTCACCCTTGAACACTTCTGGGAAGTGCTCCGTCATACGTTTACCAATGCCATGATGCTGACGTTCACCAACTGATGTGAGGTCGCCAAGACGCTTCACGGTACAAGGGTAGAAAGCTTCCAAGTCTGCCAAGGTTTTCTTTCCAAGCTCCGTAAGTTTACCATAACCATCGGCTTTCTTTAGTTTCTTAATAAGACCCATATAATCGTTATCGTTCAACAACCAACGTGAGCCATGACGGCCGTAATGACTGATATAGAAAGGTTCATATCCTTTTGGCGTTGCTGTAAGTGGAACGTCAGGAGCAATGTATGCCATGTGGTTACTACCAGAACGAAGTATGTTCTCGTGAATCTCCTCACGAGCCGTCTGGGCAAATGAAGAAAATGGTAAAACAAGGAGTGACAAGGAGAGTACACTCTTGATAATAGGTTTGTTTATATCCATTGTTTGTTATTAGTATTACGCACGTAACGTGCTAAGTTATAAGATTTGTGACAAAGATAAACAATATTCATAAATATTGCACTACATTATGGTGGTATTTTTACTCAGAGGAATGACTTCCGTCAAAGATGGACGAGAAAAGAGGCATCCACAAAGGGCCGTTACCATTACCCACATGAAGGTTCTTTCCGCCAATGATAGCCTTGGTTACATAATCCTTGGCAAGGCGAACCGATGACGGGAGGTCATGCCCCTGTGCAAGCATCGAGGCTATGGCTGAAGATAGCGTACACCCCGTGCCGTGTATGTTCTTGCTGTCAACCTTCTCCGTGGCAAAGGAATGTGAAGTGCCATCAGAGCAATAGAGGCGGTCAACCATTGAAGAGGAAGCGGAATGTCCTCCCTTCAACAGGAAAGAAGCGGAATAACGCTCTACAAGTTGGTGACCGACAGCATCGAAGTCGGACGAGGAACGAAGGGACATACCTGTCAATGTCTCCGTCTCTGGTATGTTTGGCGTGACAAGAGTACACAACGGAAAGAGGTTGGCGAGGAGGAAAGACACGCAATCCTCCTCCATCAGCCGTCTTCCACTTGTGGAAATCATAACAGGGTCATAAACCACAGGTACGTGCCTGTGGGAAAGGTAGCTACATAGTTCCTCACAGATAACAACAGCCACCTGACGATTAGGTATCTGCCCTATCTTTATGGCAGACACCTCCAAGTCGTCAAGTACGGAACGAAATTGTGAACGCACCGTCTGCGGAGGCACAGCCATCACATCCTGCACTCCCAAGGTATTCTGCGAGGTAAGTGCAGTAATCACGGTTGCACCATAACAGCCAAGTGCCGTCATCGTCTTCAAGTCCTGTTGTATGCCAGCTCCAGCCGAAGGGTCGGAACCAGCTATGCTTAATACAATCTTCATTTCCATGCGTCTCCTAATATCATTACACCACCAAAGCCAAGGGCAAGGGTATCGGAAATAGAGTCGAAGGTTACGCCTCCAAGTGCATACACCCTGTCATCTATAATACCCTGTCGATGTGCCTCAATAAGTTCCTCATGAGTGAAAGCCGACAGATACTCTTTCTTTGACACAGAGTCATAGATGGGGGAGAGGGAGACATAATCGCACCTCTCTTTCCACTCCATCACCTCATTAAGGGTGTGGCAACTACGGCTCACACTTCCCTGCCATCCCTTTGGAGGAACAGGGTTACGTCCATTGAGATGGACACCATACACGCCGTAGCGTGATGCAAGGCAATGATGGTCATGCAACACTAACCGACCACGCAAGTCCTCAGGAATGGACGAAAGAAGAGCTTCCACCTCTTCCTCCGTACTTTCTGGTTTACGGATATGAACCAAATTCACCCTTCCACTCTTTAACAACTGCGCGATACGGTCAGCCTCATCATCAAAAAAGACAGGTAGGGTTATAACGATACACACTCCCCGACCAAGAGTGTGATGCCCTGACTTGATATTTTCCTTTACCATAGCTACAAGAATAGGCAAGAACACATTATATCACAGCTTCCCTGAGAAGGGAGGAATGTACCACATCGAAACTTGCATCCCAATCCTTCCATACTGGTTCACGTCCAAGCATACGCAAGCGTTCATTGATAACCTCTGGTGCACGCTCGTCACTCACGGTGAACTGTTCCAAAGCCTGTGGATAGGTATGGTAACCACCGGGATTGACTCTTGAACCAGCAGACATTGTTGTGACGCCAAGCGTACACATATTGTCACGGATATAGTCAGGCTCACGAGTAGAGTACGAGATATCCACGTCATGGTCAAATATTCGCATGGCAAATGTTGCCTGCGCAAGTTCTCGGTCAGTCATATAGCAATTAGGATGGAAGCCCTCGTTCTGTGCTGGACGCATACGAGGGAAGTTCACGCTATACTTGGTACGCCAATAGTGCTTCTGAAGGTATCGGAGATGGTAAGCCATCATAACCACATCAGTGCGCCATTCCTTTTCCAAACCGATGAGAACGCCCATACCGATGGAGTGGACACCTGCCTGTCCCATACGGTCAAAGCCATTGCAACGCCACTCAAACTTCGACTTCATTCCCCTTGGATGATACAGGTTGTAATGCTCACGGTTGTATGTCTCCTGAAAACAGATGACGCCATTCAACCCATGGGTGGTCAGTTCCCTATACTCCTCGGTGTCAAGGGGCATTACCTCAATCTTAATGTTTGAGAAGTATTTCTTTGCAATGTCAATTGCCTTGGCAAGGTACGGAACGCCTGCCTTGGCTGGGTTCTCCCCCGTCACAAGCAGTATGTTCTCAAAGGGTGCAAGAGCCTTGATAGCCTTGTACTCGTCCTCTATCTGCTCTGGGGTGAGGATGGTGCGTGCCATCGGGTTCTCACGGTGAAAACCACAATACACGCACGAGTTGGAGCATGAGTTGGTAATATATAAAGGTATGAACATTGACATTGTCCTGCCAAATCGCTCCTCCGTATATTTTCGTGAAAGGCGTGCCATCGTCTCAAGATATGGCTCTGCCGCTGGTGACAGCAACGCCATGAAGTCATCGACATCACAATGTTGCTTGCCAAGTGCACGACGCACATCCGCATCGGTCTTACTGGCTATCTTCTCCGTGGTTTCCTCCCACGAGATTTTACTTAATTCGTCTGAAAACATAATATACACAATTCAAGTTTGGCTTGTAGTTAAATTGTAGTTAAAATGTAGTTATATAGGAAGTTAAAAAGACGTTTGATTGTTCGCGGATTTTTTTGAACTGTATGGTTGTAGTTTTGCACAAAGGTGCATATTAAAAAAACAGTCAAGAAACAGAACAAAAACAAGAAAAAACATGTTTTTTTTGATTTTATTTGGTTTTTACCATGTTTTTTT
>ODAI014437982.1_pt1 | contig 10122 bp, 5 predicted proteins | sample 1539321 | NCBI WGS metagenome assembly ODAI01 (sample SAMN02144231, study PRJEB22623) | gut metagenome | biome: sheep rumen | host: Ovis aries | place: New Zealand | reverse complement strand
GGGGGTAGTGGCACTTGAGGAGATGTTTTCCATTCTTCCTCTTATGCGCCAGATGGGGGAGATCTCTGATTCGGTGAAAGAATCGGAGATCTCGCCCATCTGGCTCTGAGGAGGAAGAATGGAAACCTTCTCCGCAAGTCCCGGAACTCCGTCTTCACCAAGGAAGGACACTACCGACTCGCCTGTTCCCAATGCCATCAAGGTCTCATACGTATTAAATGACGGATTCTCTCTTAAGCCCTCCGCCGCCGCCTTTACCTTCTTCTGCTCGGCGGGTGTATAAGCATGAAGCGCATGCTCGATCTTATTCCCGAGCTGATTCATGACCCCGTCGGGTATGTCTGAGGGATTCTGGGTGGCAAAATACCCTCCCCCTCCCTTGGACCGTATAAGCTTCACCACCTGTTCTATCTTGGAGATAAGATCCTTTGATGCTCCGCTGAAGAGGAGATGGGCCTCATCAAAAAAGAAAACAAGCTTCGGCTTTGCCTGATCCCCTACCTCCGGGAGCGTCTCAAAAAGCTCCGACAGCAGGTACATCATGAACATGGAATACAGGGTCGGATCATTTATCAGTGAAGAGGAATCCAGGATATTGATGACGCCTCTGCCCTCCGGTCCGTTATTGAAGAAATCCCTTATATTCACTGCAGGCTCGCCAAAGAACTGCTCTGCACCCTTCATCTCGAGCGCAACTATCTCTCTTACGATCGCCGCAAGGGATACAGGTGCTATCTTGCCATAATCCTCCTCAAAAGTCTTATGATTATCCGATACATAATTAATGATAGCCTTCAGATCCTTTGTATCTATCAGCAGCAGTCCCTGATCGTCAGCTATCTTGTATATAATGGAAAGAAGCGCTGTCTGAAGGTCATTAAGCCCCAGCACCGTCGCCATAAGGTCAGGTCCCATTTCCGTGACCGTGGTCCGGAGCGGTGTGCCCTTCCTGCCGTATATATCCCAGAAAACGGTGGGGTAGCCATGATAGTCAAAGCCTGTATCAGCCAGTCCGAACTTCTCTATCCGTCTCCTCATATCCTCTGTATCTTCCCCGGGCATGCACATCCCGGCCAGATCGCCCTTGACATCAGCGAGAAATACCGGGACTCCCATATCGGAAAATGATTCTGCAAGCACCTTTAACGTGATGGTCTTTCCCGAGCCGGTGGCTCCGGCTATGAGACCATGCCTGCAGCTCATGGAGGGATTGATGCAGATATTCTCCCCCTTTTCATTCATGCCTATCCTTATCTTATTGTCTGTATACATATTGCCTCCTTTATCCTTATGATGCGGCTGCATATCATTTTCTACCTTTGAAATGATACCATAATTAATCTCCTATTGCATTATCACAAGATATGGTATATCATCTTTTTTGTTGACACAGATAATCAAAACTTCATATTTGACGTTCTTCTTATTCAGAGTGGTGGAGATGCAAAGGATCTGTGAAGCCACGGCAACCCCTGACACCGGCTTTTTTCTAGTACGGATGGAAGGTGCCAACCTTGAGCGAGTGATCGAACAATGAGAGGATTTGATTATAATGATCAGGTCCGCCTCAGGCGGATCTTTTAATTTTGTACAGAAAGGAAAAAGAGAATGGAAAAAAGACTATTTACTTCAGAATCTGTTACCGAAGGCCATCCTGACAAGGTTTGCGATGCCATATCGGACGCGATCCTCGATGAATGCATGAGACAGGATCCCATGAGCCGTGTTGCCTGCGAGACAGCCACCTGCACAGGATTTGTCCTTGTGACAGGCGAGATCTCGACAAAGGCTTACGTGGATATCCAGAAGGTCGTGCGTGATACCGTAAAGGAGATAGGCTATACGAAGTCCGAATACGGCTTTGACGGAAATACCTGCGCGGTATTCTCAGCTATCGACGAGCAGTCCGCTGATATCGCCATGGGTGTGGACAAGGCTCTCGAAGCAAGGAGCGGAAGCCTTGAGGATGATCTCGACACAGGAGCCGGCGACCAGGGAATGATGTTTGGCTATGCTACCAATGAAACAGATGAGTACATGCCCTATCCCATCTCTCTTGCCCACAGGCTCTGCTTCCAGCTCACCAAGGTAAGAAAAGACGGAACCCTGAAGTATTTAAGACCGGACGGAAAGAGCCAGGTGTCCGTGGAATACGGCGAGGACGGCAAGCCTGTCCGTCTTGAGGCTGTAGTTATCTCCACCCAGCATGATGATGACGTTACTCAGGAGCAGATTCATGAGGATATCAGGAAATATGTGATAGATCCTGTCTGCCCGGCAGGCATGATAGATGATAAGACAAAGATCTATATCAATCCCACCGGCAGGTTCGTGATAGGCGGCCCTCATGGTGACGCAGGTCTTACCGGCAGGAAGATCATAGTGGATACCTACGGCGGATATGCCCGTCACGGCGGCGGAGCATTCTCCGGGAAGGACTGCACCAAGGTTGACCGTTCCGCTGCCTATGCTGCAAGATATGTCGCAAAGAACCTTGTGGCTGCAGGTCTTGCAGACAGATGCGAGATCCAGCTTTCCTATGCCATAGGCGTAGCCCAGCCTACATCCATAAGCGTAGATACCTCAGGTACGGGTAAGCTTCCTGATGAAAAGCTTGTGGAGATCGTCCGTGAAAACTTTGACCTCCGCCCTGCAGGGATCATAAAGATGCTCGATCTTCGTCGTCCGATATATAAGCAGACCGCTGCCTACGGACATTTCGGACGTACCGATGTGGAGCTTCCCTGGGAGGCTCTCAATAAGGTCGATGCACTGAAAAAGTATCTCTGAGTACGGCTCAGACTATGACCACATTATCGTCTCCGAACTCCTTCCTTAAGGGAAGGAGCGCCCCGGAGGCGATTATTTTTATCCTGAGCTTTTTCTGCTGCCTGGTCTGCTTCAGATAAACTATGACAGAATCCTGCCCTTCCTCCATAAGATTAAGTATCGACATGAGCTTTTTATTATTATCTTCATACTCTTCTTTAGTTTCAAAACGTATATAGAGCTTCACGGGCATATCATCAAAGAGCATGATCTCATTCGCAGAAAGAGAACCGTCCCTTTCATCCTCGATCCGGACCCTGCCTGTAACAAATACCTTTTGATCGGGAGTCAGGAGCTCTCTGTACTTTCTGTAAAGATCGGGCCAGACAAAAACCTGCATCGAGCCTACCAGATCCTCGATGATGAGGATCGCAAAGGTGTCGCCCTTTTTTGTCCTTCTTTCGGTGATATCCGATATGACTCCTCCGACAGTCTCGACCGCTCCCTCCTGGGCTATGGGGGCATTGCCCTCCTCGTCACGCAAAAAATCAGTCGTCCTTCTGGTAATATGCTTCCTCCAGAGCTCCTCATAGGCCTGCAGGGGATGACCTGAAATATAAACCCCAAGCACTTCTTTTTCGAATAAAAGCCTTGCCTCATCAGGGAAATCATCCACCTCCGGCAGACTGAAGCCTGTGACGGAAGCCCCCTCCCCGTCTCCCATAAGCTCAAAAAGAGACATCTGTCCGGCTATATTGTCCTTTTTCTCCCTTGCGGCCTCCTCCATGATCCCGGGATAGGCTATCATCTTCTGCCTTCTGTTTCCGGGCAGACTGTCGAGCGCTCCTGCTTTGATGAGGTTTTCCACCGCGCGCTTATTCAGCTCCTTACCGGCCGTTCTTTCTATGAAATCCCTCAGATCCCTGAATCTTCCGTTCAGCTCACGCTCCCTTACGATGATACCAATAACAGCTCTGCCAAGCCCCCGCACTGCGGACATGCCATAGCGGATAGCACGGCCCTTCGAGGCCGTAAAATCACCATAACCCTCATTGATGTCCGGGGGCAGGATCTCTATCCCCATCTCCCTGCAGACAAGGATATATTCCGATATCTTCATCGAGCTGTCCATAAAGCTCGTAAGCAATGCAGCCATGAATTCAACCGGATAATAATATTTCAAAAATGCTGTCTGCATGGTAAGTACCGCATAGCAGGCGGAATGGCTTTTATTAAAGGCATATTTCGCAAAGTCATTCATGGAATCATAGATTAGGTTCGCCGCCTTCTCGGATATGCCCCGGTTCACGCATCCCTCTATATCCTGCTTCTTGTCCCCGTATACAAAGGATTGTCTGTTTTCATCGATCACATACTGCTTTTTCTTGCTCATCGCGCGGCGTATATTATCTGCCTGCCCCAGAGAATAGCCCGCAAGCGACTGGAATATCTGCATGACCTGTTCCTGATATACTATGCATCCGTATGTCGTCTCAAGGATAGGGACCAGCTCTTTGGTATCATATTCGATATTCCCGGCATTATTCTTTCCCGCTATGTATTTGGGGATAAAGTCCATAGGTCCCGGTCTGTACAGGGCTATGCCCGCGATGATATCCTCAAAGGACTTCGGCATGAGCCTTTTCATGAAAAGCTGCATTCCTCCCGACTCCAGCTGGAATATGCCCTCTGTAGCACCGGTTCCTATATAATCGAGAACAGCCCTGTCATCCAGATCTATGGCATTTATATCAAGCTCCAGTCCGGGATTTCTGGTCAAAGCCGCGTCAACCGCATCCTTGATCACGGTGAGGGTGCGAAGCCCCAGAAAGTCCATCTTCAGAAGACCCAGCTCCTCAAGGGTAGTCATGGTATACTGGGTGGTTATCTCCCCTCCGCCCTGCCTGGAGAGAGGCACATAATTATCCGCATCCTCGGGAGTGATCAGTATACCTGCTGCATGCATGGAGCTGTGACGAGGGAGGCCCTCAAGCCTGAGGCACATATCTATGATATTCTTTACTTCAGGATCGGTATCGTAAAGCTGTTTGAGATCCTTATTCAGCGACATCGCCTTTGACAGGGTCATTCCGAGCTCCGCGGGCACCAGTCTGGCCAGCTGGTCCCCCCTTGAATAAGGCAGATCCATCACACGGCAGACGTCTCTTATCACACCTTTTGCCTGCAGGGTACCGAAGGTGATGATCTGGACGCATCTGGAGCGCCCGTATTTCTGAACAACATAATCTATGACCTGCTGCCGTCCCTCATAGGCAAAATCAACATCTATATCGGGCATGGAAACCCTCTCGGGATTCAGAAACCTTTCAAAAAGAAGGCTGTACCTCACCGGATCCAGATCGGTTATCCTGAGACAGTAGGAGAGCACCGCTCCGGCTGCCGAGCCTCTCCCGGGGCCGACCGGGATCCCATGGGATCTTGAATAATTAATATAATCCCAGACTATGAGGAAATAATCCACATAGCCCATTTTTCTGATTATCGAAAGCTCATAATCAAGCCTCTCCCTCAGACTTCCGTCATCATCCGGATACCTTTCGGATAATCCCTTATATGCCAGATGGCACAGATAATCCCAGGAGGAGCCGAAGCCTGCGGGAATATCAAAACGGGGCAGCTTTGTTTTATGAAACTCTATATCTATGCTGCATCTGTCGGCTATGAGCTGGGTATTCTCCAGAGCCTCCGGAAGATTCGGAAAAAGCTCCCTCATCTCCTCCTCGCTCTTCACATAGTACTGCCCGCCGGTATAACGCATCCTGTCTTCATCATCAAGCTTCTTCCCGGTCTGTATACAAAGAAGGATATCATGTGGCTTTGCATCTTCAGGATAGGTGTAATGACAGTCATTTGTAGCTATCAGGGGTATGTCGTGCTTTCTGGAGAGCTGGATCAGGCCCTGGTTTACAAGCGTCTGCGCTCCGTCCAGATGGTCCTGCAGCTCGAGAAAGAAATTCCCTCTCCCAAAGATATCCAGATATTCCAAAGCAGCCTGCTCTGCCTTGTCAAAGAGTCTTTTCTGCAGGCAGGATGCCACCTCCCCTGCCAGACAGGCCGAGGAACAGATGATGCCCTCATGATATCTGCGCAGTGTCTCCCTGTCCACCCTGGGCTTATAATAATACCCCTCTGTGAAGCCGATGGATACTATTTTCATGAGATTCCGGTATCCCGTATTGTTTTCCGCCAGGAGGATCAGATGAAAATATCTGTCGTCACCGTGGGAGGTCTCCTTATCAAATCTTGATCCGGGAGCAACATAGACCTCGCATCCGATCACGGGCTTTATCCCGGCGGCGATGCATTCCTTGTAGAAATCGATCGCACCGTACATAACGCCGTGATCCGTGATCGCAGCGGCATTCATTCCCAGCTCCTTAACCCGGGAGACATATTCCTTTATCTTATTTGACCCGTCGAGGAGACTGTACTCCGTATGGGTATGCAGATGAACAAATGACATGAAAATATTATACAATAAAATACAGGAGCAGGCATCTCTCCGTCTATTGGTTTGACATCCATGAAAAAGCTTCTTATACTTAATTGGTCAGAAAACAATTGTATTTCAGGAGAGCTTGATGCCAAGGATCCTCACACAGAATTTAATACCCGGAATGATCGTTGCGGAGGACGTATATACCTATAATAACCAGCTTGTCTTATTAAAGGATACCGAGCTTACCGACAAAAACATCACCAAGCTCGAGTTTTATTCCATAATTTCGGTCAGAGTCAAAGAGGATTCCCCTGCTGATACAGAAGAGGGCCAGCTCCCCATGGAGGAAATGAGCTACAGCCAGAGGATAAAGGCCTCCCCGGAATACAGGGAATTCAAGGCCAGCTTTGAGGGTGTGGTAGACGACTTCAAGGGACAGATAAACACACTGCTGACCTCCTCAAAGGGCAGCACGGTGGATACAGCCAGCCTGCTGCAGGATACAGACAAGCTGCTCCGGAAAACTCCCTCAGGACTTCAGATCTTCGACATGCTCCACAATATGAGGATGTATGACGACCCGACCTTCGCCCATTGTATGAATGTGGCGCTGATCTGCCATGTTTTCGGACAGTGGCTCGGCATGGCCGACAGGGATGTGGATACGCTTACCATCGCGGGGCTGCTCCACGATGTAGGCAAGCTCAAGATCCCCGAGCAGATCCTCGGAAAACCTGCAAAGCTCACTGATGATGAATATAAGGTGATAAAAACCCATACGGTTGAGGGCTATGAGATCCTCAAGGATTTTGATCTGGATACACGTATAAAAAACGCTGCTCTGATGCATCATGAAAGATGCGACGGTTCAGGCTACCCTCTGGGGCTTACCGGAGAAAGGATAGATGATTTTGCAAAAATAGTATCCATCGCCGACGTTTATGACGCCATGACCTCGGCGCGTGTATACAGAGGGCCGCTCTGCCCCTTCAAGGTGATAGGGATATTCGAGAGCGAAGGTCTGCAGAAATACGACTCAAAATATATACTCACTTTTCTTGAGTATATAGTAAACAGCTATCTGAACAACAGGGTTCTTCTTTCCAATGGACTTGAGGGGGATATTGTATTGATAAACAAGCTGGATCTTTCTCATCCGATGGTTCACTGCGGAAGTCATTATATCGACCTCTCGCATGAACATGGATTATATGTAGAAGCTATATTGTGAATCTATACCACTCTGAATTTTGATCTCTTTATCTCCTGCTTTACATCATCTGTCTTGATGATATCGCCGCCGAGATCCCTTATCTTCTGATCAAAATCCTCATATCCTCGTTCTATAAAACGCACATCATCGATGATAGTGGTTCCGTCTGCTGCCAGGGCAGCCAGTGCAAGCGCGGCTCCGGCCCTGAGATCGGGCGCGGAGATATGAGCTCCGGTAAGACCGTCTGTACCGTCAATTATGGCTGTATTTCCCTCGACACGTATATGCGCTCCCATTCTGGTAAGCTCATCAACATACCTGAAGCGGTTTTCAAAAATGCTCTCGGTTATGGTGCTGACTCCCTTTGCAAGGGCAAGCGCCACTCCCGCCTGAGGCTGCATATCGGTGGGATAACCCGGATAGGGCAGAGTCTTTATATGAGTCGCTTCGATGATACCGTTTGCCGTAACCCTCACCGCATCATCGAATTCCTCCACATCACATCCGATCTCCTCAAGCTTTGCAGAGATCGACTCCAGATGCTTGGGTATGACATTCTTTACCAGTATATCTCCCCGGGTTATGGCTGCGGCAAACATGAAGGTGCCGGCCTCTATCTGATCCGGGATCACGCTGTATGTGCAGGCATGCAGTCTGGAAACTCCTCTTATCCTGATCACATCGGTTCCTGCGCCCTTTATATTGGCTCCCATGCTGTTCAGGAAGTTGGCGACATCAACCACATGCGGTTCCTTCGCTGCATTTTCAATGATAGTCCTTCCCTCCGCCATCACGGCAGCCAGCATGACATTGATCGTTGCTCCCACTGTCACGACATCCATATAAATATGAGCCGCATTGAGCTTCTCTGCAGTGGCCTTCATTATGCCCCGCTCGATAGTAACCTTTGCACCCAGTGCCTTAAAGCCCTTCACATGCTGGTCTATGGGACGGCTTCCGATATCACAGCCTCCGGGAAGCGGTACCTCTGCATGACAGTATTTCCCAAGAAGAGCACCCAGAAGATAATAGGAAGCCCTGATCTTTCTTATATTCTCAGTATCGATATTTACATTTTCCACACAGGATCCGTTTACCTCGATGGTATGGCGGTCAACTCTTTTGATCTTTACGCCTATACCCTCCATCGCCTCCATCATGACATTGGTATCCCTGACATCGGGGATATTCTCGATCGTCACGGTCTCATCAGTCATGATAGATGCAGCTATGATGGCAAGCGCAGCATTTTTCGCCCCGCCGATGACCACCTCTCCCGAAAGGGGATTACCGCCGTTTATGATATAATGATCCTTTTCTGCTCTTGAACCCATATTCTATAAAAAGCCGAATGCGATAGCTACAAGCACCGCTACTCCTATAAAATTGACTATACTCAATATCATCGTAACCGTTACCTTGGCCTTAAGCCCGGATGTACGGTTAAGAAGCTCTTCCTTAGTCTCTGCAAGTGATGCTTCCAGAGAATTTATCTTGTCAAGCTGGGAAAGAGAACCCAGGGTCTGTGCCACCTCCTCGGCGGTTTTGGATCCGCCTACGGTCACGGCCTTTGTTATCCGGTTCGCATTCTCCTCAACGATCGCCTGTACATTCTTGTACAGCTTTACATCTTCCTTATGTATGACATCAGCAGATTTCGCAGCCACATCATTGGCATTCTGCTCAAGCATCTGCGCAAGATATGCCTTGGTGACCCCGTCATCCCTGGGTCCCTCAGGCATCTGCTGCGGCCTTGCTCCGGCCTTGACATCAGACTTTAGCTCCTGTAAAGCCTGAAGCACCTTATCGGAATTATCATCTATTTTCTTTCCCTGCTCCCTGAAGCCTTCATTCACTTCTCTGTGTACAGCCTCAAGGGTATCTCCCTGTCCGTCGGAGATCTTTTTCTGTGCGGAGATCACCGCACGTCCCAATTCCTCGAGATCTTTTCTTCCTATAGAGGGAGCCGATGTCTGCCTTGGCTGTCTTCCATATCCATAATCATCCGGCTCGCTGAACTCCATCCTGCCTCTTGGTGAAGAGTATCTGGGTTCCCTGTCATCCATGGACATATCGTCGTCGTATCTTCGGCCCTGCCCATCCATTCTGTCTACAAGCCTATCCATGAAATTATCCATAAAACACGCTCCTCCGTAATCATATGCTCCCTAAAAAAGCATCAGGATTTCCCGCACTAACGGTTTATTTTATCACTAGTGTCTATATATTGCAATTATTTAATGAAGCGGCACAATATTTTGTCAGGCCAATATTTTTTGTGCAATATGCACTAATTTGATCCGCTCGGCTCCGGCATTTTGTGCAAATTTACTATGAGTTTACTTGATGTTCATTATTTATTCATATATTGAGAGTAATATGATCTGTATAGAAAGAGAGTTGGACAGATTTTTTCATAATAGCCCCGCATTCTGGAAACAGATGCGGGGCACTCCTCATTTACCGGCAATGATCAATAATCCTCTTCTATGACCTGCATTTCAAGATAATCAAAGCCAACCGGCTCTATGAAGCTGTCCTGGCCGAAACGGCATTTTGCATTTCTTTTGAAATCATTTACATTCTTCTCAAGCCAGGTTCGCAGGGAAAGATCCATTTGCCCGCAGGCCTCTGCCCAAGCCCTGCCCACCTTGGAAGTCCTTTTATCCTGATGATCATC
>ODAI011426296.1_pt1 | contig 10122 bp, 8 predicted proteins | sample 1539321 | NCBI WGS metagenome assembly ODAI01 (sample SAMN02144231, study PRJEB22623) | gut metagenome | biome: sheep rumen | host: Ovis aries | place: New Zealand | reverse complement strand
AAGAGGATAGTTGAGGAACGCAACCTGCTCCAGACAGAGCAGAAGCGGCTCGACAGCCTGCAGGCGGAGGTCCGCAAACTCCGCGACGAACGCGCTACCGAGCTCGGGAAACTCCGCAAGGAGGAAGAAAAATCGCGCAGCCTGGTGAACCAACTGCAGAAAGACCGGCGCAAGTATCAGAACCAACTTTCCGGTAAACGCAAGGAGGTTGAGGCCCTGAACCGGGAGATAGAAAGGATGATCGCTGCCGCTATGAATGACGGCGGCGCCAAGGGCAAGGGCAAAGCCGGCGGCAAAAAGACATCTTCCAAGATAGACCTGGCGCTTTCTAACGAATTCTCTTCGAACAAAGGCAAGTTGCCATGGCCTGCCGACGGTAGGGTCGTGAGCCACTTCGGGCGCAACCCTCATCCTGTTTATACCAAACTCGAAATGCCGTTCAACAACGGAGTTGGAATAGCCCTTGAGCGGGAAGCTCCCGTGAAGGCAGTTTTTAACGGCGTGGTGAAGCAGATAGTTGTCATCCCGGGATACAATCAGTGCATCCTCATACAGCACGGAGAATATTTCACTTTCTACTGCAAGATGGGCTCCGTGGCAGTTAAGGCCGGCGACAAAGTCAAGACCGGAGAAGTGATAGGACACGTGTCCACCGGCCCCGACGGAACGCAACTGCACTTCCAGCTTTGGAAGGGACGCAATCCGCAGGATCCGGAAAAATGGCTTCGTTGATTATTATTCCGCCTCGCCGCTGACCCACACCAGAACGTGCCGGTCAAAGGTCATGTATTCGAGCTTCAACTCTTCCTCGTAGCCGTCTTTGTTGATAAAGGTGGCTCCCAGTTCGCCTTCCTTGCGGGGGCGTACAGCCTCTATTTCTATCTGCTCGGCAAAGTCCACTTTGTACTGTGACATCTTTTTGTACACAGCCTCTTTGGCGCACCAGTAAATGGCCAGCTGAGTGCGGCGGTCGTCGGCGTCGTCGTCCAGTTCTTCCAGTTCGTCTTCCGAAAGAGCCTTTTTCTCTACGGCGCTGAAGTCGCGGTCCAGAGATTCGCAGTCAATACCCACCTCGTCCACGTCATTCAAAATGATGGCTACATACTTGTCTGTGTGGGTGATGCTGATGTTTATAGAGTTGTTTTCGATGTACGGTTTGCCGTTGTCGTGGTGGCTCAGGTACACCTTTTCCTCGAACATGACGTCGAGCAAAGCGCGTACGGCAAGCTTCTGCTTGCGCAAAGATTCACTTTTGATGTATGAAATTTCTTCCAGTTCGTCGGAAGGTATCGATGTGAGTGCCCGAAGCTCGGCCTCGGTCTCTGTAATTTGCCAGACGCCTAGTCGCAAGTGATAGTCGTCGTCAAGATCTTTCTGTAGATATAGTGCCATAAACGAATATAACACCGCAAATATAAACATTTTTTAGAATAACAGAAATTTCTATTGGTTTTGTAGAAGAAGCAGCGCTTGACGGACCCGTAAAACTTGGGCAAAAGGGTCCTGCAAGCGCTGTCCTTTTCTTCCAGAATTCGCCATTAATTATCTTTTTAAAAAACTTTATAAATGGTATAATTTTTGCAGCAGGTACGCGCTCGTTAGAGTAGTATGAAGAAGATATTGATTTCTGTTGCAGGCCTGGTCTTTATGGCCGCACAAGTAAGCTATTCTCAGCAGCTTATTACGCTGGACGATGCCCTGCGCATAGCACTGAGCGAAAACGCATCCGTTAAGGTTGCAGACCTTGAAATCGAGCGCACCGGATATGCCCGCAAAGGGTCTTATGCCGCCTTGTTCCCGCAAATCGACGGTTCTGCAAATTACCAACGCACCATCAAGAAACAAGTCATGTACATGGACTTCGACATGTCGTCCATGATGGGAGGAGGTAGCGGTGAATCCACGGATACCCCTTCTGCCGCCGCGCCAGCCGGCCGTTCCGCCGACGGATTCGAAGTTGGACGTTGGAATACCTGGTCTACCGGAGTCTCTGCAAGCATGCCGCTGGTGAATGCGCAGCTGTGGAAGAGCCTCAAAATCTCCGACCAAGATGTGGAGCTCGCCGTGGAAAAGGCCCGCAATTCGCGTCTGGAGACCGTGAACCAGGTCAAGAAGGCATATTACACGGTCCTTCTCGCCAAGGAGGCTGCATTGGTGTATAAATCGGTGTATGACAACGCTGTAGAGAACCTCAATCTCACCCAGAAGAAGTATAACGCCCAGCGTGCCTCGGAACTTGACCTCACACGCGCCAAGACTGCCGTGGCCAACGCCGTCCCGAATGTATATGACGCCGAGAACTCGGTTGACATCAGCCTGTGGCAGCTCAAGGCTGTCATGGGGGTGGCCCTGGACACCGATATAGACGTGGCCGGCTCACTCACCGACTATGCCGACAAAATGCTGTCCGAGCCCCTGCCCGGCGATGACCTGAGCGGCAATTCCACCCTCCGTCAGCTCGCCATTCAGGCAGACCAGCTCTCCAACACCATAAGGCTGCAGCAATATGCCTACCTGCCGAGTCTTGCAGTGGCTTTCTCGTACAGCCTGAACGCAATGGCCAACGACTACAAGTTCAACCAATATAAGTGGTCGCCCTATTCTTATGTGGGGCTGAGCCTCAGCATTCCTATTTTTTCCGGCGGCAAACGCTACCATGCCGTGAAGGCCGCCAAGGTGCAGGCGCGCGAGCTGGACATCCAGCGCACCAATACCGAGCGCCAGCTGCAGATTGCGATACGCCAGTATCTCGGCACCATGGAGACCGCCATCAAGAGCCATGCTTCGGCTCTCAGCGCGGTAGAAACTGCAGGCAAGGCCTACGGCATAGCACGTCAGTCCTACGACGTGGGCCGCAGTACCCTCACTGACCTTAACGACGCGCAGCTTGCCCTCACTCAGTCGCAGCTGGGCGTGTGCCAGGCCGTATATAACTATCTTACTGCAAAATCCGACCTCGAAGGTACCTTGGGTGCCGATTTCATTGATAAAACATCCGAAAATGAATAAACATATCTACTACATTGCTGCAGCCTTCCTGATAGCCGGCTGCGGCTCCGGCAAGGGCTCTGCTGAAGGACAGCAGCAAGCTCAGGTTCAGGAACAGGTTCCCGTCGTGTCTGTTGTGACGGCCGCCAAGGAGAACGTGCCCCAGACATCGCTGTATTCTTCTACAGTTCAGGCCAAAGTTGTGAACAACATAGCGCCCCAGGGTGCCGGCCGCATTCAGAAACTTAACGTAGAAGTGGGCGACTTTGTGGCCAAGGGACAGATTCTGGCCGAAATGGACCGCATGCAGCTCGACCAGGCGGAACTCAAGCTCGCAAACGACCGCACCGAACTGGAGCGTGTCCGTTCCCTGCTTGCACAGGGCGGCATCTCCCAGGCCGATTTCGAGCAGCTCGAACTGGCCTACAAAGTGAGCAGCAGCACCTGCAAAAACCTGGAAGAGAACACCATACTGCGCAGTCCTGTGAGCGGAGTCGTGACCGCCCGTAATTACGACCGCGGCGACATGTTCACCATGGGCATGCCCATCTATACAGTGCAGCAGATTACCCCCGTGAAGATACTTGTAGGTATTTCGGAGACAGACTATACCCGCGTCAAAAAGGGCGACAGCGTTACCCTTACTGCCGACGCCCTGCCGGGAAAGACCTTCAACGGCACCGTGAACCGTCTCTATCCCACCATGGATGCGGCCACCCACACCTTTAACGTCGAGGTAATCGTGCCCAACACCCGCCGCGAACTTCGCCCCGGCATGTACGCAAGGGTGACGGTGAACTTCGGTAACTCCTTCAACATCACCCTGCCCGATACGGCCGTGCTCAAAATGCAGGGCGCAGGCACCCGCTCCGTGTTCGTCATTAACGACGAAGGCAAGGCGGAGATGAGGGTGGTGACCCTTGGCCGCTTCTTCGACGGCAAGTATGAGATCCTTTCCGGACTGGAGGAAGGGGAGAGAGTGGTAGTGAAAGGCAACTCTGCGCTGAAAGCCGGCCAGACTGTACAAATCGGATAAGCGATGAGCATCTACCGCACAGCTGTAAAGAACCCGGTGACGACCGCTCTGATCTTCATCGCGTTCATGATTTTCGGAATCTTCTCGCTGAGCAAGACCAGCATTGCCCAGTTCCCCGAGTTCGATTCCAACACCATCATGGTCATGTCTTCCTATCCCGGCGCCAATGCCGCCGACATAGAGACCAACCTGACCAAGGTGCTGGAGAACGCCCTGAACGGCGTTGAGAACCTCAAGGAGTTGAATTCCAGGTCCAAGGAGAACATCTCCCTGCTTACCCTTACTTTCGAATACGGAACCGACATAGAAGAGGCCACCAATAACGTCCGAGACAAGCTGGACATGGTGAACTCGGTGCTGCCCGACGGTGCTACCATGCCCGTCATCTTCAAGTTCAGCGCCGACGACATGCCCATCATGCTGCTCACGGCAACCGCCGACGAGAGCCTTCCCGGCCTTGAGAAAATACTCGACGACAGGCTTGCGACCCCTCTGGCGCGCGTGCCCGGCGTGGGTACGGTGAGCGTGGCAGGAGCCCCCACCCGTGAGATCCAGGTGTATTGCGATCCCACCAAGCTCCAGGCTTACAATCTGAGTATCAGCGCCATTGCCGGTATTATCTCCTACGAAAACAAGAACCTCCCTTCCGGTAATATCGACATCGGTTCCAATACTTATACGCTCCGCGTGCAGAAGGAGTTCAGCAATCCTTCCGAATTGCTCGACATAGTGGTCGGCTCTGCGGGAGGACGCACCGTGTATCTGCGCGATGTGGCCACCGTGCGCGACGGCAGCGAGGAACGTGAACAGGAATCTTACACCGACGGACAGCGTTCGGCCCGAATCGTCATCCAGAAGCAGTCCGGCGCCAACACGGTGAATGTTATCCGCGGAGTCAAGAAGCAACTCGAGAAGATCCGCCCCACCCTGCCCGCAGACGTGGACGTGACCATACTCGTGGATGGTTCTACCGAGATCATCAACACCATCAAGACCCTGCGCGACACCATCATAATCACCTTCCTGGTGGTTATGCTCATAGTGTTCATATTCCTGGGCAACTTCAAATCGACGTTCATCATCGTCCTGTCCATCCCTATCGCGCTGCTGGCATCGCTGGTGTACCTTTTCGCCACCGGCAACACGCTGAATATCATCTCCATGTCTGCGCTTGCCATAGCCATAGGAATGGTGGTTGACGATGCAATAGTGGTGCTGGAAAACGTGACCACGCACCTGTCGCGAGGGGAGCGGCCCAAGGAAGCCGCGGTGCACGGAACCTCGGAAGTGGGTATCTCCGTCATCGCTTCCACGCTCACCATGCTCTGCGTGTTCCTACCTCTGACCATGATCAACGGCATGGCGGGAATCATGTTCCGGCAGCTGGGCTGGATCGTGAGTATCATCATGATCGTGTCCACCACGGCGGCGCTTACCCTGGTGCCCATGCTCTGCTCCCGCTGGCTCAAGCCCAATGAGAAGCACGGCAAGGTGTACAACGCCATATTCAACCCCATCAACCGTTTCATTGAGTGGATATCGAGAGGTTACGCCCATGTTATCCACTGGGCTACAGGACACAGGGCCATCGTCATATCGAGCTTCGCAGCGATTTTCGTGGCCACGTTGCTCTTGCTGGGACCCGGTCTCAAGACCGAATTCTTCCCCCACAGCGACACCGACCGTATATCCTGCAACATTGAGCTGCCCATGGGAACGGCGCAGGAGGTGACCCGCGAATTCGCCTTCCGCCTTTGGAACGAAGTGAAAGCGGAAGTGCCTGAGGCCCAGCGCATAAACTTCACCTTCGGCCAGGCCGACACGGACAATACGTTTGCCAATATGCAGAACAACGGTACGCATGTCATTTCCATGAACATACGTATCGGAACCAGCAGCACGCGTGAGCGTACCAGCGCCGAGATTGCCGACGTGATCCGAGGCATCCTGCGCAAATATCCCGACATCCACAGGGCCACAGTGTCCGAGGGTGGCGGCGGCATGGGCGGTGCCTCCACCGTGAAGGTCGAGGTGTACGGCTACAGCTTCGAGACCACCGACCAGATTGCCCACCAGCTGCAGGCCAAGATGCTTGAAGATCCGGCATTTGCGCAGGTGACCCTCAGCCGTGACGAATATACTCCAGAGTACCAGATGGACTTCGACCGAACCAAGCTGGCTCTCAACGGCCTCAATTCCACCACCGCGGGTGCTGCATTCAGCGCCGCCATGAGCGGAACGGTGGCATCGTACTACCGCGAAGACGGCGAGGAGTACAGCATACGCGTCCGTTACGCCCCTGAGTTCCGCACTAGCATCGAGGACATGGAGAATATCATGGTCACCGGGCCGCAGGGCTATCCGGTGCGCATGAAAGAACTCGGCACCATAGTGGAAACGCTTGTGCCTCCTACCATCGAGCGTAAAGACCGCGAGCGTCTCATTACCATCAACGGAATCGTGGGCCGCGGCGTGGCCCTTTCAGACGCTGTGGCTGCCGCCCAGAAGGCGATAGACAGCACCGATATTCCGACCGAACTTAATACCGTGATCGCCGGTGACTACGAGGACCAGCAGGACATGTTCGCCGATATGTTTTTGCTCATAGTGCTGATTATCATACTGGTGTACATGGTCATGGCTTCTCAGTTCGAGTCGTTCATGAGCCCGTTCGTGATTATGTTCAGCGTGCCTTTCGCAATTGTGGGCGTGCTCATCGGCTTCGCCGTCACCGGTACCAACCTGGGCATGATGTCCATGGTGGGTATCATAATATTGCTCGGTATAGTGGTCAAGAACGGTATAGTGCTCATAGACTACACCATACTCCTGAGGGAGAGGGGACTCAATGTCCGCGACGCCTCCCAGACGGCGGCACGAAGCCGACTTCGTCCTATCCTCATGACCACTCTCACCACAGTGCTCGGTATGCTGCCAATGGCAATCGGTACCGGCGAAGGAGCAGAGCTCTGGCGCTCGCTGGGTGTCACCGTGTGCTGGGGACTTACGATATCCACTCTGGTGACCCTGGTGCTGATTCCTACCCTGTACTGCTCCGTTTGCGTCAGGCAGGAGAAACGTAAGAAAAAACAACTCGCAAAGCAGCAATGAAAGCGATTTTTATAAGTTACAATCAGGCATACAGCGACGAGATTGTGGCTGTGCTCGAGAAGAACCGTCAGCGCGGATATACCCGCTGGCTGGATATACAGGGCAAGGGCGGATTCAACGGCATCCCCCATCTGGGAAGCCACGCGTGGCCTGAGCAGAACCACGCCATTCTTACTTTTGTCAAGGATGAGAAAGTCCGGCCAATACTTGATGACCTGAAAGCCAAAGATGAAGAATCTCCTGATCTTGGACTCCGTGCTTTCGTATGGAGCATAGAGGACGTGTAATAACAAAATATTTTTTATATTTGCATATTATGGAAAAAGTAATTACATCAACCAATTTTCAGGAGTTTCTGCAGGAGCCGGGACTTCTGGTTATAGATTTCTGGGCCACTTGGTGCGGCCCTTGCCGTATGCTCAGCCCTATAGTGGATGAACTGGCAGCCGAATATGAGGGCCGCGCGACCGTTGCAAAGTGCAATGTGGACGACTGCGAAGATATTGCAGCGCAGTTCGGCATCCGCAACATTCCCACCCTCATATTCGTCAAAGACGGAGCAGTGGTGGACCGTACCGTGGGCGTTCTTCCCAAACAGGAGCTTGAAGCGAAATTCAATCTCTATCTATGAGGCTGCTACTCTTCTGCTCTGCAGTCAAAGAAATAGCCCCTGAATACAACGACGCGGCCCGCAGTATTGTGAGGGCCGCGTGTGGCAAGGGCTACGAGATAGTTTCCGGCGGCACCATAAAGGGTACCATGGGGGTGGTGTGCGACGAGGCATCCAAGTGCGGCGCCAGAGTGATCGGAATCCTGCCCCGTTTCATGAAAGGCCTCGAGCATCCGGGGCTTACCAGCCTGGAATGGACCGACACCATGTCTGAGCGCAAGGAAAAGATGCGCGAAGGCGCCGACCTGGTGGTGGCTCTTCCCGGAGGAATAGGCACGATGGACGAGTTGTTCGAGACCATGGTGCTCTCCAAGCTGGGCCGTTTCAGCGGGCGCATTGCCGTTTATAACCCCGGAGGCTTCTATGATCTTCTGGAGGAGCTTCTGGACCATTTTGTGGCTACAAATATGCTTAAGCAGGAGCACAAAGACCTTGTGCGTTTCTGCTCCAGCGTGGAGGAAGTTACGGCCTTGTTGTGAAAAGGGAAGACATCATATCCGTGCTGGGTGCAAGCTGGGACGACTTCGGACTTCTGGTCCGTGACGCCCTGCATTCCGATATCGCCCTGCTGAACAGCGTGAATGATTCGCTGCTGGCCAATTCTGGCAAGCAGCTCAGGCCTTTGCTCCTGCTTCTGGTGTCCAAGGCGCTGGGCAGCATCAATGACGACAGCCTTCATTTTGCCGCTTCTGTGGAGTTGCTTCACAATGCCACCCTCCTGCACGACGACGTGGCGGACGGCAGTTCTCTCAGACGTGGGCAGGCGACCGTCGCCGCCCTGATGGGACCTTCTGCGGCTGTGCTTGTGGGCGATTACTGGCTCTCCAAGGCTATGGACATGGTCATGAGTTCCAAGCACCGCAACGATGCGGTGATGCTGTTCTCCACCGTGCTGTCCAACCTCGCTCAGGGCGAGATGCTGCAGATAGAGAAAGCGGCGGCAGCGGATACCAGTGAGGAGGACTATATGCGTATCATCTACTGCAAGACGGCTTCGCTTTTCGAGGCGGCCTGCGTGGCCGGAGCCTTGGCTATTGATGCGCCACAGGCCGCCATGGATGCTGCTGCAAGGTACGGGCGCGCCGTGGGCCTGGCTTTCCAGATAAGGGACGATATGTTCGATTACACCGGCGGGGACGGCCTTGGCAAGCCCGTAGGGCTGGACCTGAAGGAGAAGAAGATCACCCTGCCCCTGCTCGGAGCATTGAAAAACAGCGGCACGGAAGCGGAGATAAGAGCCATGGTACGCGACATAGAGGACCATCCCGAGAATTGTACGGAAATTCAACGTTTCGTGATTCAGGGAGGCGGCCTGGACTATGCCTCCGCACGTTTGGATGAATATATACTTGAGGCCAGGGCCGCCCTTGACGTTTTCCCTGCCTCGGAAGCGAAAGACATTCTGGCCGAACTGGCCGGATACAACGCCATTAGAAAGAAATGACCACGGAAGAGATACTTGCCGGGATGGTTGACTCGGGGCGCGTTCCCCATGCCATCATGCTGTCCGAGCCCGACGGGGGCCCGGCGTTCGGCATTGCCATGGGCTTCCTGGAGCACTTGTACGGCGATGCCGGCGGCCGTGTGTCCAAGCTTATCCATCCCGATGTACATATCATCTTCCCCACCTGTTCTCCCAATACTTCTACTTCGCTTATGCCGCAGTTCAGGGCCCTTGCGGCCGGCGGCGGCCGCTTCACGGAGGCCCAGCTCAACGCCGCCCTCGGCATAGAGGGTAAGTCGTCTTTGATAGCTGTGGCCGAGGCGAAAGAAGTCCTGTCCAGCCTGTCGCTGAGTGCTCTCGAAGGAGGCTGGCGCAGCGTTGTAATCTATCTTCCCGAGAAAATGAATCAGGAGACGGCAAACCGCCTTCTGAAATCTATAGAGGAGCCTTCGGAACACACTGTGTTCGTGCTTATTACCCATGCTCCCGAGAAAGTGCTCCAGACCATCTGGTCGCGTTGCCAGCACTTCCAGCTGGGAGATGTGCTCAGGGCTCCCGATTTCGAAGCTCCGGAGCTGCTCGACTCCCTCATGGACGCCCTTGCTGCACGCGATCTGCTCGGAGCCCTTGAGGCCGGCGAAAAGATTTCGGCCCTTCCTTCGCGCGAAAGTGCCAAAGCTTTTTGTAAATTTGCAAGCGACGCCATGCGCAACCTCTTTCTGGCCCAGCAAGGCTTGGATTTGCCGTCAACAACATCCGGCAGGGCTGCAGAATGGGCTCCGCGCTTTAAGAAGACATTTCCGCGCTCAGCCTCGGCCCATCTGGACAAGGCCTGGAGGCTGGTTGACCGTAACGTTAATACCAAAATAGTTT
>ODAI010120848.1_pt1 | contig 10122 bp, 7 predicted proteins | sample 1539321 | NCBI WGS metagenome assembly ODAI01 (sample SAMN02144231, study PRJEB22623) | gut metagenome | biome: sheep rumen | host: Ovis aries | place: New Zealand | reverse complement strand
TGACAGTGCGTGCAGAAACGAATAATTTTTTTACCGGTTCCCCGGCAATCCGGACATACGGTCTGCTGCTGAATCACACCAAACGGCGTACGCTGCTGACTCATAACATAGCCGCTTCCGCCACAGGTAGAACAGGTTTCAATATCCTGCGGTGTTTCCGCACCGGATCCATTACAATGTTTACACTGTTCATCTACATCCAGTGTAATTGTTTCTGTCTTACCGAAAATCGAATCCATGAAATTGATCCGCATCTGACGGTAACGGTCCTGTCCCTGACGCGGTACGTTGGAGTTTCTTCTTGTAGAACCGCCAAATCCGCCGCCAAAGAAAGATCCAAATATATCTCCTAAATCACTGAAGTCCGTAAATCCGCCGCTGGCAAATCCTTGAGATCCATAAGCGCCATCCATGCCGGCAAAGCCAAACTGGTCGTAGCTGGCTCTTTTCTGCTCATCGCTCAACACTTCGTAGGCTTCATTGATTTCTTTAAATTTTTCTTCTGCATCCGGTGCCTTGTTTACATCCGGATGGTATTGGCGCGCCAATTTACGGTACGCCTTCTTTATTTCATCTTGCGTTGCTGTTTTGTTTACACCAAGCACTTCATAATAGTCTCGCTTTTCAGCCATGAGCATCCCCTCCATACTAGGAAGAAGTCCCGGCGAACCGGAACTTCTTAATTAACTAGTTTTTCTCTGTGAATTCGCCATCAACAACGTCGTCGTTAGGATTAGAACCTGCACCTGTGTTAGGGTTCTGCTGTGCCTGCTGCTGATACATTGCCTGTCCGGCAGCCTGAGCAGCACGTTCTAAGTTTTCGAGCTTAGTCTTAACAGCAGCCATATCGTTTTCATCAAGAGATTTCTGTAAGTCGTCTCTTAACTTCTTCATTTCTTCTGCCTGGTTAGCATCAATCTTATCCTTGTTGTCTTCAAGCATGTTGTCAATCTGAGAAATGAATCCGTCAGCACGGTTTCTCAAATCGATTTCTTCTTTACGCTTTTCATCTTCAGCTTTGTTTTCTTCAGCTTCACGAACCATACGATCGATTTCTGCTTCACTTAATCCGCTGGAGTTCTGGATAGTAATGGACTGTTCTTTACCTGTTCCTTTATCCTTAGCGCTAACATGTACGATACCGTTGGCATCGATATCAAATGTTACTTCAATTTGAGGAACACCACGGCGTGCCGGTGCAATTCCTGTCAGCTGGAAGTTACCTAATTCTTTGTTGTCAGATGCCATCGGACGCTCACCCTGTAATACACGGATGTCTACTGCAGGCTGGTTATCAGCAGCTGTAGAGAAGATCTGAGACTTGCTGGTAGGGATTGTTGTGTTACGCGGAATTAATACTGTCATAACGCCGCCCATTGTTTCAATACCTAAGGACAATGGTGTAACATCTAACAATAATACGTCTTTAACATCACCGGAGATAACACCACCCTGAATTGCAGCACCCATAGCTACTGCTTCATCCGGGTTAACGTTACGGCTAGGTTCTTTACCTAATGCACGTTTTACTGCTTCCTGAACAGCCGGGATACGAGTAGATCCACCAACTAATAATACCTGGTCGATTTCAGATTTAGAAATCTTTGCATCGCGGATAGCGTTGTCGATCGGTACTAAAGTACGTTCTACCAAATGACGTGTCATATCATCAAATTTAGCACGTGTTAATGTTGCTTCAAAGTGCAGAGGACCTGCAGGACCTGCGGAAATAAACGGCAGGGAGATCTGTGTCTGCATTACACCGGATAAATCCTTCTTAGCTTTTTCAGCAGCTTCTTTTAAACGCTGCATAGCCATTGGATCTGCAGATAAGTCGATTCCGTTGTCCTTCTTGAATGTAGTAACCATCCAGTCAACTAATACGTTATCGAAGTCATCTCCACCTAAGTGAGTATCACCGTTTGTAGATAATACTTCAAATGTACCATCAGCTAAGTCTAAGATAGATACATCGAATGTTCCACCACCAAGGTCATAAATTAATACTTTCTGTTCTTTATCTGTCTTATCAATACCATAAGCTAAAGCAGCTGCTGTCGGTTCGTTGATAATACGTTCTACTTCTAAGCCGGCAATCTTACCAGCATCTTTAGTAGCCTGTCTTTGTGCATCGTTGAAGTATGCAGGAACAGTGATAACTGCTTTGGTAACCTTTTCACCTAAGTAATCTTCTGCGTAACCCTTGATGTACTGAAGGATCATTGCGGAGATTTCCTGTGGAGTATACATCTTGCCTTCTGCTTCAACTTTTTCAGAAGTACCCATCAAACGCTTGATAGAAGAAATTGTGTTCTTGTTTGTAACAGCCTGACGTTTTGCGGCATCGCCCACAATTCTTTCACCATTTTTAAATGCGACAACACTTGGAGTAGTACGGTTTCCTTCTGGGTTTGGGATAACCTTAGCTTCTTTACCTTCCATAACTGCTACGCAGCTGTTTGTAGTACCTAAATCAATTCCGATAATTGCCATAATAAGTTTCCTCCTTCTTTTTACTCACTGACCTTAACTAAAGCCGGTCTTAATATTCTATCTTTCAACATATATCCTTTTTGAAGAACTTCGATCACGATACCTGATTCAACGCCTTCTACTTCTTCCTGCATTAAGGCCTGCATCGTATTGTGATCAAATGGTTTATTTAACGCATCGATTTCTTTTACACCTTCGCGTTCCATAACCTGAATCAGCTTGTTTTGAATCATCTCAAAACCCTTAACATAATTTAAAACTTCTTCATTTTCAGTCTGAACATTCAACGCAAGTGCCATTGAATCTAAGATTGGTAACAATTCCAAACCCGCCTGCTGGAAACGATATTTCTTTGCGTTATCCGCTTCCTTTTGAAGACGTTTTTTCATGTTTTCCGTATCGGCATATGCTCTGGCAAAATCATTTTTTGCCTTTTCAAGCTGTGCTTTTAGATCCTCGATAATCTCTTCAGAGCTTGGTTCACTTGTTTCAGGTTCACTCACCTCAGGCTCTTCTGAAATCGCATCCTCCGTTACTTCTTCACCTACTTCTTCATTAACTTCTTCTTTAATTTCTTCTTTGATATCCTCGTTATTCATTTCGTTTTGACTCATCATCGCCACCTCCTTCTACGGAAAAGACTTCCTCGATCACGTTAGACATATAATCCATTAATGCAACAACTTTTGAGTACTGCATTCGATTCGGTCCGACGATCATTAATTGTCCTTCCTCATCATTGTTGTAATGGAATTTGGTCGTGATGACAGAACAGTCTCCAATCTGGAGCAGCTCATTTCGGGAGGATATATGTACCGAAATATTTCCTGCCTGATTGGTCCACTGCTGGAATAGCGGTCCGCTTTCCAGTATGTTCATTAATTCTTTCAGACGGTTTACATCTGAAAATTCCGGATACGCCAGCATATTACCGCGACCCGATACCGCAACCTTCTCAGTCGCAAATCGCATAAACGCTGTCACAAAGGCCTCAAACAATATCTCATGACGAACTAACTTAGCAGCCATAAGCGGTTCTAATTCCCGCAAGCGGTCAACCACTTCATTAATCGGTGTTCCCGTTAGATGGTCATTGAGCAGATCCGTACAGTTTTTGATATCTTCTACCGATACATTCTGGCGGAATCTAAAGACTTTGTTTTCGGTATGGCCCTGGTCGGTCACAAAGATTGCTACAGCACTGGTACTGTTGATCGGAATCAACTGAATATGCTGAAGTTTCTGCTTTCGACTGTCAGGTCCTAAAACAATACTGGTTAGATTGGTCATCTGTGATAAGATGCTGCAGCTTTTTTCAACAACCTCATCTAATGAATAGTGCCGCTGGGAAAATACCTGCTGTAAAGAATTTTTTGTATTCTCATCCAAATTCGTAACCATTAAATGTTCAACGTAATAGCGATAACCTTTTTGACTGGGTACACGACCGCTGGAAGTATGCGTTTTTTCAATCAATCCCGCTTTCTCTAAAACTGCCATTTCATTTCGGATGGTAGCCGAAGAAACCGGAAAATCAAGAATCTGCATCAGAGTCTTAGATCCGACTGGCTCTGCACATCGCGTGAACTCTTCAACAATTGTTTTGAAAATAATTCTCTGCCGTTGTGTCAGTTCCATGGGAGACCTCCTTTCTAGCACTCTTGCTCCATGTCTGCTAACAGTATACCACAATTTTTAGCACCGTCAACTATAAAGTGCTAATATTTTTCTTTTCTTTTTTCTTTAATCTGAAGCAAAAATAAACTACAATTTAAGGTGAAAAAGGAAAGAGAATATGGACCGCATTGAACTGATTAACAGCGATGCAGCCTTTGGTGCCGTAACCTTAAAAAACAAGGACTATCCGGAATCGAACAACATGGCTTTACATGTATGTATCAGTCCGGCAGATGTGATGATCAATCGAAATAGACTTTCCGATGAAATTCAAGTTCCGTTAGATCATTGGGTTCTTCCGTGGCAGAAACATACAGCTAATGTTTATCGGGTAACTTCTAAGGATATGGGAAAAGGAGCATATGATGCCGATACGAGTATCATGAATACCGATGCTCTCTACACCACAGAAAAGGGATTGTTGATTGGTGTTTTTACTGCTGATTGCGTAGGTATACTTCTCGTCGATGAGACTACACCCTGCCTATGTGTAATTCACTCGGGATGGAAAGGGACTTCCCAGGCAATTACACAAAAAACAGTAAAAAAACTGATACAGGATAACCTGCTGCATCCAAATACCACCAAAGCGTGGTTTTCACCCAGTATTCAATACAAATCACTGGAAGTAGGAATGGAAGTTGTTGAATTGATACGGAAACTGGATTTTGATACCTCTCCGTTCATCAAAACCATGCCTCACGATAAAGCGTTCATTGACAATCAGGGGCTCAATATCCAAATGCTGAAAAATCTAGGCATTTTGGAGGAAAATATTTTTCCTTCACAGCTTGATACCAAAACCGAAACAGACATCTGCTTCAGTTATCGCAACGATAAAAAAACAGGGGAACATTTTACATTTGGTATTTTAAAGTAATTGGATATTGTGAATTAATTTCAAGGAAAATTTATCGCTCTTCTACAACCGATTATGGTATGCGGTAACCCAGACATCTATTTTTTTGTTCAAAATTTTAAGGGGGAATTATGTCAAAGAAAAAGGATGCACGCCAAGTGCGTATAAGGGAAATTCTGCTTAGCGAAAGCAAGGTCAGAATTTCCGAGCTTGCGAAAAGGCTGGATGTTACACCGGAAACATTACGAAACGACTTAAATGAAATGGAACAGCAATCTATGATCATCCGTGAACACGGATATGCAAGAATTGTGAATTCATTTTCAGAAATTCCGGTATTTATGCGTTCTCAAGAACATTCTGAAGAAAAGAAACGGGCTGCGATACGTGCTTTTCAGGAAATCAAAGATGGTGATGTTGTTTTCATCGATTCCGGCAGCACAACGTTATATGGTTTACCTGCCCTGCAGATGAAAAAAGATATTATCATCGTTACTAACTCACTGCCGTTAGCCCAACAGTGCGCACCATTAAATTTTGATATTTTATTTACCGGCGGTATGGTCTTTAATGTTGGATTAAGAACATATGGTCATTTTGCGGCACAGGTTATAGATTCTTTACAGATTGATACAGCTATTATGGGAACCGATGGATTAGTAGACGCGGAAGGCTTTACGACCATCAATGTAGATGAACTCAGCATTAAGCGTCAGGTCATCAATCATTCCAAAAATATTATCTGCATCGCTGATAAATATAAATTTGAAACCAGAGCTCCTTATACCTTCTGCAAATTCAGGGAGTTTGATACGCTGGTAACAAATAAATTAACCGATGCCCAGAGAGAAATGGTAAAAGATATCAAAAATATTATTGAAGTTTAAAAAGCTTTTCTGTATTTGTCCCTTTCCATATACAGACATCTTTATGACTGATTCTACAGAGCTCTGATATTTCAGGGCTTTTTCTTTTGTTAAAATATGTTAGAATATTTGCGTACGCAGACGTATCGAAGTGGTCATAACGAGCTCGACTCGAAATCGAGTTGTCCGAAAGGGCACGTGGGTTCGAATCCCACCGTCTGCGCCAGATACCTAAAAAAGCCCTCGCATTAAGTAAGGGCTTTTCTTATATTTATGTACCATTAATGCCTCATTTTTGTCCAAACAGAATCATATTCTATAATTCCAAGCGATTTGCCGACTGGATACAGTTCATAATGATACTGATCATAATCTCTTTTTCATCGGGCTTAGACTCGGCAATCATAATCGTAAGGGTCACCAAAGTGTGGTCATCTATCAACTTGCCTCCCGTTTCATTCAAAAGCATATTATTCCTTTCCAAGAAGTATAAGAACATCGTAGCTGCAATGCGTTTATTCCCATCGACAAAACTATGATTTTTTGTGACAAGATATAAAAGGTTGGCTGCTTTTTCTTCAATGCTTGGATATATCTCAATGCCCGAAAAACTCTGATAGATATTACCTATCGTTCCTTTAAAAGAATTATCCTTTTCTTTTCCGAAAAGGTTAGACCTATTGGAAAATATCATATTATCGATTATCTTTCTACACTCTTCATAGCTCAGAACATATGCTCCTTCAGTCCCTTCTGGGCGTTTAATGTTTTGGTGATCATAATCATCAAGAAGATTAAGTGCTGTATTATAGCGTTCGATAACATCTAATACTTGACTAACATCTAAATGGTTGGCAGAACGTTTTACAAGGCGGATAACCGTACCTAATTCTGCATCCTTTTTTCATTAACGGCATATCCCTGCAAAATATACTGCCTCAGAACTTGATTGGCCCAACGTCTAAATTCGATTCCTCTTTGAGATTTCACCCTGTATCCAACGGAGATAATCACATCAAAGTTGTAATACTCAATCATCTGAATTTGTGTTTTATTATCAATTGCCCCATGTCTTGTGGTAGTCGCAAATTTTGCGACTACCACATTTTTAACGCTATTAAGCTCTTCTTTTAATGCATTATTAATATGCTTCCCAATAGTTTTGACATCACGATCGAATAATTGTGCCATTTGCCTTCGACTCAGCCAGACAGTTTCTTCAGAAATATTGACAGGTAAAGTTATTTCCTTATCCTCAGTTTCAAACAATACAATTTCTCTCTCTTCCATAGTATTCCTCCTTCTACTTTCAAATACGGCAAATTGAAGCAAAAAGAAAAATCAAGCCCAATTAAACAGGCTTGATTGAATACTATTTCTTACATAATTGTAGGACAAAGATTTTCATCATCGATGGCAGTTATTGCAAAATTTGCAACAACTGAATTTCGTATTAATTCGCCTTCTCTAAAGATGTTTTTTTATGCCTTGAAATCGTTGATTTATCTCGTTGGAATAACTCTGACATCTAATCAAGAGAAAGCCAGACTGTCTCTTGTGTAATATTGACAGGTAAAAATAAAAACCGAGCCCGATTATCAGGCTTGATCGAATACTATATCTTACATAATTATAGGATCTTTCAACACACCTATTTCCTTCTTTCTGAACTTGGGCAAATTTTGCACAAGTTGAACCCCGGTTATGTTCGCCCTCTTTAAAAATGTTTCGTACATGTCTTCCTATAACACTTCGATCACGCTGAAATAACTCAACCATCTGATCAAGTGAAAGCCAAACTGTCTCTTGCGAAATATTGACAGGTAAAAATAAAAATCAAGCCCGATTATCAGGCTTGATCGAATACTATATCTTACATAATTATAGGACTAAAGATTTTCACCATCGCTGGCAATCATGTCTTTGTACCAATAGAAGCTGTCTTTACGATAACGTTCCATGGATCCGTTTCCTTCATCATCGCGGTTTACATATACAAAGCCATAACGCTTACGCATTTCTCCTGTACCTGCCGATACAACATCAATGCAGCCCCACATTGTATATCCAATTAATGGTAAACCATCGATACATACTGCATCACGCATAGCTAATACATTCTTACGTAAATAGTCAATACGGTAATCATCATGGATGCTCATGTCTTCTTCCAATACATCAGCCCATCCGATACCATTTTCAACGATCATCATCGGTTTATGATAACGGTCATAGATTTGGTTAAGGGCAATACGTAATACCTGAGGGTCTGTCTCCCATCCCCACGCATTGGATTCCAGATATGGGTTCTTAACGGATTTTCCAACCATCATAGTAGACTTTTCAGCTAACTCATCATGAACAGTAAATGTTAAACTTCCGTAACATGAGAAGCTCATAAAGTCACAAGGATACTTCTTTAATAATTCAAGATCTTCTTTGGATGCCTTTAAAGTTACGCCATCTCTTTCGTATTGAGCAAGTTTTGTAACAGGGTAAATACCTAACATCTGTACATCTGAATAGAATAAGTTTGTCTGCATCCATTTCAATGCTTTTAACTGATCCTGCGGATCGGCTGTAAAGCCGTATCCCGGACGATAAGAGTTCATATTACCAATTAAATAATCCGGATATTTTTCATGTGCTAATTTTACCGTTAAAGCAGAAGCAATAAATTGATGCAGGGCGCTGTCCGCAATAATCTGCGGATCGCTGTAACGCAAGCCGGCTTCCATGAAAGGAATATCTTCATTATGGTTGATTTCATTAAATGTCAGCCAGTATTTTACTTTTCCTTTATAACGTTCAAATACTGTCTCAACATATTTCATGAAGAAATCAATCATCTTACGATCTGCCCAGCTGTTATACTTATTAATCAAAGTAACCGGAACTTCAAAGTGATGTAATGTAACAACCGGTTCAATACCGTTTTTAATACATTCATCAAGTACATCATCATAGAACTTTAAACCGGCTTCATTTGGTGTATCTTCTTCTCCTGTTGGGAAAATACGCGGCCAGCTGAAAGAGAAACGATATGCTCTAAAGCCCATCTCACCCATTAATGCGATATCTTCCTTGTAATGATGATAAAAATCAGTCGCAAGATGACTTGGATAATAATAACCATCTAACACACTAAGTTGGGCATCGCGTGGAATCTGGTCTCCCATACCCATCATTAACGGTGTTTCTCCGGTAGTACCGTCTGCTTTGCGCCATGTTACACGGCGTGGAACGCCATGAGCACCATTCGTAATAACATCGGTAGAACTTAATCCTTTTCCATCTTCAAGTCCACCTTCATACTGATTGGCAGCAGTAGCCCCACCCCACAAAAAATCAGAAGGGAATTTCATATTCATATAGTTTAGTCTCCTTTTCTTTTTTCATTATACCTAAAAATAAATCAATATAGAATGGTAGACATTAGCTATCCATAACAAAAAGGATGACCTTTCAGCCATCCTCTAACAATTATTCACCGTTATTCTTTTTCTTCATCAACAATAAACCAATTGCTGCCGCAAGTGCAATGCCGCCACCAATCAGATATAAAGTGGAGTTGTTGTTGACACCGGTATTAGCACCATTATTGCTCTGCCATACCGCATATAATGTAGTATCGGCATAAATATTCAACTTGTCACCCGGCTTATAAGATGCTTCTTTTGCCTTGGCGTCCTTTGACCAGCCTAAAAATTTATAGCCGTTTCTGTATGGTCCGGTTGTCGGAATGGTAACAGAACCATCCGAAGCTGCTTCAATCGCATTTGGTGCTCCGGTTCCTCCATTGGCATTAAATGTCAACTTTGCGACTATTTTCTTACCATTTTCAGTCCATACTGCATACAGCTTGGTATCTGATGTGATTGTGATTTCCTGATTAGGCTTATAATCCGCTGTTGAAGAAGCCGGAGTTTTACCCCATCCTACAAAAGTATATCCATCTCTTTTCGGTGTATTAGCAGGAATCTTTACAGCACCTTTATCATTACTTTCAACTGTATTAGGCGCTTCACTTCCACCGTTGGCATCAAACATCAACTTAAACTTTGAAGGAAGCTTTTCCCATACTGCGTATAGACGCATATCATCCGCTGTAATTTCCTGGCCCGGAGTATACTTCACTGTCTTTGCCTGTGGGTCACTGTCCCAGCCTAGGAATTTATAGCCATCTTTTGTAGGTGTTTCTGCAGGAATCGTTACCTTGTCACCTTT
>ODAI013459812.1_pt1 | contig 10123 bp, 8 predicted proteins | sample 1539321 | NCBI WGS metagenome assembly ODAI01 (sample SAMN02144231, study PRJEB22623) | gut metagenome | biome: sheep rumen | host: Ovis aries | place: New Zealand | reverse complement strand
TACTTGCTGCCGTTGGGATTCAAGGTTAAATAGGCACATCAATAAAATCATTCGCCCGATGCTCATTGCAATGAGTATATGGCAAAACAGCCGTGCTGTTTTGCTGCGCGGCAAAGCCGCGCGGCGAAAAGCTCTTTGGCTTTTCGCCATCATATAATCATTATAGGGGAGCGGTATTGTGGGAACTGTTATGTCAACCTCACATTCCCAGCTCTTCGTCGATCAGGATGACCTCGCTCTCCATATCCATCATCGGCGCCCAGAGCACGAGCAGTGCGCGGCAGATGCGGCCCGGCGCGCGGCAGTCATGGCAGACGTTGTCGATCTTGCAGGGCGTTTTCGATTCAAAACGGCGGCAATTCTGCACGGCGGCAACGTTTCTTGCGCGGTGCAGGGCGCTGTCGAAATCGGGACACAGCTTGTTCGCCCCGGCCACGATATAGAGCTTTTTCTTCCCGAACACCTGGCCGGCGAGGCGGTTGCCCCTGCCGTCGATGTTGAGGATCTCGCCCTCCTCGCTGATGGCATTTGCACTGGTTATGTAAACCGGAGCGGCATTCGCCTTCTGCAGCGTTTCCATCCCCGGCTCGCGCCAGTGCCAGTACACGGTGTTGTGCTTGCCGAGCAGATCGTAGAGGCCGAGCTCGTCGGCCGTTTTGCTGCCGCCGATGCCTACGCTCGTATTGTTGATCTGCCCGTCCAGGTAGGCGGCGGCCTCCGCGCCGGTTGCAAAGTGCCGGATCGAATAGCCGCGCGCCTCGAGATTGCGGATCGCTTTTTCCATGTCCATGCGATGTGCCCTCCTTATAGAAAAATCTGCCTCGATTCTACCATTTTCAGGAAAGCATTACAAGTCCAGGGCGCGGATTATTTCTTCCACCGAGGCGGTCATTGCCGCGGCAAATTCCGTATCAGGCGCCTCCACCTGCACGCGCACGGCCTCCCGGTCGCTGAGGGGCGAGACGTGCAGGGAATAGCCCGGAGCGCGCAGGCGGATGCCGTCGGAGAGATCGGCGTTCATCTCGAGCATCAGCTCCGAGAGCGCGCCCATGAGCGCGGCGCGGCTGCGGCAGGGGAGTACGGGGCCGGGCTCGATCTCCTGCGCCTGCGCCTGCGCGCTCTCGGGGGAGGAAAGGGAAAAGCCCTCGCCCGGTTCGAGGCGGAGCCTGCCCTGCAGCGCATCCAGACAGCAGCGATAGTAGCTCTCCGGCGTGCCGACGTCGCAGAAATAGCCCGCCATCGGCAGCCCGAGCAGCAGTTCCCCGCGCCGCAGAAGCGCCGGGAAAAGATCCCGGCCGAAATCGTAAGCCGTGTCTGCCGGGATCGCGCCGATGGCGCGCGGGGAGAGAACATAGATCCCCGTGCTGATCAGATCCGTCACGACCTGCGGCCAGGCAGGCTTCTCCACGAAGGCGCGGATGCGGTCGTCCGCGTCGGTCACGGCCAGGCCGAAGCGCAGGGGGGTCTCGCTTCGTGAGAGGGCGATGCTCGCCGCAGCGCCCGATTCCCGATGCCGCCTGCAGAGGGCGGCCAGATCAAAATCGCAGGCCACGTCCCCACTCATGACGAGCACATCCTCATCCCCGATGAAATCCCGGCAGGCGCGCACGGCGCCTGCGGTCCCGCGCGGCTGCCGCTCCACATGGTAGGAGAGAGACAGGCCGAGCGCGCTGCCGTCGCCGAAGGCGTCCATGATGCGTTCCGGCCGGTAGGAGAGCGCGGCGCGGATCTCCCGGATGCCGTTTCGCCCCAGCAGGCGCAGGATGTGCTCCATCAGCGGTCTTCCGAGCAGCGGCACCAGGGGCTTCGGTTCTCCGCCGGTCACGGCGCGCAGCCGCGTTCCCTGCCCGCCCGCGAGTATGATCGCTTTCATTTTTCTCCTCCCCGTTTCTCTGTTTTGTACAGAGTATCTGCAGGAGAGAGAAAATAATGTGTTGTAAAGCCGACCATGTTTTGGTATAATACTAAAATATGAAATCAACAATGGAGGATTCTCCGCTATTTTTGGGGAGGGCCATGATGAAAACCGATCAGAATAACGACAGAAAGTACGAAAGGAAGCTCAAGCGCCTTGCGGAACCCGGCGTAGGGATCCACCTGTTCTTCCTGGTAGCCTTCGCCGCGGCGACGCTGTATTTCAAGCAGTATTACCTCGCGGCGGCCGAGGCGTCTGTTATCGTCGTGCTGTTGATCTATTCTCTCATTGCCCGGCGCATCAAGGAGCGGCAGCTATCGCAGTATGTGGAATCCATCGCCTACCGGACCGAGAACGCGAAGGACAAGACGCTGGTGAATTTCCCGCTGCCGATCGCCGTCTTCCGCCTGGACGACGCGAGCATCGTCTGGGGCAACGACATGTTTTTCGACATGTGCGGCAAGCAGAAGCGCCGGCTCGACGCGAGAATTTCGGAGATGCTGCCCCAGTTCTCGGGCAAATGGCTGCTCGAGGGAAAGACGCAGTATCCCAGCATCCTGGAGATCAATTCGCGCAAATATCAGGTGCACGGCAATCTCATCCGCTCCGACGAAGGGGGAGAGGGCGAGGCCTTCATGGGCACCACCTACTGGGTGGACGTCACGGATTACGACGATATCCGCCTGAAGTACGAGGCCTCCCGCCCCGTCCCCGGCGTCATCATCATCGACAACATGGAGGAGCTGAGCCGCAACCAGTCCGAGCGTGTGATCAACGACATCCGCGATAACGTTTTTGACGCGCTGCGCCAGTGGTGCGACGAGTATCACGGCATCCTCCGCCGCTATGACCGGGACCGTTTCTTCGTGATGTTCGAGAAGCAGGATCTGGACAAGATGAAGGAAAAGAAGATGGCCGTCGTCGAGCAGATGCACCAGATCCAGAGCCCGAACGGCATCCAGGCCACCGTCTCTCTCGGCTTCGGCGAGGACGGCAAGAACCTCGGCGAGGGCCTGCAGTTTGCCGACATGGCCGTGGAGCTCGCGCTCTCCCGCGGCGGAGATCAGGCTGTTGTCAAGAACCGCCTGAGCTTTGAGTTCTTCGGCGGCCGCGGGATCGAAGTGGAGAAGCGCAGCAAGGTCAAGACCCGCGTCGTGGCCAACACCCTCGCCGAGCTCATCCGCGACTCCTCCAAGGTCTACGTCATGGGCCACCGCTTTGCCGACTATGACGCCATCGGCGCGGCTGTCGGTGTCTGCTGCCTCGTGCGCAAATGCGGCAAGAAGGCCAGCATCGTGCTCGATATGAAGCATAACGCCGTGATGCCCGTCGTCGAGAGGCTGCGCGCGGAAAGCGCTTATAAGGACGCCTTCCTCGGCGGGCGCGAGGCGCTGCTCACGGCCGACGGCAGGACCCTGCTCGTCGTCGTGGATACCAACCGCCCCGAACAGGTTGAGGACGCGGATCTGCTCTCCGCCTGCAACCGCGTCGCCGTGATCGACCACCATCGCGTGGCCGCCACCTACATCCAGAACGCCGCGCTCGGCTTTCTCGAGACCGGCGCCTCCTCGACCTGCGAGATGCTCACGGAGCTGCTGCAGGAGCAGGCGGATCTCGGGGACGTGCTGCCCTGCGAGGCGGACGCCATGCTCGCCGGCATTGTGCTCGACACCAAGAGCTTCGTCCTGCGCACCGGCGAGAGCACCTTTGATGCCGCGGCCTGGCTGCGCCGCGCCGGCGCGGACCCCATTGCGGTCAAGCGTATGTTCCAGAACGAGATGGGCGACACCGTGGATCGCTACCGTATCCTGCAGTGCGCCGTGCAGCACCGCAACGTCGCCATAGCCGCGCCGGAGGATCCGCCCAAGCGTGTCGTCGCCGCGCAGGCGGCGGACGAGCTGCTGAACATCGCGGGCGTAGACGCCTCCGTGGTCGTCGCGCCGGACGGCAAGGGCGGCTGCTTCGTCTCCGCGCGCTCCATCGGCGAGATGAACGTGCAGATCCTGATGGAGAAGCTCGGCGGAGGCGGCAACCGCAACGCCGCTGCCGCGCAGTTCGCGGATATGACGCTCGATGAGGCGGTCGAGCGGGTCAAGAAGGCCATCGACGAATATTTGGGATCATAGATAGGAGGATAGAAATATGAAAGTCATCTTCACACAGGACGTCAGAGGACAGGGCAGGAAGGGCGAGCTGAAGGAGGTCTCCGTCGGCTACGCGCGCAACTATCTGCTGCCCAGAGGCCTCGCCACAGAAGCTACTGCGGACAATATCAATGCCTTCAAGCTCAAGGAGAAGGCCAAGGCTGCCCAGGCTGCGCGTGAAAAGGCGCAGGCGGAGGAATATGCCAAAAAGCTCGGTGGGGTGCAGGTCGTTATCCGCGCCAAGGCCGGCGCCGGCGGGAAGCTCTTCGGCGCGGTCACCAGCGAAGCCATCAGCAAAGCGCTCAAGGAGCAGTTTGATATCGATATCGAAAAGAACAAGATCGTTCAGGCCGAGCCCATCAAGGCCTTCGGCAGCTACACAGTCAAGGCTAAGCTCGGCTACGAGGTCAGCGGCACGGTCAACCTCCTCGTTATCGAAGACAAATAAGCAGGCTTCGCCCGCAATTTGGGCGAAGAGAGAAGGACAATGCCATGGATGAACTCTTAGGCAAGCGCGTCCCGCAGTCCCTGGAGGCGGAGCAGGCGGTCATCGGCTCGATGCTGATCGACCCACGCTGCGTCCCGGACGTGATGGAACAGCTCAAGGCCGACGAATTTTACAGCAAGGTCAACCATGATCTGTATGAGACCATGTACGCCATGTTCTCCTACGGGCAGACCATCGACCCCGTGACGGTGATCGACCAGATGAAGGTGCGCGGGGTTTACCAGGAGAATATCGAAGCCTACGTGGCGGACGTGATGCGCGTCACGCCCACGGCGGCCAACGTCCTGGAATACGCCGCGATCGTGCGCGACCGCGCGCTGCTGCGCCATCTCGGCGAGGCGGCGGACGAGATCAACAGCATGGTGGCCTCGGGCAGCGGTGAAGCGGAGGAAACGCTTGAGAGTGCCGAGCGCCTCATCTACGGCCTGCGCCAGGGGCGCAGCGTGGGCGGCCTGATCCCGATCTCCACCGTGGTGCAGAACGTCTTCGACGAGCTCACCGCCGCGGCGGAATCCGGCAGCCGCATCCCCGGCATCCCGACGGGTCTGCCGGATCTGGATAAGCTCACGCTCGGTCTCAACAAGTCGGAGCTCATTCTGGTCGCGGCGCGCCCCGGCATGGGCAAGACGAGCATTGCGCTGAACATGGCGCTGCACGCGGCCATGGCCGAGCACAAGACCGTGGCCATCTTCTCGCTGGAGATGAGCCGCGAGCAGCTGGTGATGCGTCTGCTGAGCCGCGCCGCGCTGGTCCCGAGCCAGAACCTGCTCACCGGCCAGCTTACCGACAATCAGTGGCACAGCCTGGCGGACGCCGCCCAGACCCTCAGCACGACCGATATCCGTATCGACGACACCCCCACCCTCACGGTCTCGGATATGAACGCCCAGTGCCGCCGCATCCAGCATTTGGATCTCGTCGTCATCGACTATCTGCAGCTGATGCAGTCCGCCGGCAGCGGGCACAGCTGGTCAAACGAGAGCCGCACCCAGGCCGTCAGCGACATCAGCCGTATGCTCAAGATCATGGCCAAGGAGCTCAACGTGCCTGTCATCTGCCTCAGCCAGCTCAGCCGTGCCAACGAGAGTCGGCAGGACAAGCGCCCCCTGCTCTCCGACCTGCGTGAATCCGGCGCCATCGAGCAGGACGCGGACGTGGTCATCGGCCTCTACCGCGAGAGTTACTATAACAAGGAATGCGAGAACCCCAACCTCGTCGAGGCCATCGTGCTGAAAAACCGCAAGGGCTCTACCGATACCGTCAAGCTCAACTGGCTGGCGGAGTACACCTCCTTCACGCCGATCGAAAAGCGCTATGACGAGGATTCCTGATTGGGATCGCTCGCTGCTCCCGGCCGGGGAGAAGCTGCTCTGCGCCCTCTCCGGCGGGGCGGATTCCATGTGTCTGCTGGATCTGCTGCGCAGCGGCGGGTATTCCGTCGTCGCCGCGCATTACAATCACGGCCTGCGCGGGGAAGAGGCGGAGCGGGATGAGCGTTTCGTGACCTCCTTCTGCCGCGACACGGGCGTTGAACTCGTCGTCGGGCGCGGGGACGTGCGCGCTTACGCGGCGGAGCATGGCATGGGGCTGGAGGAGGCCGCGCGCGAGCTGCGCTACCGCTTCCTCGAGGAGACGGCCGACAGCACGGGCTGCACCATCATCGCCACGGCGCACAACGCTTCCGACAATGCCGAGACCATGCTGCTCAACTTCGCACGCGGGAGCGGGACGAAGGGACTCTGCGGCATCCCGCCGCAGCGCGGAAGGCTTGTGCGTCCGCTGCTGCGCGTGACACATGAAGAGATCGTCGCCTATCTCACGGAGCGCGGCATCCCCTGGGTGGAGGACAGCAGCAACGCCTCCGACGATTTCAGCCGCAACCGCATCCGGCACCGGGTGCTCCCGGTGCTGACGGCTGCCAACCCCGATTTTCTCTCCGCCGCCGGCAGAACGGCGCAGCTCCTGCGTGAGGACGAGGATTGCCTCTCCGCTCTTGCGGCGGAGTTCCTGGCGGCGCAGGACGACGGGGAGAGCATCCCGCTGCGCGCGCTCGGGTCGCTGCATCCGGCCGTCGCCTCGCGCGTCGTGCGCGCGCTCTGTCCGAAGAGCCTCAGCATGCAGCAGGTTCGCGCCGTGCTCGCCCTTGCGGGCGTGACGGAGCGGAAAACCTTGGATCTGCCGGGTCTCCGTCTGCGCGCCGAGCAGGGGAGACTGTACTATGTGCCGGAGGCGCTCTGCAGCATCCCCGAACGGGCGCTGCCCGTCCCCGGCGAACTCCTGATCCCCGAGGCCGGCCTGCTTCTGAAATCGGAGCTCACGAGCTACGCGGGAGAAATTCACGACTTGTTAAACATTTTTTATCTGAAATATGAGAAACTACAGGGCAGTGTGCTCACGACCGGCCGCCGTGAAGGCGACAGGCTGCGTCCCGCGGGGCGCGGCTGCACAAAGAGCCTCAAGTCCCTGTTCCTCGAAAAACAAATGCCCCGTGCCGCGCGCGATGCGACTGTTGTTTTGCGCGATCGGGAGGGGATCCTCGCGGCGATCGGCCTTGCGATGGATGAAAGAACGCTTCCCAGGCGCGGAGACAAGGCGCTCCGCATTACAATACAGAGAATAGGGAGATAAAAAGAGCATATGGATAAAGCGATCGAGAGCATACTCATCTCTGCTGAGGAGATCGAAGAGAAGGTTTCCCGCATGGGCAGGGACATCTCACGTGATTTTGAGGGAAAGGATCCCGTCTTCGTGGGCGTGCTGAAGGGCTGCTTCATTTTCATGGCGGATCTGATGCGCCACGTCAGCATCGACTGTTCGATGGACTTTATGGCGGTCTCCTCCTACAACGGCACCAATTCGACCGGCGCCGTCAAGATCAACAAGGATCTTAACGGTCAGATCGAGAACCGGCATCTGATCCTCGTGGAGGATATCCTGGATTCCGGCGTCACGCTCAATTACCTCAAGAACTACCTCATGGTGCGCCGCCCCGCCTCCATTTCCGTGGCGACGCTCATGGATAAGCCCTCCCGCCGCAAGGCGGATATCTACGCCGATTACTCCTGCTTCGAGGTGCCTGACGCTTTTGTCGTCGGCTACGGGCTCGACTATAACGAGCGCTACCGCAATCTCCCGTATATCGGCATCCTCAAGCCGGAGATCTATACCTGAGGCACCGCAGCGCGCAGCCGTTTTATTCCACGTTTTCCAAAGGGGTGTGAAGATCTTTTGAAACCCAACCGCAGCAGAACACGCGACATCGCCTTTTATGTGATCCTGTTGGCGATCATGATCGCGGTCATCGTCTCGATGACAAAGGATTCCAAGGCAAACGAGATCGAGACCTACTCGGAGCTCGTCGATCTGTTCAATCAGGAGCGCGTCAAGAGCTTCGTCTATGAGCCGGGCAGCACCACCAGTCAGATCGTTCTGGAGGTCCGGCCGACCGAGGAGCAGCTCAAGGAGCTTCGGGAATCCGGCAGGCTGCCGGAGACCGCCGAGGGCAAGGAGATCACCATCCCCATGACCTACGATCTCTACAGCTTCTCCGTTTTCTATGAGGATTTCAAGGATCTCATCCGTGAGCAGCATGCCTCCGGCGTTCTGGAGACCTACCAGTACGACGTAGGCACCGTGTGGCCCTGGTGGACCTCGCTCATCCCGTACCTGCTTCTGATGATCGGCGCCATGGTGATCTGGTACTTCATGATGAACCGTATGGGCGGCGGTGCCGGAGCGGGCAGCGTCGCGCGCTTCAGCAAGGCGCGCACGCGTCTCGGCAGCGAGGAGAAGAACAAGAAAACCTTTGCCGACGTCGCCGGCTGCGACGAGGAGAAGGAGGAGCTCGCCGAGATCGTCGATTTCCTCAAGGACCCCAAGGCCTATACTGCGATGGGCGCGCGCATCCCCAAGGGCGTGCTGCTCGTCGGCCCTCCGGGCACCGGCAAAACGCTGCTGGCCAAGGCCGTCGCGGGCGAGGCCAATGTCGAGTTCCTGTCCATTTCCGGCTCCGACTTTGTGGAGCTCTATGTCGGCGTCGGCGCCGGCCGCGTGCGCGACCTGTTCGAGCAGGCCAAGAAGCTCGCCCCGTCGATCATCTTCATCGACGAGATCGACGCTGTCGGCCGGCAGAGAGGCAGCGGCCGCGGCGGCGGGCATGACGAGCGCGAGCAGACCCTCAACCAGCTGCTCGTGGAGATGGACGGCTTCGGCAATAACGAGGGCGTCATCGTCATGGCGGCCACCAACCGCGCGGATATCCTGGATAACGCCCTGCTGCGTCCCGGCCGCTTTGACCGCCAGGTCTATGTCGGCCTGCCCGATATCAAGGGCCGCGAGGCCATTCTGAAGATCCACTCCCGCGACAAGCAGCTCGCGGAGGACGTCGATCTCAACAGCATAGCCAAGGGCACGCCGGGCTTTGCCGGTGCGGACCTCGAGAACCTCATGAACGAGGCGGCGCTGCTCGCCGTGCGGCGCAGACACCGCTTCATCACGCAGGACGATATCGACGAGGCCATTCTCAAGGTGCAGATGGGCCCGGAGAAGAAGAGCCGCAAGATGTCCGACAAGGCACGGCGCCTCACGGCATACCACGAATCCGGCCACGCGGTCGCGGCGCGCTTCTGCGAGCACGTCGATCCCGTGCATTATATTACCATCATCCCGCGCGGCCCTGCCGGCGGCTTCACGCTCTTCCGGCCGCAGGAGGATGTCGAGAACTTCACCGCGCGGCAGGAGATGTTCGAGAACATCGTCGTCGCCCTGGGCGGGCGCATGGCGGAAAAGCTCTTCCTTGACGATATTTCCACCGGCGCCTCGGGCGATATCCAGTCGGCCAGCAACATGGCGCGCGACATGGTCACCAAGTACGGCATGAGCGAGCGTCTCGGCCCCATCTCTTACGACAGCTCCGACCACTCGATCTTCATCGGGCGCGACTTCGGGCAGACCAAGAGCTATTCGGAGGAGACCGCCTCCATCATCGACGAGGAGGTCAAGGACATTTTCGACCGCGCCTCCGCTCGCTGCGAGCAGATCCTCAGCGAGCACGCCGATCAGCTGCGCGCGATTGCCGAGTACCTGCTTGAGCACGAGACCATGGAGGGCGAAGAGTTCAACTACTTCTTCGAACACGGCGAATTCATGCCTCAGTCCGTCAAAGCGGCGAAGCTCGCCCGCAACGACAGGAGCATCGAGCGCCCCGCCCGCAAGATCTCCATGACGAGCGAGGCCGTCTCCACGCCGGAGGAAGTCCCCGAAGCGGAGCAGCCGCCGGAGGAAGTCCCCGAAGCGGAGCAGCCGCAGGAGGAAGTCCCCGAAGCGGAGCAGCCGCAGGAGGAAGCCCCGGCGGATGAACCCGCCCGCCCCGGCGACCCCGATGAAAAGACCGAAAACTGACCCAGATGACCCAGACCGGGAAACCCCGCCGCCCGACAGGGCGGCGGGTCAGACTGTAGACAAACCCTTGCGGCAATGGTTCGTTTCGCATGGGGAGATTGTGAAGAGGGGACGGTAATCCCCTCTTCACGTTCAATATATGCAAAAATGGAAACT
>ODAI012938614.1_pt1 | contig 10123 bp, 6 predicted proteins | sample 1539321 | NCBI WGS metagenome assembly ODAI01 (sample SAMN02144231, study PRJEB22623) | gut metagenome | biome: sheep rumen | host: Ovis aries | place: New Zealand | reverse complement strand
CCTTGGCAATGGCTTCCAAGTCCTTCAGTTCATCTGCGGAAAGATTACGGTTTTTATAGGATATGATACGTTCCAGTTCTGCGATAACTTTTGATCCCTGCCTCATATTACTTAAGAGATCTTCAAGTTCAAGGATAACAGCCTTGACATAATCCATCAATGAACTGTCATCTTTTGGCTCCAGACATTTAATGATGCTGTCTGTAGTTTCAAGACTGTTTTTCAACTGTTCATCATTGATACCGTACCACTGTAAGAAATCGAGAACTTTACAGAGGTCAGCCTTCCAAAACTCATAATTTATGCCGGACTTACGTTCCTTGGCATCATAAATGATATTGTAGGTCTCTGCATATTTGAACAGAAATGAACGGTCTTTCGATTCAAGCAGACCTCGAAGAGAATGGTCGCGATATAACTGGAGTTCATTTTCCTCCATAGCTGCTGCATCGGGCATAATGCCCAACAGATACCAATATTTGGTCAGGAAGGTGTTTGCTACAGAGTGAACAGTCCCAATCAGGGCGTGTTCCATCTGCTGGGCTTCGCGATGCTTTCCGAGATTCGCCAGTTCTTTCTTGGCTTTCTCACGTAACTCCTGAGCAGCCGCCTTGGTGAAGGTGGTCATGATAACCTGGTCCGGATTCAGTGTTTGGTTAGCTACCATCTCCGCTACATCGGTAGTGATTTTATATGTTTTGCCAGAACCTGCTCCGGCACTAATGAATTTCTTTGTTGGCATATTCTTGCATTTTTAGATCTTTATTGATGCGTTATTTTTCTTAAACTATTATATAAGTTTTTTATTATTAATAAAATACAAGCGTTCTTTGATTTTTTGATTTGAAATGAGTGTCTAACTTTGGGGTATAAAACTCCAAGGCTATGAACACAGGCAAATATGTTTTTGCTCAAATGATGGAATATCTTCCACGTTATGAGTTTGACAAATACGTAAAGAAGTACAATGGTAACTTCCATTCTCGAGAACTTAGTTGCTATTGTCAATTGTTACACTTACTTTTTGGCCAGTTAACGGCATGCAAATCTCTGCGAGATATTTGTTTATGCTTGAAAGCTCATAAAAGAAGCCTATATCACCTTGGCATTGGCAACTATGTAAACCCCTCATCGCTATCAAGAGCGAACGAGCGTCGCGACTACCGCATTTTTGAGAGCCTCGGGTACGAATTGATTCGTATTGTCAAACCATTGTATGCAGATGCCAATATTCCAAATGTGGAGATTGACGCTGAGGTGTTTGCACTTGACTCTACTGTCATATCTGTGAGCATAAAGTTGATTGCGTGGGCATTTGGCAAATACTCCAGAGGTGCAGTTAAAATGAGCACCCTGCTCAGTCTGAGAGGTGGGATACCTGTGGACATAAAGGTGACTCACGGCAAGTGGAATGACAGCAACATGCTTGACGAGATTGAATATATTGAATATGCCGTATATGTTATGGACAGGGCATATCTCGACCTCAAGGCATTGAATGCAATTGATGAAGCTCATGCTTTTTTCTTGACCAGGGCAAAATCAAACACGAGATACAATGTTGAAGAGTATCTCCGTATCCCTGAAGGCAGCATTGATATTAAGCAGGATTGCTCAATAGTGCTGACAGGCAGAAAATCGCATTCACTTTACCCCAATAAACTAAGAATGGTAACGTCTTTTGATTCACAAAAAGGAGAAGATATAGTCTTCATAACTAACAACTTCGATTTGTCCGCCCAACAAATTGCTGACATTTACAGGAATCGTTGGCAAATAGAGACGTTCTTTAAATGGATCAAGCAGAACTTAACCATCAAAACGCTATGGGGGCATTCTGAAAATGCGGTCAAAACACATCTTTGGGTGGCTATTTGTGCCTACTTACTTGTTGCAAGGATAAAAGCAGACACAAAAACTCAATATTCTATAACAGAAGTAGCCACAATTTTGGGCGTTTCAGCTTTTGATAAGACTCAAATTAGAAAACTTCTTAAGCCTGATTATCCACTCTTTCAAAACAAAAATTTCAATGAACTCAGTTTATTTGATGATTTATAAAATTTAATGCATCAGTAGTATATTGTAATTATGAATATGTTTCAAATTGTGTTTGATTGTCTTGGTGAGTTTTCATACTCCCCCCATCCCGCCCTATCTTAGAGGGGGAGCTTATCGCCTGATATCTTATTTAGCCAAGGAAGGCACTTGTCGTGGCAGGAAGTCGGCAGTGGAGTTGTTGGTGTCGATGAGACGGCCGTCGCTGCCGCGCTTTCTTATCACCGAGGTGCCATAACGCGTCTTGTCGCTCGATGTCTCGGAGCAATAGGTCCATCCCGAGTCGAGCGATGGCGAGGCAACATTCCATGCCCACTCGTTCCTGATGGCAAGGTTCACCCAGTCGATGACCCATGAGTTGGGGATGAAATATCCGTCGCCGCTGCTCTCGTAGGTGCCCCATGCAGCATTAACGAGATAGGTGTACTTGTAGTAGTTGCTGGTGATGAATGTGTCGTAGTCGCTGTGCATTCTCGCGATGCCATAGGACTTAGCGCCCTTGTTGTTGAGCATGGTGTAGCTCCACAGGTCGCTATACCACTTGATGAGGTTGGTGGCCTGGGGATTGTCTTCATCGATGAACTCGGTGTTGGGACTCACGTCATAGAACTCAAACTGCGCCTGGCTCAGGTCGATGGAGTTGGAGTTGATGACGGTGTGGTCCTTTGCGTTCAAGGCAATGAGCAGCGACTCGCCCGCCTCAACAGGCACACTGGTGCCATTGCCAGGAATGAGATAGAGCCAACTCACCGTCACGGCGTCTTTCATCAGATTTGGGGTGAGTTCCCACTGCATGTCGCTCTGGAACTTCGACTCCACGATGGCAAGACTGTCGGCATAGATGAGGTGGTCGCTGTTGTTGGTCAAGATGAGGTACTGATCATCGGTATATGGCCGCTGTGTGCCAGCAAAGGTACTTGAGGTGAAGAAAATCTCCTCTATCACCATTCCCGCCTCGGCATTGTAGTTGTTGAGCAGCAGTGTCGCCATCGAACTTGCCGAGTGCTCGCTCGACACTTCCACGCCCAGCGCCTCGGCTATCACGCTGGTGGTAGAGGTGCTCTCCCCAATGCTGTAGCTTATCTTGCCACTTACCACTATGTTGTACCTGCCCTCGGGCAGAGAAACGGTGGCGGTGTAGCTTTTTCCATCGCTGTTGAACTGGTCGACGTGGTAGGTTGCCATTGTCTCGATATTGGTGATTGTGGCCTCGGCACTGAGCAGCGATGCCTCTTCAAGGTTCATGGGCAGCTGCAGGTAGATGCGCAGCGGAGCATCAATCACCGCCTCGTCTTTGCTGCACGACGATGCGATGGCAAGCACAATAAATATGTAAATGAGATGTATCTTGTTCATGATGATTATATATTTACTCCTAAAGAAACGACTATGTGGTTTTGGTGTCCATGGCTGGAGAACAATGTGAGGTGATACTGCATCTCGCCAAAGATTGAGTAGCGCGAGCGCTTGAAGTGTCGATAGGCGCGTAGGCGGGCACCAGCATTGGTGTAATGTGACCTGAGCGCATCATAGTTGTGGTGCATCATCTCAATGAAGTGCGGCTCCATCAGGGCAAGGGGCAGCAGCAGGTGGTCGACGGTGCAATGGTAGTGGGCAGCATCCACCTGGGTGACCAGGGTCCACTGTGTTGAGGGCTGGAATGCCACCTGTCCCGCCACCTCGCCAAAGGCGTGGCCATATTTCATCTCGCGGCGCGGGTAGACGAAGTGCTGACGATTGCCGGCATAGCCGCCGCGCACCTTCACCATCCACGAGGTGGCAGAGCGCCTGCCCACGACTGCTGTGACCGAGGTGTTGATGATATAGTTCTTGTACATCGTCAATCGGGCGATGACGGGGTAGATTTGCGACGACGAGGTGCCAGCAAGGTGCTGGTCGCTTGAGCGGCGGTTGAACTGGTAGTCGCCCCAGATGGCATAGTCCAGGCTGCCGCTGTGTCTCCACCCCACGCGCACGCCCACTTCCTTGTTGTAGAGCGTGGTGAGTGGCAGCGAGTTGAGCAAACGTGCCACGCGTTGCCAACTGTGCTGGGCAGCCCATAAGTTAGTGATGACGCCGCTGTGGCTGTTGCTCGGTGTCAGGTCGAGTTGCAGTTTCACACCTCCTCCCTTGAAGATGAGGTCGTTGACGTCGCCCGAGAAGCGGGTGTACACTTCGCCAAGTCCCATCATCTGGTATTCGGGAATGCTGCCAAGTGGTTTGTAGAAGTCTACGCTGTTGGTCTGGCGATAAATGTTCCCTTGGAAATAAAATGCCAGGCTGTAGTCTCTCAAGTCGTGACCCACACCGGCACGCAGCGTGAGGTCACTAACGATGCTGCGCATGCGCGGGTCCACTTTGCGGTATTCTTGCTCGGCGCGGAACAGCATCTCGCCTCCCAGGCGCCAGTGCTTGCGATGGGTGCTGTAGCCTCCTTCAAACACATATCTCTCGCTGCGTGTGTCGCCGCCAGTGGTGTCGCCCAGGATGTCGGGCTCGAGCAAGCGGTAGTCGGCGACCGAGTTCCACTTGATGTCGCGGTTCTTGCCGGTGGTGTAGGAGGCTTTTCCCCACACTGCCTGGTTGTTGCCCAGTCTGATATATGAGTCGGCGTTGACGGCGCCCTTGAGGTGTCCTGTGCCTTCTTGCAGCACCAGTGGCTCGCTCTTCTCCTGCCAGTCGCCTGTGAGATAGAAGTGGGTGAGCGAGTGCTGCCGTGAGCTCTCTTTCAATGCAGGATTGGTCCACGACAGGTCGAGCGCGTCGTTGATGAGCGTCATGTGTTCCACAATCGCCTCGTGCTTGAAATGTGTGGAGTCGGCATCCTGTGCCTGAATGCTGGCGCAGCAGCAAGTGAGCAATATTGCAAGTAGTGTCTTTCTCATAGTCCTAATCCATTAATATCATTTCAAGACCTATGGCGTTGTTGTCGAGTTCCACCATGGGCACATAGTCGCTCTGTGCGCGAAACTGGCTCGTGTGCACAGTGTTCTCCTGGTCGACATATCGCACCACGCCCTCCACGTTGATGGAATAGGCGCCACGCCACAAGTTGTCGACAACTATCGTTCTTGAGGTTTCTCCTGCCTGAGTGACAATGTCGTGGCTGTTGAGGTTGGTCATGCGCAGGGAATACTGAATGGTCTCAACAGTGCCTTCGAGTGGTAGAGATAACTCGATGCTTCCTGTTGTGACATAGTCGTCACTGTCTTTGTGGCAAGAGGCACTGCCAAGCACCACAAGAGCACACATTATTATATTTAGTAGTGTCTTCGTCATTTTATTGTAATTCATTTTTTATTCTCGCAGGTAGAGCGTGTTGTAAAGCTTTTTTCCTAACTCCCCTCCTAAGATAGGAGGGGTTGGGGGTGGTATGACAAGCGTTTATCTGTTTATTATATTTATCTTTACAATTGTTTCTAGTGTGCCATACCCCTTCGCCCTTCGGGCACCTCCCCTAGCTTAGGGGAGGGGTTCTCGCTATATTCCACGTTTTGCCATTGCTCCCGTCTAAAGCCTGATGTTCATTTCCAGTCCGAAGTAGGGCGTGGCGTGGCGGCGAATTGTCACGCCGTCGCGCTCGTAGCTGGGGGTGTAGTCCCATATCTTGTTGCAGAACATGGCAATGTGGAGATGGTCGTTGAAGAACTTCTTGGTGACCTTGAAGTTGATGTTCATCGAGAAGGGCACCTTAAACAGGTCGTACATCGACTCGGTGTTGTTGCGCACAAGGTAGCGCAGCAGCACGTCGTCGGCCATCTCGGCGCTCCAGTTGTGCAGGGTGCCGTCGAGGTCCATGTACTGGTCGGGGTAGTTGCTGATGGGCTCGCGCTGGTTGGACGTGAACCACAGGCACTGTGCCGAGATGGAGAAGCCCAGCTTGAGGCGAGGCACGTCGGTGTCGAGGGTGAAATTGGTGTTGACCATCTCGTCGGTATATCCCTCTATGTCCTTGTAGATTCCCACGTAGGGTATCTGCATGTCGCCCACCACTTGCGAGGGGCGCTCCATGAGCGACACCGAATTGCGGTGAATGGTTCTGAACCAGGCGCCGTTGATGGTGAGGCGCGTGTGCAGTTTCTCGATGCGCCGTGAGGCAAAGGTGTACTCAATGCCCTCTTTCTTGGTCTGGCTGCCGTTGGAGTAGCGGGAATGTGCAACGAGCTCGCTTGCCATCACAAATGGCATGCCGTCGAGCGATGGGGGCGCACTGATGCTGCTCCCGTCAATGCTGGATGCGTCATATTGCTTGTAGGCATAGGGTGAGTAGAGTGCTGTGGAACGGAATCCCGAGGTCATGTCCTCCCTGAAGTAGGTCACCGAGAGGCGGTTGCCGCCAATGTTGATGTCGGTGCTCAGCTCCCACTTGAAGTTGCGGGCAGCGAGCAGGTCGTAGTTGGTGGGGTCGACCACATAGGTCATGATGTTGATGCGCTTGTAGGCATCGACGGGGTGATAATAGTTGAGCTGCACGAGGTCGATATAGGCGGGCTCGGGATACAGGTGATTGATGGTGGGCATCTTGGTGTGCTGGCCCACGCCTGCCGAAAGGCGAACGAATGTCACCTCGCTGCCCACGTTGAACTGTGGGAATGTCCAGCCCACGTTGACGCGTGGATCCCAGTACATCTTGCTGCTCAGGGCATAGCGGTTGGCGAGGTTCATGAGGTGCGAGCCCCTGAGTCCTGCCACCACTTCGAGGGTGTTGCCCAGGATCGAGAGTTTCATGTTTTCCTCGGCATAGACCGAGAGGGTGTGCATGGCGGGAATCGTCGACAGGTCGCGCGCGCGGCCGCTCATGCCTGGATAGAGAGGCAATGTGGGGTCGAATATCTGTCCACGGCCGTAGTTCTTGTCCACGTTCCAGTCGGCACCCAGCAGCAGTGAGTTAGACACGCGTTGCGAGGGCACCTGCAGCTTGGCGTTGACTTTCACAAAGAGGTTGAAGGGCTTGCCGTCGACTTGGTGCCTGGCGGTGTAGCTGTAGGGTAGTATCACGGCGTCGCTCTCGCCTTGCTCAACCGATGTGGCTGCTATTGTGGCACGGCGCAGCTGCACGAATTTTTCCCGTGTGATGTTGTCGTTGTCGAGCGATGTGGAGATTGTGGCGTTGATGGTGCGCAGCCATGAGTCGTGATCCTTTGACTTCATGCCCACTGCGGTCATCAGCGCCCAGCGGTTGTAGGACGACTTGTAGGTGTCGATGGCACCCTCGTTGAGGTCGGGGTCGGTCTTGTCGTTGTCGAAGGAGCCGGTATAGTCCACGCTGGCGGTGAGCGAGGTGGAGTAGTGCTCGCTGGCCCACATCTTGTGCACGCGCCCCGAGAGGGTTACACGCTTGTAGTTCTCGAGCACATTGCGTGGGTCGCTGTGCGAACTCAGGTAGTCGGCATTAACGTTGAGCGACAACTGCTGTGGCTTCCACTCCAGGCCCTTGCCCACGTAGATGAGGTAGCTTCCCATGTCGGCCTTCAGGCGTGCTGTGAGTGGGGTCTCGCCGCGCTTGCGCTCAATCTTTACCACGCCACTGGTGAGGTCGCCATATTCTACCGATGCAATACCTCTCACCACCTCTATCTTCTCGATGTCGTCGGTAGAGATGCCGCGCATGTCCACGCCCTGATTGGTGAAGTCGCGCTTGCCGGCCTCGGCATCGGTGGCTCCGCTCACATATTGCATGTTGGCGTTGGTCGAGATGGGTGCACCATCCATCACGAAGCTGGTTCCCAGCGACGATGTGGAATAGTTGGCGCCACCACCGCCTGCCTCACGCAGGGTGATGGTGTTGGCACTGCTCAGGTTGGGGTCGTGGGCTCTGCCGCCAGGAATGAGCTCTATCATGTCGCCAAAGCTCGATGGCTGCAGGTGGTCCATCGCCTGGCGTCCTATTACCGACGAGGTGCTCAGGCTTTTCGACTCTTGGGCAGTGACCACCACCTCGTTGAGGGCATTGGTGAGCGATTCGAGGAAGTAGGTGCCGTCGGTGATGGCCTCGGCAGTAATTGGCTTGTAGCCAATGTAGGCTATTTCAATGTGCTGGCCCTTGTCGACGGTGATGGTGAACCGCCCGTCAATGTCGGTTACGGCGGCAATGGTCTTGCTGCCGGCGACAGTAACTGTGGCACCAATGAGCGGTTCCTCGCTGGCTTTGTCCTTGACGGTGCCAGTAATTGTGATGCGTGCGTGCACTGCAATTGTCACAATGAGCAGTAGCAGCACTAGGCTTGTTCTTTTTATTATCATTTAAATGATTTTTTTGCGCATGCAAAATTACTTGCTCTATTGGTTGTGGGCAATCACAAATATTGGTGATGTTTCCACCTTTTCACTACACAATAATCATTAGTTTTTGGTGTTCTGGGCGATAATGCGCTTTTTGAGTCGTTGTTCCGTGGCAACGACGGCACTTGACTGGGGAACGCCCTTTTAAACTTATTTAATTATTATATTCTTATTTTTCGCTTGCTGGATGGGTTTTATTTTGTAATTTTGTGGTTCAAATGTTTTGAGAGTGTGAACAAAACTTTTTAATCACAATAAATATAATTAGTTATGGCATTTTTAACTAACGACAAATTGACAATCGTCGGCGCTGCCGGTATGATTGGTTCTAACATGGTACAAACTGCCCTCATGATGGGCTTGACTAACGACATCTGCCTCTACGACGTGTTCTCACCCGAAGGCGTGGCCGAGGAAATGCGTCAAAGTGGTTTCGGTGATGTGAAAATCACTGCAACTACCGATGCTAAAGAAGCTTTCACCAACGCTAAATACATCATCTCGAGTGGTGGTGCTCCTCGCAAGGCTGGTATGACACGCGAGGACCTGCTCAAGGGCAACTGCGAGATTGCACGCGGCCTGGGCGAGAACATCAAGGAGTATTGCCCCGACTGCAAGCACGTGGTTATCATCTTCAACCCTGCCGACCTCACTGGCCTCGTTACTCTGCTTTACAGCGGCTTGAAACCCAGCCAGGTGACTACACTCGCCGGACTCGACAGCACTCGCCTTCAGAGCGCTCTGGCCAAGAAGTTCAACGTGATGCAGAGCGAGGTGACTGGCTGCGCTACCTATGGTGGTCACGGTGAGCAGATGGCTGTATTTGGTTCGCACGTGCGCATCGATGGCAAGCCATTGACCGACATCATTGGCACTCCCGAGTTCCCCGCCGAGGAGTGGGAGCAGATGAAGCTCGACGTCACCAAGGGTGGCGCCAAGATTATTGAGCTTCGCGGCCGCAGCTCGTTCCAGAGCCCTGCCTATCTCTCGGTAGAGATGATTCGCTCGGTCATGGGCGGTGAGCCTTTTGCTTGGCCCGCTGGCACCTATGTCAAGAACGGCAAGTACAACAACATCATGATGGCAATGGACACTACTCTCGACGAGAATGGCTGCTCCTTCAAGGTGCCCGAGGGCACTCCCGAGGAGAACGCCAAGCTCGACGCCAGCTATGAGCACCTGTGCCACATGCGCGACGAACTCGTTACTCTCGACATCGTTCCTCCCATCAGCGAGTGGAACAAGATTAACCCCAATCTGTAATCACGTTTTTCTAAAATAATAATCGGCTGCAAAGCATCGGGCCTTGCAGCCTTTTTTAATACAAATCCTTATGAAACACTCTTATAAATGGATTTTGACATCCCTGTTGCTGCTGGGATGTGTCACCGCTTCTCAAGCGCAGAAGAATGAAACGTATTTCACCGTCGATGAGATGCCCAATATCATCAAGTGCCTGCCAGCACCTCCCAGTTTCGACAGCCCACAGTTTGCCTACGACCAGGCACGCTACCAGTGGGGAAAGGAGCAGCGCAAGGATTCCGTTAGAGCAGCAATAGCCCGTGGCGATGCAATTTGGGGCTATGAGGCGTTGCTCAAGCAACTGAGCGGTGCCTTTGGCATGGACATCAACGAGACCGAGACCCCCGAGATTTGGAAACTCATGACCACCAGTCTCGCCACTACCGACCAAATTCGCGTGGCTCCCAAGAAGTACTACATGCGTCAGCGTCCTTTCCTCTACTATAACGAGCACTTGCTCACCTATCAGGCCGAGGAGGAT
>ODAI011331492.1_pt1 | contig 10123 bp, 9 predicted proteins | sample 1539321 | NCBI WGS metagenome assembly ODAI01 (sample SAMN02144231, study PRJEB22623) | gut metagenome | biome: sheep rumen | host: Ovis aries | place: New Zealand | reverse complement strand
TTGTCGGGGTCCACGTTGACGTTGAACCTTTTCTTGTAGTACTCTGCGACGTTGATCCTGAGGGCCCTCTCTCCCTTGGAGGAGGAGTAGTTCTGGTTCTCGTTGACGCGGGCGGCCTTGTCCATGGCGTCGAGGACCTCGTTGGGACAGGGGAGATCGGGGTCTCCGATTCCGAAGTCGATCATCTTCACGCCTTCCGCCTTCTTCTGGGCGGCAAGTTCCTCCAGCATCACGAAGAGGTAGGGAGGGAGTTTCTGCAGTCTTTCTGCCTGTGTGTATTTTGCCATATTATCGCCTATATCAGTTGGTGTTTCCTTCGAACACAAACTCGGCAGGTCCTTCCATCAAGACGTAGCCGAGGTCCTTGTCTACTGTGATCTTGAGCCATCCTCCGGGGAGGTGAACGTCCACGGGGGTGTCGAACGGGACCAGTCCGTTGAGTGCCGCAGCAGTGGTGCTGGCACATGCGCCGGTTCCGCATGCAAGGGTCCATGCCGCACCCCTCTCGTAGACCGTCACGTAGATCTTCCCGTCCTTCACGGAGCAGAACTCCACGTTGGTCTTGCGGGGGAAGAACTCGCGGTAGCTTTCGAGGATGGGGCCGAGGCGGCGGACGTTGTCCTCGCCGATGTCGTCGAATGTGATGAAATGGGGGTTGCCCATGGAGACAGCGTTCGCCCTGAACTTCACGCCCTCGATCTCGAAGGGCTGGTTGATGAAGCGGCCGTCGAAGTTGACTGGCACTTCCCTTCCTTCGAGGATGGGGGCACCCATGTCGATACGGACGGTGCTGACCTTGCCGTCGGTCTTGAAGACGGTGGCGATCAGCTTGCCCCTGCCGGTCAGGATTGAGAATTCATCCTTCTTAACGAAGCCGAAGTCGCTGGCGTGCTTGGCGAGGCATCTGATGCCGTTACCGCACATCTCGGCCTCGGAGCCGTCTGCATTGATGATGCGCATGGTGACATCGCATCCCTCCTCTCCGGGGAAGAGGTAGAGGACACCGTCGGCACCGACCCCGAAGTGTCTGTCGCAGACCTTCACGCACCAGGGGACGTCGATCTCCAGCTCCTCGGAGATGCCGTCGACCAGCACGAAGTCGTTGCCGCAGCCCTGATACTTCCAGAACTTCATTGCATGAGCCTCTTGGGGATGATCTGGTGCCTCCACTGCTCCTCGATCTGTTCCTTCTCGCGGATGAGTTCGGCCTCGCCGTTGTTCACGAGTACCTCTGCGCAGAGGGGCCTGGAATTGTAGTTGCTGCTCATGGAGAATCCGTATGCACCGGCGTTGTAGACGACCATGACATCGCCCTCGTCGGGCTCGGGAAGCACCCTGTCGTGTCCGAGATAGTCTCCGGTTTCGCAGATGGGTCCCGCGATATCGAACTTGGAGGTGCAGGCCTTTCCGAACTTGCTTCCGTTCTGGATGTAGTGGAACGAATCGTACATGGCGGGCCTGATGAGGGTGTTGAATCCCGCGTCGACTCCGATGTACTTCTTGGTGCCGGCGTCCTTGACGTCGTTGCACCTGGTGAGCAGGATGGTAGCATCGCAGATGAGGTACCTTCCGGGCTCGAGGATGATCTTCTTGATATTGGTGTTCTGCTCGAACACGTCGGTGACCTCGGAGGCCATCTGTCCCAGATCCATCTCGTCCTCGTTGGGCTTGTAGGGGACTCCGATTCCTCCTCCGATGTCCACGAACTCGAGGTCGATGCCGGCCTCGCCGATCTGGTTGATGAGTTCAGCCAGGACCTCCGCCTCCTCGACGAAGGGTTCGACGCTCTGTCCGCCGGATCCGATGTGGGCATGGATTCCGATGGGGTTGAGTCCCAGGTCCTGGGCTCTCAGGTAGGTCTCGACGACCTTGTCCTTGGGGATGCCGAACTTGGCTCCCTTGTTGCCGGTGATGACCTTGGCACCGTGTCCGGAACCGATCCCGGGGGTGATCCTGAAGGATACGGGCGCTCCCGGCTTGATCTGTGCCAGACGTTCCATTTCGGAGACGGAGTCGAGGTTGATCATGACTCCCGTCTCGGCCACCTGCTTGAGTTCCTCGGTGCTCACGAAGACACCGGTGTACATGATCTTGTCAGGGCTGAATCCGGCCTTGAGGCAGGCCCTGACCTCGCCGATGGAGACGGCATCGATACCTGCTCCCTCCTGCTGGAGTACCCTCAGGATGGCGAGGTTGGTGTTGGCCTTGCAGGCGTAGTGAATCTCGGTCTCCATGTACTTGGAGAATGCCTTGTAGACGTTGCGGTAGTTCTCCCTGAGCCTCTGCTCGTCGGTCACGTAGCAGGGGGTGCCGAACCTGTCTGCCAGGTCGACGACGTCCATGCCGGCGAAGACCATACGGCCGTCCTTGCTCTCGAAATCCCTCATCGGCATCAGGAGTCCCCCTCTACGAACTTGCTGTGGAGAATCTTGATGACGGAGAGTGCGTCGCCGTTGGAGACCACGAAGTTGATGGCCACATTGGAAGCGCCCTCGGAGATCATATTGATGTTGGCACCGGCAGCCTTTACAGCTCCGAAGATGTCTCCGCAGGCACCGGTCTCGCTCATGAGCTCGTCGCCGACGCAGCAGATCAGTGCCACATCGGAGGTGACGTCGATCTTCTCGACGTCGTCGTTGTCCAGCTCGTTGAGCTTGATGAGGGTGTTCTTCACGTCGTTGTTGTGGATGAGGAACGCCACGGTGGAGAGCGAGGTTGAGATAGAGTAGATGGCATCGTCGTTCTCGGAGATCTTGTTGAGGATCTTGGAGACGATGTCGGGCCTGTAGGCGATCTCGGGAGAGCTGATGCTGATGATGGAGAGATCGGTCTTGGTGGCAACGCTCCTGAGGAGCTCGTTGCGGTACTCCCTGAACCTGGAGATGAGGGTTCCCTCTTCCTTGGGCTTGAAGGAGTTCCTGACCTTGAGGGGGATGTGCTTCTTCCTGACGGGCTCGATGGTCCTGGGGTGCAGGACCTTGGCACCGAAGTAGGCGAGCTCGGCGGCCTCCGCATAGGACATCTCGTCGATCTTGACAGCATTGGGAACGACCCTGGGGTCGGCGGACATGAATCCGTCCACGTCGGTCCAGATTTCCAGCATGTCAGCGTTGAGGGCGTTGGCGACCACCGCAGCGGCGTAGTCGGATCCTCCCCTTCCGAAGGTGAGGGGGATCCAGTCGTCCTTGGTGACTCCGTAGAATCCGGTGATGACGGGGATGTAGCCCCTGTTGATGTAGGGCATCAGGTTGATTCCCATCTGGGTCTCGGTCATCCTGAGGTTGGCGTTTCCGTTGAGGGGCTTGCCTTCGGCGATGATTCCGCAGTCCTCGCTGGTGAGTGCGACAGACTTGTATCCGAGGGACCTGATCTTGTGGCAGAGGAGCAGCGAACTGAACCTCTCTCCCTGGGAGGTGACATTATCCTGGTAGTAGGGGCTCTTGGCGGCCTTTTCATCGTAGAGGAGTGCCTTGAATGCCTCCATCCTGGGGGTGAATTCCTCCATGAACTCGGCGAACTGCTTCTCGTCGAGCATGGCCTTGGCAACGCAGACGTGCTTCTTCTCGAAGACCTCGATGGTCTCCTCTCTCTGGTTCTCCAGGTCCTCGCAGCATGCGACCAGGAAATTGGTGATGCCGGACATGGCCGAGGTGACCACTACCTTGTTGCCTTCAGTTCCTACCACGATGTTCGCGACCCTCTCGAGGGCCTCGATGGATCCGACGGAGGTACCGCCGAATTTCATTACAGTTAACATTGTATAATGCCTCCTTGGGAAGCGGACGCCTCGCGGCGTCCGTTTGATTGTAAAGTTTCACAGATCGTACTGGGAGAGGATCTGTTCGAGCTTCTCCTGTGCTCCTGCCGAAATGGGGGTGAGGGGGAGCCTCAGTACGTTGTCTCCGAAGCCCATCTTGGACATGATATACTTGATGGGGATGGGGTTGGATTCCACGAATGCGCCCTTGAAGAGGGGCATGAGTCTGTCATGGATCTCCTTGGCCTGTTCCTTCTTGCCCTCGCGGAGAAGGTCCACCATGGTGGAGACCTCCTTGGGCAGGCAGTTGGAGACCACGGAGAACACACCGGCTCCGCCGGAGCACATGACGTCGTAGGTCATGGCATCGTCGCCGGAGAGGACGGAGAAGTCCTTGGGAGTCCTGTCGATGATCTCCCTAATCTGGTCGATGTTGCCGCTGGCTTCCTTGACGCCTCCGATGTTGGGGACCTGGGCGAGCCTGGCCTCGGTGTCGGCGGTGATGTTGCTGTTGGTCCTGCCGGGGACGTTGTAGACGATGACAGGAATCTCCACTGACTTGGCGATTGCCTCGTAATGGCGGAAGATGCCTTCCTGGGTCGGTTTCACATAGTAGGGAGAGATGGAAAGGATTCCGTCTGCACCGAGATCCTCTGCTGCCTTGCTCAGCTCGATGGCCTCCTGGGTGCAGTTGCTTCCTGCTCCTGCCACGACCTTGGCCGACTTGGCCTGGTCGATGACGATCTCGATGACCTTGAGGTGTTCCTCAGTGTTGAGTGTAGCCGCTTCGCCGGTGGATCCACACGGCAGGAGCATGTCGACACCGTTCTCTTCCTGGAAGGTGACGAGTCTCCTCAGTTGTTCTTCGTTGACGCTGCCGTCCCTGTTCATAGGGGTTATGAGTGCAGTTCCTGTTCCAAATAGCATGAATATTTCTCTCCAAATGAGATTTAGTTCTCTCCAAAGTGTTCCTTTAAGATAAGGCGGGTACGGGTGCTGAGTACGTTGTCGTACCTGCGGACCCTTTCGATAATCTCGTTCAAGCTCTGAGACGACTCCACGTCGACGATGGCGATGATGTCCTGGTCTCCGGTGACCTCGAAAACCTCGGTGACGCCGTCGTAGGTGGAAAGCTCCCTTGCAATTGCCTCGGTATCGGTATTGACGTCGATCTTGACCTCCACCAGTGCCTTGACGTTCTTGGAGCTGGTCTTGCTGGTAAATCCGCGGATGATACCTTCCTCGGTCATCCTGTGGACCCTGCTGCGTACGGTTCCCTCGGACACGCCTAGCTTGTCCGCGATCTCGACGTACGGGCATCTGGAATCCTTCTTCATTATCTCGAGAATACGCTTGTCAAGATTGTCAATCATGATTGCACCCGTGCTTATCTAACGGGCGGGAGTAGTTGTCTTTTCTATATAATAAATGCGGGACAACTTACGATTTCCCTATTCCCAAACGGTGTTTGGGTGGGGAAAAAGTGTGATGTTTACGATTATCGTAGGAGATTCTACGATTACTCCGAATCGTCTGCGGTTTTCGCAGCGCCCTCGCGGGTCTCCGGATTCTTGGCTTCGTGGATGACTATCTGCTGGTAGTCGATGCCGATTCCGTTGGCTGCGAACTTGGCGATGATGCCCTGCCTGATCTGTCCGCAGATGGCCCACTGGCTTCCGTATTCGTCGACGTAGAATCCCATCTTGATGAGCAGGTTGCTGTCCTCGAAGGCCTCGAGACGGGTGTACGGCCTCTTGACGCTTCCGTCGGAGATGACGTGGGGGTTCTCGGTGGCCGCTTCCTGCATGAGCTTGCGGGCGAGGTTCACGTCGCTTCCGTAGGCGATGTCCACAGTGAGGTAGACCTTGCTGATGAGGGTCTCGCGGGTGATGTTCCTGATCTTGTTGGTGGTGATGAGGCTGTTGGGCATGACGAACACATCGGTGTTGTCCCAGTTCTCCAGGATGGTGTTCATGACATTGACCCTGCGGACACGGTAGACCATGGCGTCAGCACCGACTGCGATGAGGTCCCCCTTCTTGAAGGGGCGGGTGGCGAGGATCTCCAGGCCGCTGAAGAACTGCTTGAGGACATCCTGGGCACCCATGGAGATTCCCAGGGATACGAGTCCCGCGGAGGTGATGATTGCGGCGAGGTTGAATCCGAGCAGACTCATGATGAGCATGGTTCCGACGATGGCGAGGATGATCTCTCCGATGTAGAGGAACAGGGGGCGGAAGCTCTCGATATCCGCTTCCGTATCGTTGAGATTGTAATCTCCCACTCTGGATGCCGCTTTACTGATGAGGGTGTCCACGATGAGCTTGTACAGCTGCCATCCGACGATGATTCCTACCACGACGTAGGCGAGGTAGAACAGCCTGTTGATCAGGTCGATGAGCTCCTCGTCCGCACCGAGGATACGGAATACCTGTCCGATGACCCACAGCCAGACGATGACCTGACAGAGACGGTACAGGAGCTTCTTGAGCGTCTTCCTCTGGGGATCGTCCTTCTTCATGACGATCCTGGAGCAGACGGGTACCGCGACGAACATGACTGCGTAACCGATGGCTAGCAGACCGAGGAAAGATACCGCGGCGGTGAACCAGACGTTGCCCATGATTCCGGTGTAGGTATTGTCGAAGAATCCGAGGAATTTGTTGTATTTGTCGGAGGACAGGTTGGACATCACGTGCAGGGGGAAGTCATAGGTTCCCTGTTCTAGGAAGGCGGGGTCGCTTCCTTTGTAAATCTTGAAGGACAGGGTGACCGAGTAGTTTCCTTGGTGGGCATATCTGTCGGCGGTGACGGTCATCTTGATGGATGTGTTCTCGCCTTTGACGAGTTCTATGGGGGCGGTACTGGTGTTGACCTTCGTCGATTCGTTGTTCGAGGTGGCTGCAACGTATGCGACGACATTCTCCGTATAGCCGTTGTACACGAAGAACGACAGGGTCGTGGAGGAGCTGGCGTTCAGTTCGATGCTCTTGTTGGCGTCATAGATCACGTTCAGGCTCGTACCGCTCATATCGGTAGCTGCCTCGGAGTCGTCGCTGTATGCGGCACCTGCCACCGTGAGCAGCATGCAGACTGCGAACAGACTGAAGAAGAGTTTGCCCTTGCCCCTGTACATGATTAACTGCAATACCCGACTTTATAAAATACATACGCGACATAGTACACATGTCATTCACCCCGATTATCGAATATTCCGTTATCGGAATAACCTGTCTGGCTATGTTGATGGCCGCCCGTTCGGACCTCCGTACGAGGATAGTTTCGGATACATATTGGATGATTATCATGCTGACTGGTGCCGCCGGAGGTGTTGCCGTCCGTATCCTGGACGGAAGCCTCCTGTGGGAAGTACTGGCGGTTGCTTTCGCCCAGCTCCTGTTCATGTATTCGGTCCTCTGCGAGACGAAGATACCTCCGCTGTTCATCGAAGGTGCTTCGATTCTCCTCGCTCTGACCCTGCTTTCTTACGGTTCGGGTGATCCCGGGACCGAGGCAGGAGCTGCCTCCGTCCTGTTCTGCATGTTCTACCATCTGCTGTATGTCCTGGGCATCGTCCGCGGAGGAGCCGATGCAAAGTGCCTCATGTCGCTGTCCATCGCAATCCCCTCCCTGCCGGAGTTCCTCATGAACCCGAACGGGAATGTGCCAGACATCCTGACGAAGGTGTTCTCTCCCTCGGTGTCGGTGCTGTTCCTGTCCTCGGTTTTATCGGTCGCAGGGGTCATGGTCTACTGTCTGATCCGCAACCGCGGCATGCCTTTCCCCGGGGCCACCCACGGTTACATGATGCCGGTCGCGGATGTGGGTGGATCGTTCGTATGGCCCTCCGAGGATATCCGGGACGGGGTCCGTACGAGGTGTCAGATCCCGGACGATGAATCCGTGCCGGACATCTGCAGAAGGTTCGAAGAGGCAGGCGAAGAAGAGATCTACGTCACGCCGATGGTGCCGTTCATCCTGCCCATGGCGATATCGTTGATACTGGTGCTGCTGATCGGCGATCCGCTGCTCAGCGTATTATGTTGAGACGGTGTCCGCAGTAGCTGCAGCGGTTTCCGGAGAGTCCCGAGACATGAACGCGGTAGCCGGTCCTCCTGATGACCATCTCTCCGCACTCGGGGCAGTAGGTGTTGGATCCGTCGTCGGTGAGAACATTGCCCACATAGACGTGATGCATGCCGTTGTCCTCGGCGACCTTCTGCAGTTTCAGAAGGGTGTCCACGGGAGTGGTCCTCACGGCCATCATGTTGTAATCGGGATGGAAGCGGGTGAAGTGGATGGGGGTGTCGGGGCTGAGATGCTCGTGGGCCCATTTGACGAACTTCAGGACCTCGTCGACGGTGTCGTTGTAGCCGGGAATCACGAGGTAAGTGAGTTCCAGATGAACCTTCGATGCATAGGCGATCTCGCAGGATGACTTCACAGCCTCCAGGTCTCCTCCGCAGAGGTTCTTGTAGAATTCGTCCCTGAACGATTTGACATCGATGTTGATGGCCTTGATACCCTTGCATAGCTCCTTCAGGGGATCCTCGTTGATCATACCGTTGGAAACCAGCACCACATCGAGGTCGGGTGCCAGGTCCATGGTGTCGCGGATGTACTCGTACCAAATGGAGGGTTCGTTGTATGTGAAGGCCATCTGGGTATAGCCCTGCTGCCTGCAGAATGCCACCAGGTCTGCGGGTGACTTGTAGGTGGTGCGCTTCTTGCCGATCGGCGATTGGGATATGGAATAGTTCTGGCAGTAATCGCAGTGCATGTTGCATCCTATTCCGCCGATGGAGAATATGCTGGTACCGGGATGGAAGTGGTAGAGGGGTTTCTTCTCGATGGGGTCGACCGCCATGGTGGATATACGGCCGTAGTTGTATGCCACGAGCTTACCCTCCACGTTCTTGCGGGACTTGCAGAGGCCGAACCTGTCGGCGGGGATGACGCATCTGTGGGGACACAGGTCGCATACGATCCTGTCGCCGTCGGCGTGATAGCACTTGGCTTCCAGATTCGGATTAATAAATGCCGTTCTCCATCACCTTCCTCTCGTCCCCGTCGTTGAGAACGGGGCCTTCGCCGTTGGTCACCAGACCGATTATCGAGAATGCGATACCCGCATCATACAGTTTCTGGAGGTCTCCCCGGTCCAGGGTGAACAGGAGTTCGTATTCTCCTCCCCACCTGGTAACGGTATCCCTCAGGTCCGCGTGGCTCGCTTCCAGGATGTCCTTGACCTCGTCGTCGATGGGCAGGAACTCCCACTCTATCTCCATGCCGACATGCGATTGCTTGCAGATTTCGGTGGCAGCGTTGGCGAGTCCGTCGGACAGGTCCATGCAGGAATGTATTGCACCTGTGCCAGACAGCTTGATTCCGTCTTCTACATGGGGGACCGGGACCATCAGGGAGAATATCTGATCCTCGGCTTCGAAACCGTTCTTGATGGCGTAGTATCCGGCAGCCGGACCTCCGAGCATGCCGGTCACCGCGACGATGTCGCCGGGCTGAGCCCCTCTGCGGGTCATGGGCTTCCTGCCTTCCATGGTACCGATTGCGGTTCCGGCAACGGCCAGGGAACCGAATTTAGTGTCACCGCCGACGACCTCCGTGTTGCAGAACTCGCAGCACTGGTCGATTCCGCTCATGATGTCGTAGAGGACGGATTCATCCTCATCCTCGGGTATCGTCACCGCCGGGAGGAAACCGAGAGGTCTCGCACCCATGCTGGCAATGTCGCTGAAGTTCACGGCCGCGGCGGTCCATCCGAACTGCTCGTAGGTCATGGTCTCCGGGAGATGCCTCTCCTTGGTCACGACATCGGAGGACACAACTATGTCGCCTGAAGGGTTCCGGATGACCGCGGCATCGTCGCCGGGTCCGATGACGGTGGATTTGGAGCGTGGCCTGATGATACTCCTGACAGTCTCCACCAGCTGCCTTTCGCCCACGTCCTTCAGCGAACTCATGTATTCATAACCGTGAAACAACCATTAAATCGTTTGCCAGGAGGCCCCACCTGCGTTAATCCGTGTCTGGCACAATCGTTTTCTGCATCTATTCCTCAGAAAGGATGTCTGATTTGCCAGGTCCGTGTCCCATTTCGGACTGTCGCGACGGTTCCCGCGCGGACATACCCTTATAAGCGATGAGGTGGGATAACCCGTTGATACAAATGATCGTGGACATCAGATACGGTAAGGATGGATACCAGAGGGTAGACATTCCCGAGAAGAACTATGTCGGAACGTATTATCCCAAGGATGTCGTGTGCGAACCGGCAGACAAGGTCATCAACGAATCGCTCGACCACCCCCTCGGATACGAATCCCTGGAGGCATTCCTGGAGGGAGG
>ODAI010056373.1_pt1 | contig 10123 bp, 9 predicted proteins | sample 1539321 | NCBI WGS metagenome assembly ODAI01 (sample SAMN02144231, study PRJEB22623) | gut metagenome | biome: sheep rumen | host: Ovis aries | place: New Zealand | reverse complement strand
CGCCCGCCGAGCCCCTGCAGCGTGTCTCGGACATCCTCGACGCACGGCCAGACGGCTTCCTGGTCTTCTTCGACATGGAGGGTGACGGCCCCAACTGGGGCGTGTCGCGCAAGTTCCATGTGGGCGATGCGGAGATAGACGACTTCCTGCGGGTCGAACGAATCTATCCGGAGGTGACGGAGCCGACGCTCAAGGTCATCGTGCGCCTGAAGGACAACACCGACACCGTGGAGCTGCGCGACCTGCTGTGTCGCGAGGTGCCCGAGCTGGACTTCGTGCTTCCCTCGCCCGATGGATATGTGATCGACATCACGCCCAAGGGTTGGGGAAAGGGGAGCGCCGCGCGCGTCATGGCCGAGGCCCTGGGCATCGGGCTCGACGAGGTGGCAGTCTTTGGCGACGCGGACAACGACATCTCGATGCTCGAAGCCGTGCCCAACTCGGTGGCCGTAGCCAATGCCAGCGAGACCGCGGCCGCCGTCGCGCGTTGGCACATCGGCGATGCGCTCGACGAGTCGGTGGCCGAGGCGCTGTCCCAGATCGCCGAGGCGACGGCGCGCGGCGAGATGCCCGCGTTCATGCGCGACTAGCAGGGCTCCAGGCGCGGAGGGCTTGTCCTTCCGGTACGGCTAGCCCTACGACAGAAACTCCCGCACATGGTCGATGGCCATGCGGGCGCGTGCATCGAGTGCCTCCTGCGTGGCGAAGCCTATGTGTGGCGCGATGACGGTGTGCAGCGCGTGCAGAATGGGCAGGTCCGGATCGAAGGGCGGCTCGGTGTCGAGCACGTCGAGACCCGCTCCGGCGAGACGTCCCTCCTCGAGGGCGGCCACGAGCGCGTCGGTGTCGACGACGGGTCCGCGCGCGGTGTTGATGAGGATGGCGTTGGGCTTCATGAGGGCGATCTGCTCCGCGCCGACCATGTGGTAGGTCTCGGATACGGACGGCACGTGGACGCTAAGCACGTCGCATGCGGCGCAGAGCTCGTTGAGCGGCAGGTACGCGACGCCGTCGAGCGGACGCTCGGTGCGGGCGTGGCAGAGCAGCTCCATACCAAAGGCGCGGCCAAGCTCCATCACACGCTGGGCGATGGCGCCGTTTCCCACCACGCCGAGCTTCTTGCCACGCAGCTCGCGGAAGGCCAGACCGCTCTTGTCGCTGGCATTGCGAGAGCGGTGGTCGCACTCCAAGAGGTGACGGTAGAGGGCAAGCATGAGCCCGAACGCCTCCTCGGCCACCGCCTCGGTGGAGTATCCCGCGCAGTTGACGACCTCGATGCCGTGCTCCTCGCAGTAGGCGAGGTCTATGTGGTCGAGGCCCGTGAAGGCGACGGAGAGCATCCTGAGGTTCGGTGCCGCCTCGAGCACGTGCGCCGAGACGGGCGCATTGGCCACCACGATGACGTCGGCACGCTTGGCACGATCGGCCAGGATCTCCTGGTCGACGCTGCGCTCGGTGAAGTACTCGTAATCACAGCCCTCTAGCTGTCCCATCAGCTCGTGGACGAGTCGCTCGTCGACCCCCAACGGCTCTATGATCGCGATGCGCATCGTTTCCCCCTAGCGTGTCGGTGTCCCTCGGTTTGTCACTAGCATACTGCAGTCACCGAGCTGTGGGCCGTCCGCCGCAGGCTCTGGTTTCGCCACGCATTGCCTCGTACGCAGCCTTTCGAGATGCGCAATTGCTATCCTTGTTGTTTGGGAATGCCGAACAAGTGCCTTCGATGCCTGCCATGGGCGCATGTCGCGCGGCGGGCATCGGCCAGGGAGGACCGACGATGCAGAAGGAACCAAGCGAGAGGACCCTCACCTTCCAGCTGGAGGGACGCTTGGATGCGAGCAATGCGGGGGCGCTTGAGGAGGAGCTGACCGCAGCCTTGGAACGCTCTCGGCCGTCGCACGTCGTGCTCGACGCGGGACGCCTCGCCTACATCTCGAGCGCTGGCCTCCGCGTGGTGACGCGCCTGCTTCGCTGTGGCGTCAGCGTCACGCTGACCGACGTGACGCCTGCGGTCTACGAGGTGCTCGACATGACCGGCCTGACCGAGATGGCTGAGGTGCGCAAGCGCCTGCGCGAGGTGAGCGTGGACGGTCTCAAGCAGATTGGCGCCGGCGCGTTCGGACGGGTCTACCGCCTCGACGGCGAGCGGGTGATCAAGGTCTACACGGGTGCCGCGGCAAGCCTCGAGCGCATCGAGGGGGAGCGGCAGGCCGCCCGCCAGGCGTTTGTGCACGGCATACCCTCAGCCATTCCCTTCGACACCGTGCGCGTGGAGGACGGATACGGAAGCATCTACGAGCTCATCGACGCACGTACCGTGGGGCAGGCGGCGGCCGGAGACCCTGCGCACGTGGACGACTACGCGCGGCGCACGGCGGCACTGCTGCGCCAGCTGCACCAGACGCGCTTCGAGGAAGGTTCGCTGCCCGACGCGCGGGGCATCTTCCAAGGGTGGATTGACGTCGCCGAGGCCAGTGGCCTGTACGAGGCTACGACCATCGCCGCGCTCAGGGCCCAAGTCGACGCGATTCCGCCGCGCGACACCTTCGTGCATGGGGACTTCCATCCCGCCAACATTATGGTGATGCCCGATGGCGAGCTCATGCTCATCGACATGGGCGATGCCTCGATGGGGGACCCGGTCATCGACCTTGCGGGAACCTACCACGTGCTCCGCGTGGCCGCGAGGAGGCCCGGGGGTGCCGAGCGGCTTACCGGCATGTCGTCCGACCTGCTCGACCGGTTCTGGGCGACGTTCGTCCGCGCCTACTACGAGACGGACGACGCTGCACAGGTCGAGGCAATCGAGCGCAGGCTCGCCTTGGCGGCGATGCCCCGTACGATGGGAAGCAACGCACGCTCCAAGCTCATCGACGACGACGAGCGCAGGCGGGTCGCACGTGAGCTCGAGCGGGCCTTCCAGGCCGGTCGACCGTCAGGGAGCGCCTAGGGAAAGCGCAAGGCTACCTTCCTCAGTAAGGAACGCCATATGCCTATGCGTGTCCACGCTGGTGCGGTTCTGGCCCTCTCAGGCTGAATTCAACCTTGTGCGCACTCATAGGAGCAACTGTGTGCCTCAGCTGGCATTCAGCTGCGCTCGATACCGTCTTAACCGTAGTCAATCGACGTTGAAAGGCGGTGTCACATGACTACGGTTGCACTGATACCCTCCTACCAGCCCGACAACAGGCTGCTCAAGCTGGTGGCCGACCTGCGTTCGCGCGGCATAGAGGGTCTGGTGGTAGACGACGGGAGCGGCGAGGCGTACAGGCCCTTCTTCAAGGCGATCTCGAACGACGCAACCGTCATCGGCTACGAGGACAACCACGGCAAGGGTCACGCACTCAAGAGCGGCCTGCGCTTCATTCGCAGCCATTACGCAGAGGACACGGTGGTGGTGACCGTCGATGCCGATGGCCAGCACGACTTGGATGACGTGGTGCGCTGTGCCCAGGAGGCGAGCGAAACGCGCGATGCGCTCGTGCTCGGGTGCCGCTCCTTCGCGGACGAGGGCGTGCCCCTGCGAAGCCGCATGGGCAACCTGTTGACGCGCGGTGTCTACCGTCTTGCGTCGGGGGCGGCGGTGAGCGACACCCAGACGGGGCTCCGTGCCTTTTCGGCGCGCCTCATCGGCTTCCTGCTAGCCATAGGAGGCGAGCGCTACGAGTACGAGATGAATGTGCTCCTGGCATGCCCGGCTCATCACGTGACCCTGCGCGAGGTCCCCATTCGCACCATCTACCTAGACGGCAACTCGTCTTCGCACTTCAGGCCCCTGCAGGACTCTCTGCGCATCTACGGCGGGATTTTGGCCTTCATGGCGTCGTCATTCGCTAGCTTTCATTTGGGCTTCCTGCTCTTTGGTGCGCTCGCGTCGACGTTTGGCGTCTGGGGGTCATATGGGGTTGTGCTGGCGAATTTCGGCGCCCGCATGGCAAGCGCCTCGTTCAACTTCCTGATCAACCACAGGCTGGTCTTTGCCAGTGGCGAGAGCCTGTACGTGACAGCGGTGCGCTACGCGATGCTTGCGCTAGGGATCCTGATGGGTAACACGCTGTCTGTGCTGCTGCTGGTCGATGCGTTTGGTGTGCCTACCCTGATGGCGAAGCTGGTGACGGAGGTCGCCTTCTTCGTGGTGAGCTGGATGATGCAGAGCCGCTATGTGTTCAGAAGGCGGGTGAGGTGATGATGGGCATGCGAAATCGGGGACAAGCCTCCCGCACGGGAGCGTGGCGCTCGCATAGGCATGCGCTCACGTGGGGGTACATGACCCTGCTCATGGCGTTTTCGGTCTATGTGCTGCTAGATACCTTTGTCATCGTGCGTAGCTATGCGAGCGTGCCGACGAGTAACGTTGCAACCGAGGTGACCGACCTGGTGCGGGACTCGGTAGCGAGCCAAGAGGATGAAGAGGCCACTCTCACGGTGACGGCGAGCGATGCTACGTCCGATGAGGAGGTGCAGACCAGCCTCACCACGCTTCGCTACGAGGACAGCACCGTGTATGTGGTCGACCTCTACACAGATGACGTCACGGAGCTGCTGGCGGCCTTCGCACAGGACACCTACGGCAAGAACGTGACGGCCAAGACCTCCGAGATGGCTGCCAGCAACGGCGCCACGGTGGCCATAAATGGCGACTTCTATGGTGCACGGACATCCGGCTACGTGGTGCGAAACGGCGTCCTGTACCGCGACACGGTGGCCTCGGCCGATCAAGAAGACCTCGTGATCTACGCCGACGGAAGCTTCGACATCGTCTGCGAGGGTGAAGTGAGCGCACAGGAGTTGGTCGATGGCGGTGCCTGGCAGGTGTTCTCCTTCGGCCCTGGACTTGTGGAGGACGGAACTGTACTGGTGGATGCCGACGACGAGGTGGGTCACGCCATGTCCTCCAACCCGCGTACGGCGCTGGGCAAGGTGAGCGATGGCCATTACGTGCTCGTGGTGTCCGACGGGCGAACGAGCGAGTCCGAGGGTCTCAGCCTGCTCGAGCTTGCCACCTTCATGAGGGACGAGTTGGGCGTGGAGTGCGCCTACAACTTGGACGGTGGTGGATCGTCCACGCTGTGGTACGAGGGTTCGGTGGCGAACAATCCGACCAGTGGCCACGGCATCAAGGAGAGGAGTGTGAGTGACATTGTCTACGTCAGCTAGCAAGCGTGTCGTGCCGGAGGCGCCAATCGGCCTACAGCGCGGCGACTTCAATCGTGCGCGCCATGCGGCCAGCGTGCCTGTGTCCCAAGGCGATGGGCAGTCGAGCCGATTGGGCGATGGTAGATCGGTGAGCCGACGCAAGGACCGTTCGGTCTGGCTCGTGTCCGCTCGGCGCTATGCCACAGCTGCCGTGCTGTGCGCCCTGTTCTCGACGGTCTATGAGAGCCTGAGCCATGGGGTGCTCTCCCTGTGGATGATTGCGCTCTTTGCGTACCCGTTGGCGCTCGGCATGGTTCCAGCACTGGTCGCGCACATCGTTCGCATCGGGGATGAGCCCCTTGCCCGGGAGCTTTGGGCTTGCGGCGTCACGACGTTTGCCATGGGCAGCTGCCTGCGCGGCGTGTTGGAGATCTACGGAACAACTTCGACGCTTGTGGCTCCCTATCCTTCGGTGGGCTTGGGCCTTCTGGCGCTAGGCGCCCTCGTTCAGGCGACTCACGGCTGGCCTATCGCCTCGTGACGCCGCTACTTAGCCGTGTAGCGCGTGCGAGCGTGCCAGGTCACAATGAAGCCACGTTGGCGGTCGTGCTCGATGCCATCCTTCATGGGTCGGTCGCACAGCGAGCGCTACTGTGTGGTCGCATCGGGCAACATTGAGATACGGTTCCATCTCGCTGGTATAGTTGGCATGGACAGCCTAGCGAAGGAGGAATTATGAGCAAGACCATGAGCCGCAGGTCCTTTGTGTCTACGGCTAGCGCCGCGTTTGCGGCCATTCTGGCTGGGTGCTCGAACAATCAGACGCAGACCCCAGCCGAGCCTGGCGACACCGCCCAGGACACAAGCGCGACTGGGGCAGGTATCGACTACCTGGCACTGGTGAACAAGCAGCACAAGCTGCCTGACGGTTGGGAGGATGCCGTCGAGATTGAGCACTTCACCAACTCCGAGGACTGGGACGTGGACGTGGAGGCGAAGGCCTACGACGCCTACCTCGCCCTCAAGGACGAGCTCGAGACCAAAGACGGCGTCTTTGTGGACCTCGACTCGGCCTACCGCAGTGTGGCGGCCCAGCAGGAGATCGTGGACGACTTCACCAAGAAGTACGGCGAGGAGTACGTCAAGCAGTACGTAGCGGTGCCGGGCTACTCCGAGCACCACACGGGTCTCGCGCTCGACCTCTTCCTCATCGTTGACGGCAAGGGCGTCTACTACAACGAGGATATGGTCAAGTATCCAGAGATCTGGGACAAGATCCATGCGCGTCTGGCGGACCATGGCTTCATTCTGCGCTATCTGCCGGGCAAGAAGATCTTCACCGGCTACAGCTACGAGCCCTGGCACATCCGCTATCTGGACGACCCCGAGGTCGCGCACAAGATTGCCGATGCGGGTCTCACCTTCGAGGAGTATCTGGACGAGGTCGAGCCCTGCGTGGCCGGCTGCGAGGTGGACTACGGTTCCTCCAAGCTCTATACCGAGCCCGACATGGACAGCGCGCTTGACGTCATCCTGACAGAGTTTCGGAGTTGGGATGGCTGCGTGATGCAGCGATTTGCCTTTGAGGGCGACGAGGCCTGCGGCGACGAGGAGCTTGCCTGGCTGAACGAGCTGCGCGAGGCCAACATGCCGGATTCCAAGGCTTTCGACCAGGCCATCGCGTTCACGTCCGACTTCCACACCCCGGCAGATGCCGAGGGGGCTTGGGAGGCAGACGCCGACTACAAGGACTGGACGTGGCACCTGGGCCGCACCGGCGCAGACGGCAGCTGGCAGCTCATGTCGTGGGGTTTTGCGTAGACTTCCGCGAGCCAGGTAGTACGGGTGAAGAGATGAAAGGGGGCGCGCCGAGTAACGGTGCGCCCCCTCCTGTTGATTGGCGATTCATTCGGGTGATGCCAGGTCTCCTCGAGCGTGCCAGGTGGTGTGCTCCTTGCCACCGCCGACCTGGGCTTGCCCGCCTGCTCCGTGCGTTCTGGAGGCAAGCCGCGCCTCCGCTCAGGTCGCCTAGAGGTCGAAGGCACGCTGCAGAGCGCGCGTCTCGCCCACTACCAGCAAGGTGCAGCCTGCGCTGAGGACCGTGTCGGCCTGGATGCCCATGTTCATCTGGCCGTTGCGCTTGAGCGCGAGGATGTTGACGCCATACTTGCGCCGAACATCGAGCTGACCGAGGGTCTTGCCGATCCAGTCACGCGGCATCGAGACCTCGATGATCGAGTGGTTCTCGTCGAGCTCGACGTAGTCGAGGATGTGGTCCGCCGAATAGCGCATGGCAGCCCAGCGGGCCATTTGTGCCTCAGGGTAGACCACCGCATCCGCGCCGTTGCGCAGCAGGAACTTCTTCTGGATGTCGCTCTCGGCGCGTGCGACGACAAAGCGGCCACCCATCTCCTTGAGGAGCGACGTCGTCTCCAGCGAGCTCTGGAAGCTGTGGGCGATGGCGACAAAGCAGACGTCGTAGTTGTCGATGCCGAGCGTCTCGAGGAAGTCCTCGTTGGTGCTGTCGCCGATCTGCGCATTGGTGACGATGGGCAGGATGTCGTCCACACGCTCCTCGTCGTAGTCGACGGCCATGACTTCATGGCCGAGCTCACTCAGCTTGATTGCGACGTTGGTGCCGAAGCGTCCAAGGCCAATCAGCAAAACAGATTTCATGGTGTCTTCCTATCCGACTGAGACGAATTCGTGCGGGAGCCTGGCATGGCTCTTCTTGGGAGCCTCGATGGCCGCGAAGATGAGCGTGAGCCCACCAACGCGTCCCAGGAACATGTAGGCGATGAGAATGATGCGCGACGCAACGTGCAGGTGGGGCGTAATGCCGAGCGTCATGCCCACCGTACCGATGGCGGACACGCACTCGAAGAGGCAGGCGAGATAGGGAAGCCCCTCGATGAGGCACAGAGCCGTCGCCCCCAGCAGCGAGAGTCCCACATACATGGTGAAGATGGCGCCTGCCTGCTTGATGATGCTGTCCTCGATGCGGCGGCCGAAGATGTGGGCCTCGTCGCGTCGCGAGACGATGGCCATGAAGTTGGCCAGCAGCACGGCGAGGGTTGTGGTCTTGATGCCGCCTGCGGTGGAGCCGGGGGAGCCACCGATGAGCATGAGGATGATGTTGAGCGCCTGTCCGGACTCAGACATCACCGACATGTCCTCGACGTTGAAACCGGCCGTCCTCGTGGTGACCGACTGGAAGAGCGAGGCGAGCAGGCGCTCGACCATGGGAAGGTGCGGATACTCGAAGAGGAAGAAGAACAGGGCTGGCGCGAAGATGAGGATGAACGACGTCACCAGGATGATCTTGCTCTGGAGCGAATAGCGCCTGAAGCGGAGCTTGTTGTTGGCAATGTCGTTCCAGGTGACAAAGCCGATGCCGCCGATGACGATGAGGGCGCAGATGGTAAGGCAGATGACAGGATTGGTGGCGAACTCCGAGAGCGAAGGGAAGAGGGCGTCGCTCTTGCCCAAGATGTCGAACCCCGCGTTGCAGAAGGCCGAGATGGAGAGGAAGCATGCTATCCAGATGCCGCGCGGCCCATACTTCGCCCAGAGGGACGGCATCATGAACGCGGCGCCTATGAGCTCGACGGCCACCGTCACGGAGAAGACGAAGATGGCTAGTCGCACGATGCCGCCCACACGTTGCGTGGCAAAGGCGTCTCGCATCATGCCTCGTTCCCTGAGCGAGATCTTTCTGCCGGAGAGCAGCGAGAAGCCTGCCGCTGCCATGATGATGCCGAGTCCGCCCGTCTGTATCAGGGTGAGGATGACCACCTGGCCAAACGCCGACCAATGGGTCGCCGTGTCTCGTACCACGAGGCCTGTCACGCAGGTGGCCGAGGTTGCGGTGAAGAGGGCCGCCCCAAGGGAGGTGGGGTTGCCGGTCCGCGATGAGATGGGAAGCATCAGAAGCATCGTCCCCAGGGCAATCAGACCCGCAAATCCGAGGATGACGATCCTGAACGACGAGAGCTTCTTTCGTTTTGGGAGAACAGTAGACGTGGTAAACGCTCCTTCTAGTGGTCGTTCAGAAAGAATAGCAGAACCGCGCGCTTCGATACCGTCTCGACAGGCCTTATGCAGGATGCTTGCATGGCGATGACGTTCCCTTGGTTGCCCCTCCCGTCGGATGTCGATCTTGGTCAGAGGAGGGGAGAGATGACGATTGCGCGCGACGGTCGCGCCGCAACCTATTCCAGGTCTACCCGGCAATCGTGATCGAGGATTTCGCCGACGATGCCCCAGTCAGCGCCGCCCGTCACGGCCTGGAGCTCATCATCGGAAAGCTCGTAGCCCTCCGCCTTGGCAAGGGCGATCATCTCTTCGGGAGACTTGCAGGCGCGGGCCTTTTCCTGCTGCTCGGGTGTCAGGTCCTTGAATTCCATGGCATGACCTTTCGCTCGCGTCCGACGTGCGTCCACGCTCGGTCTACGTTCGGGCGTGGGCTTTCTGATAGTCTAGCCATCCGCGGTCTCATCGATGGCCGTCATCCTTCCTGCCGGACGTTTTGGCAGGTATTCGCCAGCAAGCGTGCGGTCCCTGCACTATGGCAGGTGCGTAAATCTCTCGTTTCGCGTGGTCGCGTTCGCTTTCCCGTGCGCCGTCCGTCCCCTAAGCTTCGCCAAGGGCAAGGGTCATCCGAAGGGGGAACATGGTCACGCGAGCTGAGGTGCGTCAGGCATTGCTGTCGGCTGCGCCGGTCATGCTCGCCTACGTCTCCATCGGCATTCCCTGCGGGGTGATGGAGGCGCAGGTCGGCTTCACGCCCCTCATGGCCTTCCTGTTTTCCTGCACGTACTACTCCGGGGCCGGCCAGTTCATGGTCCCCAACCTCTGGCTTGCGGGGACGCCGCTTGCGTCGATCTTCCTGAGCGTCTCCTGCCGGCTCGGGTCGAGCGAGCACTCAGGCCCATTCCCGTCGCCGCCTTCACGGGACTCGCCGCCCACGACCTCGTGCGCCCCGATT
>ODAI014797215.1_pt1 | contig 10124 bp, 6 predicted proteins | sample 1539321 | NCBI WGS metagenome assembly ODAI01 (sample SAMN02144231, study PRJEB22623) | gut metagenome | biome: sheep rumen | host: Ovis aries | place: New Zealand | reverse complement strand
TTTTAATATAGTCATCTGAATATTCATTTGCCAGCCTGCAAATATCCGTAGCCACTGCCACATCAAAATTATGTAAACCCAAAATCTGCTTGACTTTTACGGGAAAACTGTTATTATGATCTCAAAGGTGAGTCCTACCTTAAGTGGAAACTATAACAGATAGTTCTCGCTGATGGCGTGGCTATAAAAAACTGTGTGTGAAAGCACACAGTTTTTTTTCGGAGATATATATGGATCAGTTAAAGCTATATCAAATAGATATGAAACATGTTCGCAATCTTCACAATGTTGATGATCGTGTTGAGTCTGTATCTCCACAAATTGGAAAATATTGTATACACTGTATGAAAAGTCATGTCATCTATCCCTAAGATCCGGAGTTTCTCGAAGACAGTACTGTTTGAAGCTTTCCATAATCAAAGGATTTAAATGCCTCCTCAAGCTGCTTGAAAAGGTCCTCATCCTCCTTCGGGATGCGGTAATCCTTCATCTCCAAAAACGACTGCTCAAGCGCATCCGTATCCATTGCTTCAGCGGCTTCGTTAAGCATATCATAAAAGGCTTCCATAATGGGTCTGTCCGCCACGGGGCGTGTATCCTCTTTTGAACCGGCAGAATCCTTGCCGCAGACAGTCCCAAGCTTTTCCCTGTAGGATCGGTACTCCTGCATAAGCTCATCATGATGCGCCCTGATATAATCAAGATCTTCCGTCTTTCCCGCGCTCTCCATACGCTCGGCATCATCTCCCAGAGCAAGTGCTCCTACCAGCCTTGCAGAGCTCTTTAAGGCATGTACTCTTATGGTATAGTTGTTTAAGTCCCCACTTTGATAATAGCCCTCAATCTCGGAGGATTTCATCTCAATGGAATCGTAGAATATCTGCAGGACGGTCTTGAAGGAAGCCTCCGAACCGCTGTTTTTGACAGCGGCTTTCCCATCAATCCCCTCGATAGTCTCATACCACAAGGGCTCCTCCAAATGAGTCTCAGCATTCAGGGAAAGGTCTGTCACGAGTTCATTGTCCCATGTCCTTAATGCTGCATCATCTGTCATATTATCTGTCACATCATCTGTCGTATCATCTGCGTCCCTTGACTCACCTCCTACCTGAAGGATGGAATCCATATGCCAGGCTCTTCTCCCCTTGTCCATATACAAAAGGCCGAAGGTTCCGGGACCGCAGTTTAAGGAGATCGCAGCAGAGGCCTTCTGAAAAATGATGTGTTTGAATGCGGCGATCTTCCGTATTTCTTCCTCAATCCACACAAGATCGTCCTCTGGCAGGACTGCATAAGTAACAAACAGCACATTAAGATCCGGATCGGCAGTACGCGGCAGCGCACGGTGTATGTATCTCATATAATTTTTCTTCAAATTTCCCGCCCATATTCTGTCGACTCCGAAACGATCTCCTGAAACCTTGAGAGAAGGTCGCATATTCAGACTGCTAAAGAGCTTGTAAGCCAGATCTCCTATGTAACCGCTCTTTCTCATATACTCGACCCCACCCAGAATGAAACTACAGTGGATCTTATCCCTGACATAGGCGATTTCCGACAATATCCTCTCTACAGGCTCATTCTGTGCCGCCATAATCCCGGCAAGCATGACCACGAGACCGTCAGCACTGGACATTTTCTCTGAATTTACAACCGTAACATTGCCAAACTTCTCCGCTGCCTTTGAAGCCCTCTCGTATTCCTTGCTCATGCCTGTAGTCAGCGTGATGTGTATGATGTGGTGAACTGTCGCAAGCTTTTCGGCGAAGAATTCCTCAAACTCCTTTACCGTCGGCGGAGATGATCTAAGCTCGGTATTGTCATCCTCTATATACCGGATCAGCTCATCTGCCACTGCATCCACATTATCCTTGAATATGCCGTTCTCCGTATAAATGGTAAACGGGATGATATCGATCGGAAGGCTGTCGATCACATATTCCGGCAGATCGCACATACTGCTTGCAGTGATGATGAGGGGAAGCTTGCGGCTATATCTTCTGACCGTGTTCATCTCCCTGCTCTCAAGGTCTTCCCGGATCCGTGATACCTTGGTGTGCGGCAGATACTTCAGCAGCATTTCCTCAAGCTGGATACCGGACACGGGCTTTACAAGATAGTCATCAAATCCGCTGATCCTGTAGAGTTCCCTATTCTCGCTTCCCGCATTCGCGGTGAGCACAATGACCGGTATCTGATTATTAAGTCCCCCCACCTGACGGCGAATATTCTTAAGACACTCGATGCCATCCATCTGAGGCATCAGATGATCCATCAGGATCGCATCATAACGATTTGCCAGGGTATATGACAGCGCACTCTCACCGGAAAGTGCCGTGTCGATTGTCATGTCCGTATCGGCAAGAAGTCCTCTCTCCACCGTAAGATTCATCTCATTGTCATCTACGATCAGAACTCTCGCAGATGGCGCCTTGAATCCGCATACATATTTCTCACCCGCAGATGCAAAGCCGTAATTGGCGATATTTATTTCCCCGATCGGTTCGGGATTTGAAATCCCCTGTTTTACTTCCACCGTAAAAGTGGAGCCTGAATTATATACGCTGTCTACGTCTATCTTTCCATCCATCAGATCGACAAGCTGCTTAACGATGGACAGCCCCAGGCCCGTACCCTCGATCTTCCTGTTTTTCTCCTCATCGACACGCTGAAACGAATCGAACAGATACGGAATGGCATCCGGTTTAATCCCCATTCCGGTATCGGAAACGTAAATAGTCAAAAAAACAGAATCCTCCTTTTTGTTCCTGCACTCCATATGAAGAGTCACGGAGCCTTCCTTTGTATACTTAACAGCATTATTCAGAAGATTTATAAGGATCTGACGGATGCGTACCTCATCTCCGAAGAGTTCCGAAGGAATTGACGGATCCACTTTAACCTGCAACTTAAGGCCCTTTTCCTCCGCCTTCAGCCAGATCATATTGACGATCTCGGAGACGAGTTCTCCCACCTTGTAGTTTACCGGGATGATATCCATTTTGCCCGCCTGGATCTTACTGACATCCAGAATGTCATTGATAAGAGCCAGCAGCATCTTCCCAGCACCCTGGATGTTGTGCGCATCTTTTTTTACCTTTTCGTTTATACCTTCTTCTCTTAATATCAGCTCGTTGAGACCCAGTATAGAATTGATGGGAGTACGGATCTCATGGCTCATACTGGAAAAGAATTGGTTCTGGCTGCGATTCAGTTCCTCAGCCCTCGCAGTCTCTTCCCTGGCTTTTTTATTCTCTATATTAAAGATATATCTTTGAAACTGTTCGAAGGCATAAATTATAAGCCCCGTAAGCACAATGCTCACAAGCGAGTCTATAACTGAATTGTTGTATGAATGAGGGTAAACCAAAGCATATCCAAAATATACCGAAAGATACTCTATTAACGCAATCGCTGTAATAGATGCTATCATCACATTGCGCCATGCGCCTGAAAGAGCTGCTCCTGCGAACATATATGCAAATGCGATCCAGAAGATCCCGCCTCCCATGGTCCCGCCTCCAAAATAGAAGGTCACGGGCAAAACAATGAATACAACTGCCATTACCTGGAGCCTCGCTCCCCACTCTACCTTTCCTGTTCTGATGGAAATGGTGCTGACAACCGGCACTAGGATGATCATGGCAAGCAGCATGATCATTTCGACAGGGCTTTCATCTATTATGAAATCAAAGATCAGGGCAACTATCATTGCCGCATCACCGAATAGAGCAAGTAATCTCAAAATCCTTTCTTCATAGCTTTTGTCGGGGCTGAAGGATTCTGTTAAAAAACTTTTTATTATTTTCATTCTTCTCTACCTCCTGCCGGTAAGTCTTTCAGGACATTTTTCATCACCCTTTCAAAGTCCCCGATATCGATGGGTTTACTGATGAATCCGTCAAAACCCTCCTTAAGAAACATTTCCTTTGCCCCACTCACAGCATTTGCTGTCAGGGCGATCATCCGCACCTCTTTGCCGGCATCCTCGGCGATCTCCCTCAATCGTTTCATGGCTTCTATGCCGTCCATCCCGGGCATCATATGATCCATAAAGACGACATCATAATCATTTTCATAGAATTTCTGTATTGCTTGCCTGCCGCTGTCTGCGGTATCCGTGATCATCCGGTAATCTCCGAAGATCCCCGAAGCCACGACCAGATTCATAGGTTCATCATCAACAATAAGTGCCCGGACATTCTCAAACACAGGCTTCACCCGATCGTCATCCGCCGTGATATCATCGGATACCGTAAGTCCGTTAAGGACTTTGACAACCGGAAAGCCATAAAGGGGTTTGGGTATAGCTATGTATGTACTGCTTTTGCCGGTCTTATATCCATCCGGAACACTGACTGCCACCGTGATGCCTCTCCCTGCGAGCTTGTCAAAGTATTCCGGCATCCGCTCATACTCCTCAATGCCCATGAAAACATGGGTTACATCCATCTCTTTCAAGGACTTTTCAATCTCATCCGTGCTCGAGGCAGCGTACAGATTCACCTTCAGACCCCTGGCGATATGCGTGGCCATCTTATTGTAGAACTCCCTGACAGCCGGTACCTCATATTTTTCATTCAATACATGAAACAGTACATCGCCGACCTTTGAGTGATCGATCGCAAGACACGGCGTATAATCGATCACATTCTGCGGGATAACAACCCTCACCGTTGTGCCTTTTCCCAATACACTCGTGATCTTAACAAAACCTCCCATCGCATGGGTAAAGCCGTAAACGATATTTAACCCCAGACCGATCCCGCCGGTAGAACGGTTACGCTTTTTATTTGCCTGATAGAATCCCCTGGATGCACTTTCCTGAACTTTTCTGGTCATCCCTGCCCCGGTGTCTGTGATTTCGATTATCAGATTAACGCCGTATTCTTTCTGATCACTTTTGATGCCGATATAAACACCGCCCCGGGATGTAAATTTGACGGCATTATCAACAATATGTCGGATGATCTTATGGATCTTCCTGATATCTCCCTCAAGCATGTTGGGAACATGTGGGTCCAGATCCACTATATATTCCAGATCATCCCGCTTTGTCTGAAGCTTCAGATTGGCGATCACATCATTGACGAGGGAGATTATCATGTATTTGTCCTTCTCAATGATCACCTGCCCCCTCTTGATCTCCGTATAATCCTGCACGTCTTCAATCTGACGTGAAAGCCTTATCCCGGCCTCCCGGATAGCTTCAACATCCTCTCTGTTTTCTTTTTTAAGGATCAGACCGGACATCCCATTCACCACATTAACGGGAGTTCTGAGTTCGTGGGAAATATTGGAAAGAAAATCCTCCATATCCTGATCGTTCTTCCTCTTCAATGCATCCCTTTCATCAATGGCTCCGTCTAATTCCTTCTTATAGCCGACCCATATCCTGCATACGACATACATAAGAATAAAAACGATCATATGAAAGATCATCCGGGATATACTGTCCGTATTATGCAAAAGATTGTCCTTATCGCTTATGACCGTAAACTGCATGATGATAAGTATCAGATATTCTATTGCATAGAGATTTATCAGAAAAAGGGAATCAAGAAGCGAAAATATAAGCATCACGATCCCCATGACAAGGGTGACATCAAACAGGCTGTCCGCATGAATACTGAAAAGAAAGCCTCCCACAGCCGCAAGAACCACATAATAAGTCTCCCTGTGTCTTGTTTCAAAAAACTGCCCTATGTGTATCACCCACATGGCAATCAGTCCGCCTACGACGGGGAAAAGCATCCATTTCTCCCATCCGCTTCTTAGAATTTTTTCAACGAGCCCTATAAACATCACGGACACAAGACTCAAGATCATAATATGAAGGTTATTCTTCTTTTCCATTTTTTTCTCCCGTCTTCATCTTTTCCGCAAAATCCTCCTGCAGGTACGGATCATAGGAAAGCATCGGATCAATGCTCATGTGATAGATCCTTCTATCCGTATAATTGCATGTAATCCGGATCACAAGTGGTGTAAGTGCCAGGATACCGATCAGATTCGGGATCATCATCAGACCATTAAAGGTATCGGAAAGATCCCATGCCAGTGACGGCTCCAATACCGCCCCGAATATGACCGCTACAGTAAAAATCAACCGGTAAAATTTCACACTTTTCTCACCAAAAAGATACTCCGTGACCTTGGCACCGTACTGTGACCATCCAATGACAGTAGTAAAGGCAAAGATTGTGATCGCGATCGTCACGAACCACTCTCCGCCCCTGCCGAATATGCCGGCGAAGGTTTCAGATACAAGGATCACATCATTGATGCCCGCAGCGCTCTGTCCGGTCTCAAGATCTATGGCTCCCGATAGCAGCACTACCAAGGCAGTAGTAGTACATACCACCACCGTATCAAAAAAAACCTCAAAGATACCCCACATTCCCTGTCTGACCGGTTCTGTTACGCTTGAGTTAGAGTGGATCATGGACGATGATCCAAGCCCCGCTTCATTTGAGAATATTCCTCTCTTACAACCATTTTTTACGGGACCGTCTATGATATTTTTAAGGATGGAACCGGTAATCCCTCCCGCGAACGCTCTTGGCAGAAAAGCAAACCTGAATATGGAGGAAAATACCTCCGGTAGCCTTGATACGTTAAACAGAATGATTATAATTGCCCCTGCGGTATATAATATCGCTGTAACAGGAACTATTGTTGCGGAAAACGAAGCAATCCTGTCAAGTCCTCCCATAACGATAAAGGCCGCAGCAACCATCAGCACAATGCCGACGACCCAGCTGACAAGCGAGACGCCAAAAATCTCCGGTGCGTTAGCGTTTCCGAAAAATGCCGACCGGATATTCAGGGTGATCTTGTTTACCTGCGCCATATTTCCGATCCCGAAGGAAGCAAGGATGGTAAACACGCAGAAAAGAACCGCCAGAAACCTTCCCGTGATCCTGAAACCATGATAAGAGCCCAGTCCGTCCTTCAGGTAATACATAGGACCTCCCGACCATTCACTGTCTTTATTTTTCCTCCGGTAATAGACCGCCAGGACATTTTCGCAGTAATGCGTCATCATCCCAAAGAATGCAGCGATCCACATCCAAAAGACCGCTCCCGGACCACCGACGCATATAGCGGTAGATACACCTGTAATATTGCCTGCTCCGACGATTGCGGCAAGCGCCGTACATATGGTCTGAAACTGAGTGAGCGTACCATGATCCGCGTCAAGCTTTTCATGGGTCTGTCTGTCAAAGAATTTCCCGACCGTATTCCTGTATATGTGAGGCAATCTGGATATCTGGAAGAATCTTGTGATGATCGTGCAGGTAAGTCCCGTGCCAAGTAGTAATACAATGCCGAAGCCGCCCCATACAAAACCGTTTATAGTATCATTAATATTTTTGATCTGATCCATTACATTCATTTTTATCCCAGCCTTTTGGCAAGATATACCAGCAGATCTTCTCTTGTGGTTGATTTTAAGATATAACCGTCCGGCTTTAATTCCATAACTCTCGATACACCTTCTTTTGTGGATACTCCGGTAAGAAATACCACCGGTATATCCTTTGTGGCCTCCTCCTGCCTGAGCATCTGCAGAACCTGGGGTCCGTCAACAACCGGCATCTCATAGTCGAGCAGTATGATATCCACCCGGTTCTTCAACAGATATGTGATCGCATTCATTCCGGATGTCACTATATCTGTCTTATAGCTATCCTTTATCCACGATCTGACCATCCCGGCATATGAGGGATCATCATCCACGATCAAAATGCGTTTCTTTTCGGCTTTCTCTCCGCTTACTCCACTCCCGCCGGATACTGCAGACTGCATGATCTCATCAATCGTAACGCAGAATTTATCCGAATCTATAGGTCTGCTCATCCACCTGTGATTTTTAAGCTCCGGATATTTACTCTCCAACTCCGTCCTACACTTTTCCTCGCCTACCGTTATGGCGTTCATGCCGGATTCTCTGATATTCCCGCATATTGCAGACAGAGTCCTTTGCTTGACTGCATCTTCCATAATGTCCTCAGGCAGATACAATACAAAAAGCCCGATGTACTCCGGCGGCTGCTTCATCCTGTCATAGTCGTCAATGATACTATCTGTAGGATACCCATAGTCCTCAAGTTTCTTCTCCATTCCCCTTACCACAATACTTTGCTTAAGGAGAATAAAACAAACATGTTTTTTCATACGATCATTCCTCCATCAACATATCTCCTTGGCATAAGACACCTTACAGCACGTGCTCTCCGGAGATCCCGTCCAATTACCAAGTATCCTGTTTACGACACCGTCTGAATCCGATTCCTCCATCATCGGCAATAACAAAAAGTACTGATCTCCCCTGTTCTTCATAATCACATCACTTCTTCTGACCGATGCTTTCAGAACATCTCCAAAAGAATCCATTATCCTGTCAAGGGATGCACAGTCTTCCGGCGCAGGTTCTATAACAAACAGAAGCTTAAGTGCTTTTGCGTCATATCTTTTATTAAAACGCATCACGAAATTATATACTGCCGCAAATGCATCTGTGCCAAGAATTAACGCTTCTCTTCCTTCGTTCCTTTCCGTAATGATCTTCGTGATCCGCGAAAGTTCAGCTTTTATATCGAGAGTGTCAGATTCCTTTATGAATGCGTCACTGTATGTAAGTCCGCAATGTTTTCCATTTTGTTTCGCTTTATAGAGCGTTTCATCTGCAAGTTCAAGCAAAACATCATAATCTCTGCCATACTCCGGTACTTTGACCGCTCCGACCGAAATGCCGAGCGGAATCCCGAATTCTTCTCCCATAAGCCTATTCGCTTCTGCAAGAAGATCCCGATTAAGCCTTGCCGTGAACGCACTCACCGCCCGTTCATCAGGCATATCCCCTATAAAGGCTGCAAACTCATCTCCACCGATACGGCTGATAATATCTCCGCCTCGAAAACTCCTTCTTACCACATCGGAAAATGCCAAAAGAACCCTGTCGCCCATATCGTGCCCAAAAATGTCGTTAACAAGCTTGAAATTGTCCAGGTCCAATATCATAAGCATGCCGCAGGACATCTCGCAACTATCCTGAAGTTTCCGTTTCCCGCCGGCCTTGTTCAAAAAACCCGTAAGTCCGTCCGTTGTCGCCTCTTCCATAAGGCTTTCTATTCTTCTGTTGTTTTGAATCGTGTTATCGATCCGCCGTATGAGGATATCCTTATCAAAAGGCTTATGGATAAAATCAGATGCCCCGAGCTTCAGACCTTTATGCTCGGTCTCAGTGTCCTTATCGCCTGTCAGAAAAATTACCGGTATCTCATTTCTTTCATTCTGTTCCTCAAATATTCGAAGCCTGCGGTATGTCTCAAAACCGTCCATTTCAGGCATGATCACGTCCAGAAGAATGACATCCGGCTCGCTTTTTTGTATGAACCTAAGGAGTTCCCCGCCGGATCTAAGACATGTAACGCGGTTTTTCTCACCTGCAAGTATGCTCCGTATATGCGTGAGGTTTAAGGGTTCGTCATCAACTACCACAACCCATCCTTCCATCCTACAATATCGCCTCCCGATTATAGGAAATTATTCATTTCCCTAATATAAAAAGCCTTGGAAATCTTCATTTATACTGTGCATTTCCAAGGCTTTCCCAAACTATTATGTGCTACAAAAAAGACAGTATTAACCGTCTTGTCTTGTCAAAAATCGTCATATGTTTCACTCCATATGTCAAGCATACTTCGCATTAATCATAAGCTCTTCTCGCGGTTCCTATGCATCATAATGTTAGCCGGCGCAGAGAATTGTATATTTATAGTTTTTATAAAAGCTCCCTTCGTGTGTGTTCGACTAATCAATTCGTATACACACAATAAACTATAATAAGCATACAGCAAAAGCCTGCCTCTGTCAATTACTTTCCTGTCATTAAGCAGCATTAATCGGCACTGAACGATACCAGACAATGCTGCACATCACATTATTTTAATTTTTATGCGTATTTCTGTCCTTTTCTTTGCTTTGTACCTATAACCCTGCGGCAATATCCATGGCGCCCCAGCAATGCATCATTCCTTTCCCGATATGTGTATTAAGCTTCACTCCATACTTCCTGCATACATCCTGAAAATCCTTAAGATATGCGATCATGACCT
>ODAI011039780.1_pt1 | contig 10124 bp, 10 predicted proteins | sample 1539321 | NCBI WGS metagenome assembly ODAI01 (sample SAMN02144231, study PRJEB22623) | gut metagenome | biome: sheep rumen | host: Ovis aries | place: New Zealand | reverse complement strand
GACTATATAAAGAAATATGCTAAAATACATTTTAGTAAATTTAAATTAACTAAAATAAAGAGAGGTGTGAACCGTGTTTATCGCCAGAGAAAAGGAACTCGCAATTTTACAGGATACTTATAATAAGCCGGGTTTTCAAATGACAGTCCTTTATGGACGCAGACGAATCGGCAAATCCAGATTAATCACGGAATTTATAAAGGACAAGCGTGCTTCATATTATGTCGCCTCAAAAACAAGTCTTGAAGATAATGTCAGGAAGTGGGGAAGACAATTTGTTGAAGATGTGATGCCGGATCTGTCAGGAGCAGAATTTAACGATTTAGAAAATTTTTTCAGGTTTGTTGGCAATTCCTGCCGGAATGAAAGGTTGATTTTGGCCATAGACGAAATTCCGTATATTGCAGAAACGGAAGCGTCTTTTTTATCAAGATTTCAGATTGCGATTGATACCGTTCTGGCAGCAGCAAATGTTTATTTGATCATAAGCGGCTCTGCAATCAGCTTCATGGAAAAGGAAATCCTGAGTGAAAAAAGTCCGCTTTTCGGCAGAAGAACAAATCAGATTTTCTTAAAGCCATTTGATTATCTGGATTCAGGTAAGTTCGTTCCGAACTACTCCGCAGAGGAAAAGGCTGTCGTATATGGCGTCACGGGCGGTGTGGCCAAATACCTGACGCTGTTTAATGACACGCTGACACTTGATCAGAATTTGATCGAAAACTATTTTACGACATCCGGTTATCTTTATGAAGAACCGCACAATCTTCTGATGCAGGAATTTCGAACGGTGAATACTTATAATTCTGTCATCGAGGCGTGTTCAAACGGGGCTAACAAAGTCAATGAGATATCAGATAAAACGCATGAATCAACGGCAAGCCTTTCTTATATCTTAAAAAACCTGATGACGGTAGGCATAATATCCAAAGTCCATGCCATAACAGATGAAAAGAACAAAAAGAAAGTAAGCTATGAGATCACTGACGGTATGTACCGTTTCTGGTATCGTTTTGTTCCGATGGCAAAAGCGGCGATAGAAATGGGAAGAGGAGATATATACTACAATAAATATGTGAAAGGAAAGCTGCACGAATACATGGGGGAGATCTTTGAGTATATGTGCAGGCATTATTTACTGCTAAAAGGGCTCGATGGAAAATTAAACTGCTTTGTTACAAACACGGGAAAATGGTGGGGACAGGGCCATGACCGAAAGCCGACAGACATAGATGTTGTAGGGATAGACAATATTAACAATCAGGCTGTGCTTGGCGAATGCAAGTTCAAAAATGAACCTATAGACAAGGCGGTCTATGATGCTCTGATGGCTCGAAGAGGCCTGATTGACAAAAAGTATGACGAGGTTCAATATGTTTTTTTCTCTTTAAGCGGCTATACAGAATGGGTAAAAGAAACTGCTGATTCGGAGAAGGTGAAACTGCTGACATTGGAAAACCTGTATCATACGGCAAAGTCGGTTCTGTAAAAGTAAGTCGCCCTGTCTGAATCATGTCTCGATCTGTCTATAATTTGTCCTTGACAAGCGAACCGGTTTAAAACACCATGGGGTTGGCGCGGTCATCCTGATAGATGAGTACGATGTTCCTCTGGAAAATGCGTGGCATACCGGGTTTTCTCAGAAGATGGTTGATTTCATCCGTTCGCTTTTTGAAGCCGCGCTGAAGACAAATGATTCCCTTGCGTTCGCCGTCCTGACCGGGTGTCTCAGGATCAGCAGGGAAAGTATTTTTACAGGCATGAATAATCTGGAAATTATATCCGTCAGGTCATCGGAGTTTGTGGAGGGGTTTGGCTTTACGCAGGAAGAACCCGACCAGGTTATCTGATCGGGTTCTGATTGACTGAGGAACGAGGGGAGACGTTGACTGAATAAGCAATTGACGGCCATTTATGGATGCAAGCGTATTGGCAAATCAAAATTAATAACTTAAATATGCATTTGCGCTGAGATAGGTCTCCCCTCACCCCCGCCCGGTACTCGCTCGGCGTCACGCCGACGTGATTCCTGAAAAATGCCGTGAACCCTGAAGCAGAACGGAACCCGCACATGACGGCAATCGAAGAAATCGGGCTATCCGTCTCCGTAAGCAGCCTTCTTGCGCGGCCGAGACGTACCGCGGTTTTGTATTCCGAGATTGTCAGGCCGGTCACCCTCCGGAACGTATACTTCAGCTTGGCCTGACTCATGCAGGCAAGGACCGAAAGCTGCGCATTGGTCACATCCTCGTCCAGATGGGCTGCTATATAATTCCGGACATGTGCAATAGCTCCCTCGTCAGACAGCTCACCCTTATCCAAACTGCAGGAATTTCCGCTTTCGACCATTCGCTGCAGCACATATACCAGAATCTCCTGCACTTTTGAAAGATAAAACAGTTCCGCGAACTGACCGGATCCGTCGTAATCGAGCAGCTGTCTCAGGATTTTGACCAGTTCGGGAAAATGCCTGCACCCGTTCATCATCGAAAGCGACGACGGTTCGTACACCGCCCGGTTAAAGCGCAGAGACATCTGCCGCATATAGGTGTCTGTGGAGAAAAATACTGCAAATCCTATCAGCCGGGAATTGCCGCTGAATGTCGTCTCCACGTCTTCCCGTGCTCCCGAGCTCGTATAAAGAGTGTCGCTGCTTAATGAAAATGATTTTCCGCCGCAAACAACTTTTCCCGTAATCTTCTGATAATAGCTTACATAAAAATATTCTTCCGGAGGGACTGCGACTCTCAAATCGCATCGTATATCGAGATGGCAGCAAATGACCGCAATCTCATTCTTAAGGTGTACTTTCAATATGCCTCTTGCCTCCCTGTTCGAAAAAAAACCGTCAAAATCGCGTGAATTCGGGGGATTTATTTCCTTCAAACGGACACCGCACTTCTCAAATATTCCTGACATTCTATTTTCTAAAGTCATACAAATCAGCTCCGGCAGATAGTAAAAGCAGATGTTAGCGATAGCTAATTTATGTTAACACATAAAGACGGGTTTGTTAAATCGTATTTTGCGGTTAGACTGTTTTAACCGGCTAATTGTGTGTTTGCGGCGGCTAATTGGAACCCGCCGGACTTGTGACAGGTACCGATCTTGTTTAGAATAGACTGACCGACGAAAAATGAAACCTAAGGATATGAAAATCTACAGAATGAGGTAAACAATGAGAGAATTAACTAAATCGGCCCATTCAAAAATGTTAAAAAAGCTTACTGCCTTGTTCATGGCATTGGTCATGATTATATCCATGAGCACAAATGTTTATGCCGTGACAGGAAGCACGGTTGCGGCTGACGGCAGCTATAGAGGATATTCGAGTGAAGGTACCGTGACCGTAACTGTTTCAAACGGCAAAATCACAGATGTGACCGCAAATGTAAAAAGCAAATATCAGAGCTATATCAGCTCCGCGTTTTCGTCTGTTATCGGGCAGGCGGCTACAGCCGACAACATTGATGCGGTTTCGGCCGCAACAAAACATATTAGTGCAATCAAGTCCGGCGCAAAGAGCGCGATCGAAAGCGCTCCGTCCGCTGACGGGATTGAATCGGGCGAAAGCGGCGGCTCAGGATCGGGTTCCGAATCAGGGGGCAGCACGACGGATACCTCGGAGTTTACGATTACTGTTGGGGGCACGCAGGAACTGTCGGTATCAGAGGATCCTAACTACAGCTACACATGGACTTCATCTGATGAGACAAAAGTTACGGTCAGCGGAAACGGAGCAACTGCAACTGTGACCGGGGTGAGCGTCACGGAAAGTCCTGTGACAGTAACATGTACCTATAGCTTTATGTTCCTCAGTATGACAAAAACATATTATTTCACAGTCGTTTCCGGTGACAACGAGGAGATCGGTCAGGGCATAGGCGAAAAGATTGGTACAAAGTATACCGGAAAGGCCTATGTGAACGGTGACGAAGAAGACGAATGGGTGGAACTCGATGTTTATGTCGACAACGGCAGAATAACCGGCGTTTTCATCGCGGCGGAAGACGGACACTGGCTGAATCTGCTTACGACTGTTCAGGACAGCTTCCTCGGGACTGACGCGACAAAGACAGCGGTTGACGCAGTCACCTCGGCAACAGCGAAAGGCTTCCGCGATACGCTCAGGAATGCAATTTCCGACGCACTGGCAGATGCAGAAGATGAAGAAGAGAATCCGGCAGCACCTGTGCCGGGCGCAGATGACGGCGGTTCCGGGTCTGCTGAAACATCCGACACTTCGACTCCGCCGCATGTAAAGTCCTACAATGACACAGACGGAAATATAAGCTTAAGTGTCACGGGAAAGGATGTCATAACAACGACGACTACAACGACCCCCGGCCAGACAACAACGAGGGGGGCGAATCTGGTCATGGTCATTGACATCTCCGGTTCAATCGAAGGAAAGGAGGAGGCGCTGAATAACGCCGTACAATCCCTTGCCGGCAGTCTGCCCTCCAACTCACAGGTTGGTGTTGTGACATTCAGCGATTATTACAACAGCTCGGCAGACATACAGAAGATTTACACAGCCGATACAATTTCGGGACTCAGTTTCAGCCATATTAACGGTGCAGGCACAGAATTGTCGCGTGGAATTACGGCAGCGAAGACGCTGCTTAATGATACAGCAAAGTGGCAAAACCCCGATAATGACAAAGTAATGGTCATAATTTCGGACGGCATCGTGGAAGATCCGGACAATACGATGTCTGCGGCAAATGCTTCTTTAAAGCAGTCGGTAAAAATTTATTCGATCAATGTTGCAACGCAGACAATCACGGTTCCGGATACAAATACCAGTAACGTATATTGGCCCGCAACATACGGCAATAATACTACTTCCGAATATGGTATGGCGATATTGCAGGCTGTTTCCAGTAATTACCCGGATGCGGCCGTCACTTCTGTAGGCTTCGTGTACAATACGATATCGTACGGCAGCCCCAATCCTGATGGGAAATCTTATGTATTCGGAACGGACGGGGCCGACTGGAGTAATATTTTCACAAGGATTATAGAAAGTGAAGGGATTACTACCACCACAACCGCCACTGTACACACGAAAGGCGTAGTGATAAAAGACACGCTCAGTGCGTATGTGGATCTTGCGGACACGAACGCATCCGATCAGTACGGTATAACGGTAACGGCGGACGATAACTCGTCAGTGCCGACATTTGAAGCATCATATGATGAGTCGACACGCGAGGCGACGGTGACATTTGCCTCCGATTTTGAACTTACGGAGGGCGTTACCTACACGGTAAATATCCCGGTGAAGGCCAATGCTGCGGCGCAGGATGCCGCAAATGCATCTTCCGGGAGCTCTGTAGATCTGCCGACGAACAACGGAGCTTCTCTCACGTATCAGTATGGCGACGGAGACCCGTCAAGTGCGGATTACGCTGAAGAGCCGACGATCAATATAATCAGGGAAATAGATGATGAAGGCGATGCCGGAGTAAGTCTGAACAAGACAGCTGAAAAGGTTGATGGCACCGAGGATGAATTTGAAATCACTCTTACCATTGACACCACGGAGACCGCAACGTCCGCAACCTTCCAGAATGCGATCGGGACTTACATGGCCACGGCGGATATCTTCTACGGATCAAGCAATCCGTATAAAAATGAGTCTGCACTCGCATATACAGACGGCGCGGGCAATGTGATCAACGGATGTCTCATAGACACAAGTGATTCATCTTATACAGCAACCATCTCCGGGAATGTATATGATCATCTGCCGGAGGAAAAGCTGGATATACTCAGCACGGAGCAGTCGGGCGGTTCAAAGGAGGTGACCTATAACTTCATTAACTCCGGAGGAGTGAAGATCGCAAGCGTAAAGCTGTATTCGGGAATGAATAATTATCATGCGTATGTGCGTCTTGATGAGACACATTTCCTGTCAATCGGCCATGGAATCAGAAGAGGCGGTACAGTGAACATCAGCCTGACCGACGCGACGCTCGATTATCTCATGAAGACCATTTATGAGACAAAGACGGTCACAACGGGCAGTGCGGTCACCCTCAATTCTGTAACGGATATCATGGGTGAGTATGTGGAATATGTGGACGACAGCGCGGCAGCTAAAGGCGGAACAGTCGATATTGCGGGCAAAACACTGAAATGGGATCCGATAACGATCAATCCGGATGCTGTGTCTGTCGCGACGACTGTTACGGAGAATAACACGACAACGACAACGATTGTGACGACAAATGCGGCTGTCCTGAACTACCGCGTAAAGGTCAGCACTGATAAGGATGGATTTAAATATTCTAAGGAATACGATGCAAATGAGAGAGCAGTCCTTAATTATACCGTTAATGACGAAGATAAAGAAAAGAGCTTTCCGGTGCCGACGGTCAGTGTTGAAGGATATTTCTATGTTTACCATACGGGCATAGCCAATACGGACAATGGGGCCGTGGAGAAGATCAATATGGCTGATTCTCTTAAGAGCGACGGCACCTATGATCTGACCCAGCACCTGACAGCCGGTACTCTTTACGGCGGTTACTATCTCAAAGACGGTATAGAGACGATTCCGGAGGATGGCGCGAAATATGACGGTGTAAACTGGAAATTTGAGGATGCACAGACAGAGAGCGGCCTTGCAGTACATGCCGAAGCAGGTGAGACATATTATGTTAAGGAAGTCCCTGTTACGTACCTCGTTCCGTCAAGCTACATTATCTATGACAAGTCGGAGAAGTCTGCAGACGGAAGAGGCTTGAAAGTCAGAACGCTCTTCCTGATGACGGCTGTCGATGACGGCAACTACAAGTCAGTCGGTATCGCAATCAAGGCACGCAACAAAAAAGTGAAAAGTAACGACTTCAGCGATGTTGCCACTGTGGAAGAATTTGTAATCAGGAAACTCGGGAATGATTATGCGGCACTGACGGCCGAGAGTATGTTCGGCGTTCCCGGAGGCTGCCTCGGAATTGAGAATGCGACCGACTCTCTGCTCGTTGATCAGGCCATCTTTACATCCGTTCCGTACTGGATCACCCCTGACGGCCTCAAGGTAACCGCGGCAAGGCAGTATACACAGAGAATCGGTGACGGTTATTACTACGATGGCTGGAAGTCCCCGGGCATTCGCAAATCGCTTACAGGTATCGCATCTGACATTTCCGCATATGACATCACGACGAACGCCGCCGCCGGTTTTGCGGTAAGCAGGTTGGTAAAGGTGACGGCGAACAGGACAAATATGTTTGCGGAAGTATGCGCAAAGCAGACTAAGAGGAGGATAGATGGGAAAATTACGCTATTTGCGGCCTATGCTGTACGCTAACGGTGATACATATGATTATGCCAATAGATATGACATGATACCATCAGGAGAGGGGCAGAGCGGCGGATATGACCTGACCGGCTGGAATGAATGGTGGGATCAAAATCGCCAGGATGTGTTTGACTATTTTATGGATTATTTGGGAATAGATTTTCAGGAGACATACCCCAATTTCGATATTCGTGATCCGAGTACTTACGCCGGGCTTTCAGAACGTGGTTTTGATCCGGAGGACAGTTCGACATGGGAGAGCGCACTTCTGGGATGGGAATGATTAATGGATTGTGAACTGACAATAACCCTCGCGGATATTGCGATTCCTCTGATTTTGCGCTCAAAGGAGAGTGCGGCATACTTTCGAGATTACATTATTCGGGAAAAATCCGCTGTTCAGGGGACGCGGGAAAAATGTGCCGGCAATGACCGAGACGCTTCGAATTGTCTGTCAGACGAATTCATGAGGACCGGGACAGCGAAGCTTACAGATAAAAGGCTCGCGGAGGCGATACGCAATACAGGATCAGATGCTGCATTTGCCGAATACGCTTACATCATTGAGGATGTTTCGCGCTGTGTCATACCGAACGGATGCAGCTTCTTCCACAGTGTCGCGATTCTTCATAACGGAGGTGCGTACCTGCTTACCGGAAGGAGCGGGATCGGAAAATCGACTCAGTTCCGGAATTTGACAAAAATATATCCCGGAGTGATTAAAGTTATTAACGGAGATAAGCCGATCCTGAGATTTCCCGAAAACGGACCGGTCACGGTACATCCTTCCCCCTGGATGGGGAAGGAGCGATGGGGGAATCACAGACTTTCGGCTCCGCTGAAAGGCATTGTATGTCTTGAGCAGGATAGGGAGAATCGTATCCGCCGGTTTGCGCCGGGGGAGGCGGCTCCTGTCGTTTACAGGCAGTTCCTGTATCGGCCGGAGTCGAGGGAGACGATCAATCGCATCTGTGATTTCGAGGAGAAGATGCTTGCCTCGGTTCCGGTCTACCTGATGACGAATCGCGGGGATACGGAGTCTTCGGAGATGCTGTATGAGAGCGTAATAGGTGAGGCTGGTGATGAGAAACATGAAAATGATAAGACTCCGTCCCGACGTAGTCCTTCGGACGGTTGCCGGCAGCACAATGCTGATTGCGGTGCTCGATGCAATCGGTGAGTGTCCGGTCATGCGCGAGGTCAATGATACAGCGGCAGTATATCTGAGGGAGCTGGATAAATCGTGCACGGAGGATGACCTGGTTCGGCTGGCGGAGGAGATGTTTGATGCGGAACCGGAACTATTGAGAGAAGACATTCGGGAGTTCCTGAATGACCTTCGTCGGCAGAAGTATCTTATTGAGGATGAGTTAATATGAAGAAAAGATATCTTGCGGCTGTAGTCTGCATAGCACTGACGCTTTCATTCGGCGGATGCGGATCGGATAGGAACAAGGATGATGACAGTTCATCCGGGAAGGAGATCGAGGTTCAGGAGAACTATGAGATCGAGATAAGTGAGAGCCAGGAAGGAGTGTTCTGATGCTCTTGTAAGAGACTGATAATTGATTCTTTTAGAGCAGATCAATGTTGTGGGAATTACCTTCAGGTACTCGGAGGAGGGCATACCGATCGGGCTTTGCAAAGCGGGGCGGCTGTTTTATGTGACAACAGCAGGAGGGTACTATGTCCCTTGGGAATTCGGCTTTGGATATGTCAAAGCCCTGGCACAGAATTACTATGGCATTCAGGATGTCCGACAGATTTCAGCCGTCGGTCTTGATATCTATGGAGCCGACGCTGACGCAATCATGAAAGCTGCGGAGGATACTCTGGAAGGAATGAATCCGGATGGATGAGGAATCATAGAATCCCTGTCAAAGACCTGATTCTCCCTAAGTTAAAAGCGTTTTCAGCGGCCCGTCTTCTGATATCTGCCAGGCCTTCTAACCTGCGCATTTCCTGCTCCTGCCACATCCTCTGTTATTTTTCCGCGCTATTCTCGCGAGAAACTCCACCTCCCGCAATAGAAGTCATACCGCCGTTTATATAGATAAGTTCCTTTTCGATAATTGTGTTCATGATCTTTATATCCTTTCTGAATCTCTGATTTATTTCTGTCTTCACGCTTCCGCGTGGAATGTTTATGGATGTCTGTCAGGTTTTCATTCGCCTGACCTATATTTGTACGCAGCAGTTTTTCCGATGGACATTTTTTTAGAAAAGAGAATGTGGAAAGTACGGCTGTCATGTTCACGGTTTTTGCAGTCTTTGTGTCGGTTTTTCCTGTACTTGCCTGCGCAGAGGGAGGCATAAAGGATATAATCAAGATGGCTTTGGAGACGGTATGACAGCAGGATCGATGACCGTCACAAAGCTTCTCATGAAACCGGTCGACCGGGTCTTAAGTCTCCATAAAAGAACGGAAAGGATATAAAAATGTTTGCACTCACCTCCTGGAATATCGAAGCGATTCGGCAGAAACATGCACACACCAAGGCTCTTGTTCCGGTCAACGGCGGGCCGTGTGCTTCGGACGATGTTACATTTGAAATAAAAACAGCTGAGGAAGACGGCATCCTTAAGGCGGCTGTGGATATTTCCGTCAGACGTGAGACACTCACGGACGTGCCGTTCCTTGAGACGGATGACCCGATTGTCGTGTCCGCCCCTCTTGCGGAAATACCCGGGAAGATCACAGCCTTCTACATGTTCAACCCCTGGTGGACGCGACCGGCCTTCATAGATAATACCGCGGACATCCCGGAGAAGACTCAGATCGCTCTCTTTAAAATGAAAGACCGTGTAATCT
>ODAI010561361.1_pt1 | contig 10125 bp, 7 predicted proteins | sample 1539321 | NCBI WGS metagenome assembly ODAI01 (sample SAMN02144231, study PRJEB22623) | gut metagenome | biome: sheep rumen | host: Ovis aries | place: New Zealand | reverse complement strand
TTATACCTATAGCAACGATTATAATATCTGGGACATTATTGCTTCCAAATGCCAAGTCTGAGATTCTTCTTAATGAACATCCGGCTGAAGCATTTGTAGTGGAATCAACGGGATTATAACTTGAAGGAGTGACACGAGAAGCAGACCATGAACAGTTCTAAATTAAAGTCATTCCAGATTTTTCAATTAATTTCTTCCACCAAGTTAAATTGACATCTCCCAAAGGAGATCCGTATTCAGAATTCCCATAATATGCTCGATAAGCATCTCCAGTATAACCATAAGTATCAGAAACTAAGAATCCTTGATATGTTGAAATGCTGTCTCCCAAAATAGAAAATTTCACACCTTCTAATTTCTTCTGCGAAATCTTTCTACTGTCGAATTTTTTTGTGATAATATGACCATCATCAAATATTACTATTCGTTTTTCATTTTCATCAGAAATACTGAAATCTTGCTCTATTTCTTCTAATTGAACACATTCTTGAATATGTTCGCTATCAAAGTTCTTAGTTTTAATATGTCCGTTTTCGAGTACTATGATGGCATTATTATTGTCATCTGTAATAGCGAAATCCTGTTCTATTTTTTTAAGAGATACGATATTATCTTCTTCCCAATTTGAAATATTAATAAAAGATTGAACGTGTGTAACATCAGCATTCATATATCTAAATTGCATATATTTGTTGTCACATATAAAACATACGCTCATACCGCCTTTTCTGACATTCTCTGGAACGTTATTTCCATTAGTTCCAAGCGCCTCTTCTAAACTTGTAAACGTCTATCCAGTAGCTTCGCTTATATCATAAACAATTCCTGTATTAATAACGTCATTGTTATTGATTTTTATATTCTTTAATGTCATATAGAACTTTATTTTGGTATAATTGTCAATTATTTTCAGAAAATATTTAATTTATTAAATATTTCGAAAAATAACTTACAAATTCTTGCCCCAATTTAGACAAGTTTCGATAGGGCCGCAAGATTTAACCCTCTGTTAATCAGAGAGTTTTATTTTAAAACTTACAACCCGTCGGGGCAAGAATTTGTAAGTTTTGTTTATGAAATAAATTTACAAATTTACGTTTCAAAATGAATAAAATATATGGGTTTAAACAATATAAAGATTAACAATACAACAAACGTCAAAACTGGAGTTGTATATGATATAAGCAAAGCAATTGGACAGTCATATGAGACTCTTGCTGATGCTTTGGGTACGAGCGGAAAGAATGTTCCACCAGAAGTCAGAGAAGGTGGTATGTCAGTTCGTTTTGTATAGACTAGTGACAATAAGTATGTACAATTCCGCTATATGGGTACATCAACTGCGGATGCTGCTTTTACCAATACTGCTAATTGGCAAGGAGTTGACGATGAACCTACAGCAGGAAGTGATAATCTGCTTAAGAGTGGGGGAGTAGCATATAAAACAAAAGATATTATACTGTCAACTAATGTATGTTCAAACCAAATTGAATATGCTGGCAAAATAGTGAGTTCGGCAGATGGAACAATAACGGCTGCATCGGAATATAATACAACGTATATGTTCCGTGTCAAGCCATCAACGCAATATGTCAAATCGGGCATTACATTTCTTGCATATTATGACGAGAACAAGAATTTCATCTCTCGCCCCAATATCCACGGAAGCACATTGACAACACCATCAACGGCTCACTATGCGCGTGTAACTTCATTGGGCTCTGCTAATGTTTGGCAACTCAACGAGGGAGATGCCTTGCTTGACTATGAGAAGCCAGCAACGGGTATTTATCCTTACACGGACGCAACTTTGTTAAAAGAGAATGTGCCAGCTGATGCGAAAGAGGTCGGCGAACGAATTGCAGCGGCAAATATGAACGTCAGCCAACTGACGGAAGATTTTAATGAAACAAAGGAGAATTTGACCGATGAAATTGGAAATGTCAATAACAAGGTTTTCCTTTTGGATTCTTCTGACAATCTTACTATGTCCAAGACTTTGGATGTCAAGGCAAACAAAGCTTATGTATTGTTTGAAGAATTGGGAAAGTGCAATTGCACATTCACGATTTTGGGAACGCAATCACAAATACATTGTCAAATATATGCGATAAACAAAGAAACTGGCAATTCTATTGTTTTGTATGTTAATAGCGAATTGACCAATTTGCCGATTACGTTCACAAATCCGCGTGCCGATTTGGATTTTGGAAATGTTTTTTTGATAATATATTCCGATTCTCCCGAAGATACTTTGACGATTTCAGTTTCAAAGGACAATCCACTATCCGAATCTAAATCAAATACGGATAGGATTGGGGTATTGGAGACCACTACATCCAATTTGGGGACTGCGCTGAACAATACTATTGCAGTAACTAAAGACCATACAATCCAAAAGGTATTGCATTCTTACATCAATACTTCGGTTGGTACGGGTGTTCAAATTACTGATGATGATATTGTCGCAAGCCAACCCGCATCACATATTATCGTTCCTTGCAAGGCTGGCGATATTTTCACTATAGTTGGATATGGCGGCTCATCTCCTCGATTGTGGGCATTTACCGACGTAAATATGGTTATTCTTTCAGTATCCGCCGCTGGAGTGGATGGGTCTGATGGTGTGGTTAAATCTGCATCTCAAGATGGTTATATAATCGTCAATACGTCCAATGATACTACCCATCCGTTGTCATTGACGAGCAGCAGAACGATGGATATGCAAGACGCCAGCGATGAGTTTGAAAACATCGAAAAAGGCAGATTGATATTTAAAACGAATATGAATGTTTCAGCTGGACTGAACAAGAGATACGATGTAACTTTCAAGCCGAACGTGAGATATATAATTACGTTCAATACGGCTGCAATAACTGTTCCTCAAATAGTACTGAATTTATACGAAGGGCGCGGAGCAACTGGCAGTTCATATAGTCTAATGACCGCAACCCCTCAAGGCAGAGTCTTTTTCTCGTTCATCGCTACAAAGAAATATCAATCTTTGTTATTTTATTTCAGTTCTACCACCACAAGTGGAAGTGTCCCCGTTGAGATTAGAGCAATAGATTTCGGTGAGTATAATGATAGGTTTTATCCTCAATTCTATCAATTCGGATTGACCGCTAACGGCAAGTATGAAGTGCCAGCGCAAGAGACCTTCGATATAAGCGGGAGCGAATTGGAATATTTCTATGGCTTGTTTGATTCATTGGTTACGGCTTATCCGAACTATATCGAAAAGGTGGATTGTGATGATTTTGCCAACAATTTGGGAATTGAGACTCCCGATTATATGGCGAACCTTCCTATATATATGTATAAGTTCATCCCGTCTTATACTCCCAATAAGGAGGCTTTGGATGCTACCGCAACGGACAAGAACAGGCTAAAGGTTATGATTCTTGGCGGCACTCATCCCGAATATATGGGTATATGGGATTTGTATCAGACTATGCGCATCATCTGCGAGAATTGGACGAGTGACGAAAATCTGCAAGCGTTGAGATGGGAGGCAGAATATTACATTTTGCCTTGTAGCGGACCTTATGGCGTGGAAAATCGTTCGAGGACTAACTATAATGGAGTGGACTTGAACCGCAATATGCCCACATCGGATTGGTATTTGAGCAAGGAAGGAACTAACACGTATTCAGGTGCATCCCCAAGCAGTGAATACGAAACCAAAGTATTGATTGAATTGATGAAGGATATTAAGCCAAATATCTTTATCGACCACCATAATACGTCAAAACAATATCCGCGCATACTTATGTATATCACAAGCCGAATCCCAGCGGCGGTGGAAATAGGTGTATCGCATATACAAGATATGTCTTTAAGGTGGAAAAAGAGATTTACAAGCATCTTTGCTATGGACAACTACATCTACGGTTTCGCCCAAAGGAGTGCTGAACCAGGTCTAAGAAGCACATACGCTTGCGAACAAGGAGCATTAGGGTTCACGTATGAAAGTCAGCAATCCCTTTTGTGGTCGGGTGGTGTGATTGATAATGTGGATAGGCTTAATACGGCAGATGTCGCAACCCTTGCGACTGATGGATTCCTCAATTTCCTTTTAAGGGTACTTAAAACGTATTCTGCAAAGGTTTAATTAGACGATTTTGACCCGAAAATCAATAACTCAGGGGAGCATCCTCTAGAACTTCCCTGGGCATTTTATTAAAAGACTAAGAAAAGAGGGTATAATTACATACTTCTTGTAAGAATTCGGTACAGAGAGAGTTATTGTAACAACTATGTACTAAGACCGTACATATGTAAGTGCATACATATAAAAACAGAAGGATGATTTCGTTTATCCTTCTGTTTATTTTATAAATTTATCATTTTTATTTCTCCATTCTCTCAAGAATCCTCTTATCAATCTCGTGACTCAATTCATCAATATGCTTCTGTCCGATTGACCACTCTGTAGAAATATCGTGCTGAGCGCTGCGACAATGCTCCCACATAGCGCACTTCTGACAGTTTGCAAGACCTTCAAGATCGTTCAAACTCAACCATTCTTCGTTGGTCATATATGAATGGTAGCAATAATTCTTCTTATCGTACTCCCACTTATGCTTCTTACCATCAATCCCGATGAATTCTTGATGAACTCGTTTATCTGTATCTTCAGCGCTGTTGATTTGTGAACCGTCAAAGACATTATATCTACATTTCTTCAAGTCTTCTGCTTGAGTTTTTGTGAATTCTGCATGACACATCCCCTCTTCTTTAGCTTCAGTAACGATTCTCATAGAGAATGAATTGCCTTTATTGATTTCTTCTTTCTTCATAATTTTCTCTTTACACAAAACCCATTTTCTTCTTTTCTCTTGCTCCGAATTCGACAGTCACATCATTATTATAGATGTCGCCGGCTGTCATAGATTCTCCTGGCTTAATAGTTTTGCCCAATTTAGCAGCAAGAGCAGCAGTCTTCTGCGGACTCAGTTTCTTAAACTCATAGTCAACTTTCAATCTGCCCTTACGTAGCAACGCCTTGTCAACTTGCGCAATAGGAGCATTGAACGTACATATGATTTTAAACTTGAAACTATCTGCGAGTAAACCGCTTGACAAGTTCAGCAATGCAGCAATCTTATTATTCGTTCCGTCTGCTGTACGGTCTTTGACCATATCTTCACAGTCTTCAAGAATCAAGACGCTGTTCTCATAGTCAGCAAGAGTCTGAATAAATGACGAATCTGTCATCGAGTCGAAACAACTATGATCCAGATATACGAAATCCATATCGAGAGTTGTAATCAAATGACGAATCAAAGTAGACTTTGCTGTTCCTGGTTCTCCACGTAAGATAATCAAACCCGCTTCTTCGCTTTCCAGAGCATCGACAATTTCATCATAAGGCAAGTCATCATTGTAGTTCATCTCAATATCGACATCGAGTTCTCTAATGTCGAGGTCGATTGCTTCGTAGCCATTCTTACCGTATGCCAGATAGTAATAGCGTGCTGTGTTCTCGTCACAGAACACAAGACAATCCAGGATGTATTGAGGAAGTTCGTCATACTGAGCATAGAACATCATATTACCGAACACAAAGATAATCTCTTCGTTCTCTGTTATCAATACTGGCTGAGAGTCATATCGCCACAAGAAGTAAGCAATATCGTTCTCTCTGTAGTACTGTATCAAATTCAAGAACGTATTCTCGTCAATGATGTCTTCCCACTTATCGTTCTTCTTCTCAGAACCGTCAACGCACTTGTCGCCGAACTTAGATGTCTTGATACGTTCCTTCATATAAGAAGGATAATGCCATGTGTTGATGCGATGAGGAATTTTCTTGAACATATAATGATAGACTATCGTCATCAAGTCATCTATTGACGACGACTCGCCGAGACTTTTCTCATACATTGCTGCGAAAGCATCGTCGAGTTTCTTCTTTAATGCTTCACAACGACGTTCGTATGGGACGTTCTCTGGAAACTCAGATAGAATCGACGCTATACTCATAGGCGTCTTTATATTGTGTTTTCCTGTCATAGTTAGTTCTTCTAATTATGCTTTAAGACGCAGACGTTTCTTCTGCTCAATCTCTTCTTCAGATTCCTCTACTACAGAGTTGATGTACGCCAAATCAATGACGATGTTCTTGACGTCTTTGTTATCGGGAGCATCGAACATAATATTCGACATAATCTTATTCACTGATGCTCTCAGACCACGGGCGCCCGTCTCGTTCGATATAGCGTCATCGCAAATCCAGTCAAGCGCATCTTCTGTGAATGACAGTTCCTTACCGTCGAGCGCTAAGCGCTTTTTATACTCTTTGATAATAGAGTTCTGTGGCTCTGTCAGCACACGCTTCAAGTCATCACGGCTGAGCGCATTTGTATAAGTGATGTTACCGGCGCGGCCGACAATCTCAGGAAGGAAACCATAAGTAACAACGTCAGTGGGCTTCACGTACTTGAGAATGTTCTCGTCATCTATCTTCTTCTCACGCTTCTTCTCAGCAGTATTGTTCTTCAAGTCAAAACCGACTGCGCTCTTGCGGTTCAGACGGTCTCCGATGACGTCATCCATACCAACGAATGCACCGTTCAGAACGAACAGAATCTTACTTGTATTGATAGTAATGAAACGCTCGCCGCCATTACGAGTCAACTGAACAGTCACGTCACCACCGTCGAGATACTTAAGCAACTGAGACTGAACACCCAGAGAGTTAATCTGAGACTTGTGATCGCCATTGTTCGTCTTGTCGTAGTGAGTATTGCGAGAAATCTTATCGAACTCATCAATCATAATCATAGAACGCTGAGCCTTCTCGATGTCACCATCAACCATAGGATGATTTAAGACACGCTGCAAGCAGACGTCGAGATCCTCACCGACGTAACCGGCCTGAGTCACTGAAGAAATATCGAATATCACGAAAGGAATATCGAGATATTCAGCGAGTCTGCGGAAGATTTCTGTCTTACCGCTACCGCTCGGACCCATACACATTATATTATTAGTGCGCAACTGCACTGCATCGGGATTCTTGTCTTCGGGTGCATAAATCATCTTCATATGATTATAGACAGCAACTGCGATGTCACGCTTTGCCTTATCTTGACCGATGATGTGCTTGTTGAGATACTTCACAATCTCGTGCGGTGTCGGGATTTTCTTCGACAAATCGACAGTATAGTCGTCTTCATCATTGTTCTTGAATGCGTGCTCAGGGTCAAGTTCTCTATTGTACTTGGCAGCGAGAGCCTGGTTCAGAAGATGAAGCTGTTCGATACAGTCGTTGCAGACGTAGCAGTTCTCATCGAACTCGCCCTTGTAGAGTGCAGCGACTTCAGATGCCTTGCGCCCACAGACGTGACAGCGATGCTCACGCCTCTTGTTCTTCTTACTGCTGTTTTTATTGTTATTGTTGTTAGACACTTCGGAGTTGCTTCCGTTTACGCTTACAATGTTTTCAGGAACGTTGCCTGTTGAAGAATTATTGTCTTTTGCCATTCTGAATAAATTAGTTTCTTCTTTTTGAAGTGATTTGACTGAGATGAGAAACATTTGTGATCACCCGTCATTTATTGTACACGGGTATCGAGCATTAGTTTCTCCGGTTTCGTTATTTATTTCGAAAATTCCAGATTGATGAACTTCGTGATTAGAAAAAGCAACTCTCAAACTAATGTTGATGAAAGTCACTTTCTCTATCCAGTATCTTTCTACAAGTGTAGATTAAACTTCATCTTTTACAGCATCTTTTCTGTCTTTTGATGTCTTCTTACCGAACCACTTATGAATGGACAGATTCGCATTGCTGTCTTTCTGGAAGAGTTCTAGTTTCTTATTCGGACCTAACATATACTTGTAGTCTTCTAAAGATTGACCGCCCAAACCCTTGAAGTACTTGAAAGTGTAACCGGATAGATTTGCCTTCTCTGCTTCATATTCTTTCATCGTATAGAACTTCTTGCGTTCCTTGCCTTTCGTAGCGATGATAATCGGACTCAAGCACCGGTAAACCATATGCTGGTCGAACAACTCCGGAAAGTACGTATTGAACATCACCAACAGCAGACTACTGATGTGAGCGCCGTCATAGTCGGCATCAGTCGTAATGATAATCTTATCAAAGCGGAGATTCTCTTTCTTATTATATTCATTGAACTTCAATCCGATAATCTGAACTATCTGGTTTATCTCAGCGTTAGCCATTGCTTTAGTTGCCTTGACATCAAGGCAGTTCAGACCAAGACCTCTCATACAGAACGCTGCCTGGTGACGGGCATCAGCACGAGCGACACGAAATGCGCTACCAGCTGACAGACCCTCAAAGAGATAAAGTTCGCAGCCCTCCCCGCTTGATGCGCACGCTACGTACTTGTCAGGATCCAAACGACGACGCTCATTATCTTTCTGAGTCTTACGCAATGCTTTTTGCTCCTCAGCATTCATTTTCGTCTTCAGATAGTCAAGCACATAGTCTATGACATCGCTCTTGCATATCTTGTCAGTAAACTGTTTCGGGAGTTCGAGTTTGAATGTCTCATTATCTCCCAAGAAGCGACTCTCAGGAGTCACGAGATTCTCTTTCGTCTGACTGTCATAACTCGGATTGACGACAGTGAAGTTGCAGAAGACGCTATACTTGCCCTGAACGTCTTTAGCGACAATCTCTGTTTTCTTCTTTGATTTGATGAATGCTGCTACACTCTCATTGATAGCATTCTGTGTACAGCGAATGTGAGTTCCCTTATCACAAGATGCGCCGTTGACGAAACCGATGCTCAGCGAACCGGATGGACAGAAGAATATCTCGTAGTTGTCTGCTGAAGTCTTGAGCAGTTCAGAAGTCTCGATGTACTCACTATACATACTTATATAGTCTTCGAAAGAATCGAATTTCCATTCAGACGTTCTGTTTTCTGTACCATCAGTCAGATGTCTGAAGACGACACGCAAACCGTTGTTCGCTGCTGCTGCATCAATACATCTCTTCTCTACGATAGCAGCAAACTCGTCACTCAGACAGTCAATTCCGTCAAATCTGCTTAAATCAAATTTATAAGTTAGTTGAGTATAGTGTTCTTTGCTTGACTTTATTTCTTGGTCGTTGTTCGGAGTTCTGAGGTTATTGCTCCACGATTCCTTGAAACTCTTCTTTCTGTCAGCAGTCTCGACAATGAACTCAGTCGTGAATATAGCAGAGAGTTTCGCACCCAAACCGTTCAAACCAATTCCAGTACGAGCGTCAGAGTCATCATAGTTCGAAGAAGTTCTCAACTGAGAGAAAATCATCGCCGGGATATACATATTCTCTTCTTTATGCAAGACGACTGGAATACCGCCATTGTCACGACAGACGAATGTTCCGTTGCTGTCTATAGAGACTTCAACTTCTGTCAGACCCATATTCGTCTTTCTTCTGTACTCATCACAAGAGTTGGATATGACTTCATCAACGAGTTTCAGAAGAGCCGGACAATACTCTGTCTCACACGTAGTCAGTTTCCCCTCATCTGGATCGTAAAGGAAGAAGTCTTTGAGTTCGTTCTTAATTGAACCTACGTACATTCCAGGTCTGGCGAGCACGTGGTCAATCTCATCTAATTTCTTGTATCTGTTCTGTATATCTGCATTTGAGTTGCTGCTTTTAATAGGCATTATATTGAGATAGTTATAACTTTTACTTTCTTATTGTACGCTCGAAAGCGACATTAGTTTATTTATAAGCGATTTCTTCAAGAGACGAGAAACTAATTCGAGATTTTTGAGTATAATTCTTAAGGTTTAAAATATAAAATAATAGGTATATTAATAATGTTCGAAGCACCCATTAAATTGAAAGACTGTCTTTTATCTGAAGCAATTGGAGACATCTGCGGAAGCCCTTGGGAATTTGCGCCATATAAGCAGATTACATTAGAGGGTTTCAGAAAATCACTTGAGTTTGATTACAAGAAAGAAATTCCTTTTGATAAGACACCTCTATTCGAGAACTTTAACGTAAATCGCCCTAACAGATTGCCGCACCCGCCATATGCAACAGATGACACTATCTGCACATTTGCTCTGGCTGAAGCAGTTCTTAATGCTGAACCAGGCATAGAGAATCATCATTTGAAAGAAAATCTTGTTAAACGT
>ODAI010565466.1_pt1 | contig 10126 bp, 17 predicted proteins | sample 1539321 | NCBI WGS metagenome assembly ODAI01 (sample SAMN02144231, study PRJEB22623) | gut metagenome | biome: sheep rumen | host: Ovis aries | place: New Zealand | reverse complement strand
TTTCAATCTATCAGTATGTCAAGAACAAACTGGAGAAAACGGAAGAAGGAACAGCGGCCTATGATGCATTATGGGATGTATATCATTTCATAAGAGTAAACATGAATTCATCATATGGTATGATGGATAGTGATTTACACATACCATCGCAAGATCATCCTGAAATGAGTGTGTCGGAAAAGGATGAAATGAAAAAGTTTAGCAAAGCTTTGGAGAGAGTTACAGCTGAACTGAAATCGGAGGACATGAAGAATGAGAACATACACTGAACATACTTATCTTGAACAGAGAACTGTTCATGCATTGACACATATTAAATGTGATAAATGTGGAAAGGATATTGGTACATTCAATATCGATAACAACTACATGTTTGAATCTGATATCAAATATACAGGATATGGTAACGATCAAGCCCAGTATCCAAAGGTATGGTATCGGTGCAAAAGAATTCAGAACACACCATATGATTACAACAAGGGATATCATGAAACAGACTTTGACATATGTCCTGATTGTTTCCCAGCATTCATGGAAGGTTTCAGAGATCTATGTGGTGTTGATGACGATAACATGGAAATGCATATAGCACATATGGTCGAATATGAACATGATATACTCAAGGAGGACAATGATGAACCTTAGAATACGTAAAAAGAATATAACCCACCATTGTTATCGAGCAATATTCTCACAAGGTGCATATACCAACCTATCCAGAAAGCAACATATAAAGGAAATTAGAAGTCTCCCGACTCGTGTTCGCGATTGGGATAGATTACTATGGATGACACGTGTATTTCATGGCACAGAAAGCTTGAAACCAGGATATCAATTTAAGTATAATAATATCACGAAGGTTTATAAACCGTTTTACATGGACCGTATTAGATGGACAAAGGATACCCGTTTCAAGGGACACTTCTCCAAATTGTCTAAACAACATAAATCATTCGTTAATATGACGCCTTGGTGGGGTAGAACATTCAAACTATCAGCAAGTTCATTCATCCCTGGTGGGAAGGATGCTAAGTATGCATCATCATATACTTTCAAATTTAATGAGGAGGTAAACAATGAAAATTAGTATTGAGTTTGATATGGATTTCTACCAGGCTTTTAAAGCTTTATGTGAAGTTCTCCATATGGACAAACTTGTGTATGAAGAAGGTAAAGTTGAAATAAAGAAAGGTATGGTATATGTCAACGGTAAAGCTGTTGACGACAGACCTGATCTGTTTGCTGCATTAAGAAATGTAGCCAATGCATATATTCCGAATTGTGAATTCCGTTCGGATTCTTACATTACACACTACGGAGATTAATAAGAAGGAGGAAAAGAAATAATGAGTATGTATCTAGTAACGGTTGATCCTGGTGCTGAAAGTAGGATGCAACCACATTCATTCTTTGTGGATGCACCAAATATCGCTGCAGCTGATGACATGTTCTGGGATAAATGCATCTATGATGACAACAACAGTAGGTTGTTCAAAGCAATGTTCGTTACAGGTGATCCTCAGGATGGATTCATATTGAAGAAAGAAAATTTCCAGTTATGGGAACATTCCTGGGGTAAAAAGGATTATCGAGTATATCATGTGACTCGTAATCCCGGAGATCCACCTTTATTGGGATACAGAATCATTATAAACAAAATCCCGACTCAAATAAAGGCGGGATATAAACCGGTGAGAGGAGTATAATTATGAAACCTTTGAATGATATTGTAGTAAGTAAGTTTGATACAGGTCATTGTGGCCTGATCATAAATCTTCCGTATGTTTTGGAAGATAAAGAAACCTTGAAAAGACGGATTGTTGTATTAACAGCTATGGATGATGAACATCTGACATTTTCCGAATGGTTGAAAACAGTTAATACAAGTAATTATTTCTCGATAACTCCAAAAATGATGGAGAAGTATAACCTGTATAAAGCTGTATTAAATGATGGCATGTGGTTAATGTTAAAGAATGATCCAGTAGCTATATCTGCATCAGCTGATATACCTGAAGAAAAGATGAAGGAAATCCGTAACGCAGTAAGTCGCACTGGCAAAGTGACAGTACAACAAAACTTCGATAATGTAATAACGGATGTTATCAATACAATGCAAAATACCAATAATGACATAAAGGATATTATCAATAGAAAGATCGATATTGATGAGCCGATGACACTGTTAAGACCATCTGGTTCAACCACCTTTTCTAACAAATGGTGGTGCCGCGTAATTGATTACGCTAATGGGAAGGATCATGAAATTTGTGCAACAGATATTGATCAGATATTTGATCGGAGTGCACCTCACACAACGGAAATCAAACAATTCTTGTACAGGGTGACACGTACAAAAGATTCTCATACAGATTGTGTGGGATATGAGATATTAATTCCTTCATCGGAATCCGATAAGAAATGCTGTATGGATAATGGATGGAAGGTACATCCTATGTTCTATAATAAAGAAAACGGTTGTTATATGCATTCGGTGGTAATAAACACTAAAAAACATAAATATGTTGATACTGATCCATGCGATGAGATGTCTCTTACAATAGAAATTGTGTCAGGATTGCAGCTGCTATATCTCATTGAGGTTGGCACAAAGAGAGAAGAAGAAGGACCAAATAATCGATATCATGGTATCGAATATAATAACGGTGCAATATTGGTATCCAATGCATACACCGACGAAAAGAATTCACTGTTCATAAATAATATATACACTGGTGTTACCGTATCATCTGACTCTGGATATATTTCCAGATTCATGTATTGGAATGAACACTATGATTGGTTATTACTTCCAAAAGAAACAACATCAGATTCTACTCTGTGTGATTCATGGTTTATCGGTCCTAAATTGAATATGAGGAACTCTATAAAATGGGGTGATGACCACGATTTTGAATCTGGTATATTCCGACTTATCATGAATGATTCAAGAGCTATCACCGGCGAGGAGAATGTAATGACATGGCATTATGGAGAGTGATAAAACATCAATCAACTTACGTTATAGAAGAATTGGTGTGAAGAAACCTAAGGAAATGAGAGGTAAATATAATGAAGGCAAATAAATTTATAACAACAAAAACTGTCAATACGATTGACATAGATAAATTCCATAAGGGTTGTGCATATTTTGTACAGTGTGCAGATCATGGTGGATGTTGGTTCACAGGAATACTAATAGCTGTAAGTGAAGATATGTTATCATTCAAAACTAGGAGTGGTACAGAAAATATTACCCGGGATGAGTTAATGGATCCTAAAAAAGATTATAAAATCACATTACTCATCCCGGAAGGTTCTGATGATGATCCATGGATAAAGGATCGTTACTTTCCAAGAAAGGAATATTGATAATGAATAAGAAACATGTTAAAGAAAAGATTCAATATCAGTTTGATATCGAATCATTCGAAAAGAATCAGGCATATCAGATAACATTACCGACTATCGGTCTGGAGAGAGTGACATATATTGGTATATTGACATATGTTGATCTAACATTCTTGTCGTTCCTTGTTACAGAAGGCGGAGATCGTGTTACCATATATGGTGATGATGGATATGGTCATCTAAATATCGATATCAATGAATATATGAATGGTGACATATCAATTGTCAAGTTAGGAGTTGTAGAAAATGGGCAAAGAAGTTGATATTCCGATAAAGTTCTCTGTTAGGACCACTCCCGAACAGGTTAAAGAACTCTTAGGAGATCATTTAACATTCATTTTCCTCAGTAGTATTGTAGCACCAATGTTCGGTGGCAAAGGCGAATTAAGGGTTCTCCCATCAGATCCTTGCGTACTCATTACTGGATATGAGGTTAATGATGAACTTGGATACATTGCTCATGTTGATATTCCAAGTTCATATGAGGAGATTTTCACAGTATTCAGAAATCCGGTAATCCATCCAATAATATATTCCGATGAAAACGGGAATCACATCACAGTGTTCCGTGTGCTCGATATATGTCAATTGTATCAGGATCGAATATATGACGGAATACATTATCCCGATAATAAATGTGATGGGTGTGATGAAACTGTTAAGATGTGGAATCCTCCACCATCACATCCATATGATTATTCCTTTAGTGTGACATTAATATGATGAAAGTTGAAGTGATGATCTTAGATCAAATTATATGAAAGGAAAATAAAAATGAATAAAAGAAAGATAAAGAAGTTCTGTAAGAAGGGTGGTTGTTATCATTTTGATAAAATCATCAGAGAAATGTCTCGTAAAAGATTAATGCATCCATATGTTACCAGCGTTTATGGTTTGTTTGGTATTGGTCATATGGTTATGTGGTATAAAGTTGGTGAATGTGTGACATGTAAACATTGTACCGATGTTATGGTTGACTGGGATGGCAAACCTTACGCATATTTTTCAACCACAATTGGTTGTGGTGGTTGTGAAAAGTTTGCATGTAAAAGATATAAACTTGATAAAGATCTCAAATTCTTCAAGTTTGCACGAGTTCATCCAGACTCACCCGAATCTGACTTGAAGAGATATATCGATGAGCAGATTGAAAAAGATATAAATGATTCTACAGAAGAAGAAAAAGAAGAACGACCATTCGTAGTTAGAGAGGAACTGTTCGATGACGAGTCGATTCTTGACTACATTAATCAGTTACATGCAGAAAATAAGAAGGAGGATGAAAATGGATAAACCAAGCAAGAAAAATTTTCTGGTTGCATTCAAACAAGATACAAGCGTTGGTCCTATCTATTCAAACTATCGATTGGTAAAAGCAGTTGATAAAGAGGATGCAATCATGAGATACAAAATCGAATGTTATATCCCTCTCGGAATCGTTGGTTCATATGAAATCATTCGGGAAGGATTAACAAAGAAAGAAGATGTTTCTGTATTAAAGGAAGGAGAAACTGATGAAAGTTAAAATAAAAAGGAAGACCACAGTTCGCAATGTTATTCGGAGAAAGAAGTCCTTAATTGCATTACAGAATGCGATAATTATACTTCTCGGAATCATTGCATGTTGTGGTATAGCTGCTGATGCTGGTATATGCTTAAAAATATTTTTAAGCGAAAGCCCTATGAGTACTCTCAAAGATAATATGATACTGATAGTATGCATTGCTATACTCACAAGCATAAGTGGTAATATCGTTTTAGCATATAAGGGAGAATTAAAATGAACTTGCATGAAAGAATGAAGCAGTATGAGGCTGTATCACAAACGTATCTCATGAGAAGAACACCTGTTATCATCAGACTTGATGGTGTTGCTTTTCATACATTCACAAAGGATTTTGACAAACCCCTTGATGAAGTCCTTGGGGTTGCCATGAGAACAACAACCCGTTATCTCGTAAACAACATTCAGGGATGTGTTCTCGGTTATACTCAGTCTGATGAGATATCATTGGTTCTTCAGGATTATAAGAAACTTGATACAGATGCATGGTTTGGGTATAACGTACAAAAACTTGTATCGGTATCAGCAAAGATGGCAACCGATGAATTTCATCGAGCATTTGATAATGCAACATGTGGTATGGATGCTGAAAAATGTATTGGTGTATATTGGCGTGCTATGAAAGATAATAATGTAGGTTTCGATTCCCGTTGTTGGAATCTCCCATTTGAGGAAGTGAATAACTATCTCATTGATCGTCAGCAGGATGCTGAAAGAAATTCAATCAATCTGTTGGCCCAACAGTATTATTCTCAGAAAGAACTTGATGGAATAAAATCCAATGAGTTACAGAATAAACTGTTTACAGAACAGGGCGTCAATTGGAATGATTTGCCAGATTATCAGAAACGAGGATATCTGACACTTCCTAAGAATGATCCCCATCTCAATGATCTATTCGAGACACCAATATTCTCAAAGGAACCTGAATTCGTAAATTCACTTATAAGATTCGACTAGGAGGTTATAAAAATGGATAAATTAAACAATGACAGCACTCCCATTGATGTTATTGAATATTCACGTATATTCAATATAGCAGCAGATATCCAAATAAATCTCCCGTATCTGTTGATTAGAAAAAGTGATGATGGTTTGGGTGAAGATATCACTCCTATAGTCATCTTAGGAATACGCACAACAGAAATCGAATATACATACTGGGGAAAATTTGCCGAGACAACGGGAGTTCGCACAGTCATAACACCCGATGATTTTGTAGAAAATGGATACAAACTTGTACGGCTTACCGGTGATATGATAAAGGGGGTAAAGGAATGAGTACCACTTTTGAAAAGGTCATTATGTGTTTTAATAAACATGAAAGTCATGATATTAACATATTTGACCCTAGAAAATTTCTCACCGTTTATGATAAAGAGAATGATTATCGAAAAGCAACCATAACCGACATAGCAAGAGACTCCGATGAAGAAATTGTGATTCAGATCAGATATGACGATGATGATACCACTCGTTGGTATCTGATATCCGATGAAGTTGATGTTGAGATTCCACGTACTGTAACACATGTTGATTGTTTCTACGAAGGAAGCAGTCCGTTTGATTATCTCTTCATGACAGAAGGTCAAATGATGAAATATTGGGATAAAGTATGGCCAAAAATGTTCGGTATATCGGATGATATATGTCTCGAATATAATAAAACAATAGATCCAACACATGCAGATTATGAGCTTATCTGGTGGGACGGATTTAATAGAAGAAACGAATACATGGTTACATTATCCCGAGAAGATATCAATGAATTGATAAATGATGCGGAAACATTTATCAATCATCTAACCGATTCAATCTGCATATTAGGTTTGTGGACACCACCAACAAAGGAGGGCGAAGACAATGAATAAAATGGTTGAAAACCATGATAATACTATACTCATCAATCTTCTTGAGTATGCAACAAACGAAGAAGATATGTCACCTGAGTCAGATGTACTCACGTTTCTATATTCAATAAGAGATTCTCTAACACAAGGACTCGATCGCCGTCGCCATGAGGCAATTAATGCTATTCATGGTGGTACATCAAATTATTCCCGTGTATTCGATACCATCAAACATCCATTAACATTCTACGATTTGAAAATAAAAAAGGAAACACTCGACACAATAAATTCTATGATAGAAGAAGTTCTTAATGAAACTGATATTACACAATATGCTATTGCATGGGATATTGAAAGGTATTGCTTAAACAATCCGAGGTTTGTAAAAATCACGGATGACAAACTCGACATATATGAAATACTTTTCACACCAAAAGACAAGTTCTATACAAATCCCACATTAGCAGAAGCTTTGTCATCGGTTGTTAATGGTGAAAAGTTCGTATTCATGAACGATCCCACTCATGAAGACCTATTTGACGCGATATGGTCATTGCATGACGTATTCGATGGTAAATCATTATCAGAAAAGGAAATAAAGGACGGTATAAAGAAACTCTTTATATTGGAATCAGATCCTGATTACAACATGATGTGTGACAAAATAAAAGAATTCAATGAGACACTGATAAAATGTAAAGAGTGTGGTAAGTATTTCGAACTCCCATGGACAGAGAAAATGTTCTTTGAACAAAAGGGATTATCGATTCCAAAACGTTGTAGACCATGTAGAGAAAAACGAAAGAATGCAAAGAGTGGTGATAACAAATGAGGCCACGACATAATCGTCATTCTTACAAAGGTACTAAATTCAGGAAAATAACATATGACTGTAACAAATCTGGACCTAACTACACTCTATATGTTGGATGGGTAGAGAAATACTTCTTACCAAAGTATTTGACAAAAGATAGTGATCCGTTTAGAGACCCATCAAGAAAAACTTGGACATATAAAGACATACGCAAGCTATACAATGCCCATTATAAAGCTCTCAGACGTGAGCATAAAAAGAACGGGGGATTCTGCATAGGAGACCAGTTCTGGCATATAATAAAATAAAAGGAGAATGAATTATGGAAAACGAAAACAAAATCGCAACAACCGAAAGCTCAGAGGTAACACTTCCGGAGACAAGACACTTTTATATCTGGGATGGAATGAATCTCTTAAACAGTAAGGGAGAACGCAGATATCCTTTGTTTGCAATACGTAAGGATGGTCAGGGTCATGATGAAATAATTTTCAATTATGATATATTGGAAAAGTTCTTATATGGCCATTTTGATGACATCGAAATGCGTATAGGATTCGGTATTAAGACTGGTCGTGATCACAGTACCAATGTATATGGTTCTTTTGATCCTGATAATGAGGTATGTGTTCATCGTGGTACGAGAACACTTTCTGGAGTCAGAAAGAAAGAGCACCTGGGTGTAACAGACATTAGAACCGAGATAAATATAAGAACTGAAGATATACCCTTTCTGAAATATGCTTATGTAAGAATTCTTCCTGTGGTTAAAGAATAATAAATATAATATATCCGGGGCATTATGCCCCGGATAATTCTTTTTTTGTATTATGCAAGACCAACAATTTTTGTTATAGCGAGAGTAATACTATCGGCATTGACTGACGAAAGATTATTGTTGCACAGAATATAGTTTGCTGCATGACCTGCTCCAATAGTGTATGTTTTGTTCGTTGTGTTATATTGATGAGTAATGTAACCTCCCAATGTGATTGTTGGTTGTGATGGAGCTGGGCCTATGTCACCAGTGAATGAAATATATTTTGTGGATACAGTTGTATCGTTTGTTATACGAATTATTTCTGTTTTTTCACCAAATGTGTTGTTTGGCTTTATTGTGACAATGAAATATTTGAATGTTTCAGATGTCGTTATTGAAACAGATTGACCTGCTGCATAGCTGGAATTATCATGCAACACCTTAACTATTCCAACATTACCAGATACGTCACCAATTGTAATTGTTCGATTCTGTGTCAAACCCGATGCATTTATAGATGCTTTATATGAAGCTCCTGATGAAACATTCACAGTGGGTGATGTTAAACTATTTCCTGACACATCAGCAGGGAAATCAACATTCTTGTTATAGTCCCATGAATACATGTGATCATATCTGAACATCTCGTTTGGTGATGTCCATGAACCCTGACCACCGTATGCTGCTATATCTTTGATCGTTGACAGATTCTTGTTATATGCTGCATTAACAGTTGCTTGTTTAAAAATAAAACGCAATTTTTTAGCAGTGTTTCCTATACGTATGGGTTTACCATTAACAGTGTCTTCGTACATCCATGTAGAAACGGCAAAATCTTTTTTCCAATCAATCCAATCAGAATCCGATGGGGATGTGGTTGTTGCATATTGAATTGTGTACTGAAACGAGTGATATCCTGGATTTAGTTGCATATAAATTTGATCGATCATACAGTCTCTGTCGGTGAGAGTGAGTGTTATACGTGTCTGCATTGATGTTGTTCTCGCAACAGAGGTGTTATTTGGTCCAATAGGAATGTTGCAATCCCATCTACCTGTTGTCAGTTGTGCTTTCATAGCATCTGAAATTGCATTATTGGTTCCTGATACAGTAGTACTCATATTTACCCATGTAGATCCATTATTGGTTGAATATTCAACCACAACATTTGATGCAGAAACGAATGATAATTTATTACCGCGTATATTTGGGAACATTGCTCGATGTATTGATGGTATAGCACTTGAAGAATTTACCAGATAACGAGTGTTCGTTAGTTGTGGACCATCATGAATAGCATTATAATTCACTCCATTCCAACCGTCATTAGTTGAATATCTTGGTACACATATTTTTATGGTCTCATTACCATGCAAAGTTTCATTGGCTGTAGTTGGTAAAGAACCGTAATGATCCCATCCGGTAGAAATATATGTTCCACCGTTATGATGATATGATGTTGTGGACATGGTTCCAATCCACAAGTTTTCTCCGTTATCACGCATCATTGGATATGATGTACCTTTGTAATCAGTAACCCATAAACCACCAATTTTTTTGTTGATTGTGATACCACCGCCACCAAATGTCAATATGTTACTCCATGATTCAGTAGATCCTGATGTTGATGAATACAGTTTCAAATCACTACCAACGGCCATCATTCGCCAATCCAATAACGAATCAATTGTTGTGCCATGTTGGAATGTAAGTGATGGTGAGTTTCC
>ODAI014474150.1_pt1 | contig 10127 bp, 11 predicted proteins | sample 1539321 | NCBI WGS metagenome assembly ODAI01 (sample SAMN02144231, study PRJEB22623) | gut metagenome | biome: sheep rumen | host: Ovis aries | place: New Zealand | reverse complement strand
TGGATCACCGATGAGATGGAGGAAGCCTATAAAAGACTTCATGATATGGGATATGCGCTGAGTGTTGAGGCCTGGATGGACGGCCGGCGGGCAGGAGGCCTCTACGGCGTGTCTCTGGGACACTGCTTTTTCGGGGAGAGCATGTATTCGGACCTGGAAAATGGTTCCAAAATCGCCCTCATCGGTCTGAGCGGAGTGCTGCATGAATGGGGCTTCCGGATGATCGACTGCCAGTTTCCCACAGAACATCTGGAGCGCATGGGAGGGGTCAGAATCTCCTATGAGGAATATATGGAACTGCTGAACCCCGGAGGAAAAAACTGAATCGACAGGAGAATGTCTATGATTACGTTAAATGATGTGCTTGATGCCAGAAAACGAATTGCACCCTATGTGATTCATACACCGCTTCTGCGGGTGCCGGCCATGGATGAGATGTGCGGCTGCAAAGTCTATATCAAACCGGAGAATCTCCAGAAAACCGGCTCCTTTAAGCTCCGGGGCGCAGCCAACGCGATGCTGGCTCTTTCGGAGGAGGAGAAGGCAAGAGGCGTGGTGGCCTGCTCCAGCGGAAACCATGCGCAGGGTGTGGCCTGCGCGGCAAAGCTCCTGGGCGTGAGCGCGGTCATCGTCATGCCGGAGAATGCCAACCCCGCGAAGCTGGAGGGAACAAAAGGATACGGTGCGGAAGTGGTTCTGGCAGGGCTTCTGGGCAGTGAGCGGGACAAAAAGGCCCAGGAGATCGCAAAGACCCAGGGAAGAACCATGATTCACCCCTACGCCGATGACTTCGTCAAGGCCGGACAGGGCACCATGGGACTGGAGATTCTGGAGGATGAGCCGGAGATGGACGTCATTGTTACGCCCATCGGCGGCGGCGGGATGATCTCCGGCATCGCTACGGCGGCGAAGGGGATAAAACCGGGAATCCGGATATTCGGAACCGAGCCCATGGGCGCACCCCGGTACCGCTTAAGCAGAGAGGCGAAGAAGCCGGTGACGCTAAGCCATGTCGATACCATCGCCGACGGGACGAGGACCGATCACGCGGACCCGGGAAACTATGCGATTATTGAATGCCTGGTGGATGATCTTATCTCTGTCACCGATGAGGAGATCCGCCTGGCCATGAACCGGACCATCCGCTTCGCAAAGATTGTCGCAGAGCCCTCTTCCTCCATGCCCATTGCGGCAGCTCTGGCAGGAAAGCTTCCGGTCAAGCCGGAGGATAAGGTCTGCTTTGTGGTTTCCGGCGGAAACAATGATATGGCACTGCTGAAGGAGATTCTTTGATATTCCCGCAATTACTGCCAGGAGAGGAAAGCGAGCTTTTATGAAACATTACGCGATTCGTGAGATGCTTACGGAGCTGGATGCGGCGGATAAGGATTTTCTGCCGGAAACCTGGGTTCCGGGGGCGCAGGATCCCTTTGTCATCGTTCTGACCCGGGACGAGTGGAACGCCCGGAAGGAACGCTTCGATATGGGAATCGAGCTGGAACCGAACTCGGATATCCATATGACCAAGGCAGAGGTAAACTATGATTCCCTGACGGGAACATTTTCCATACCGGACAGGGCGGATCCTTCGGTGGACGGAGCGGTCTTTGCCTTCGCGCTGGACGAGAAGGGCATCGTATTTATCGATGATACCGGTACGGCGCAGGGCATCATCGACAGTATCCGGAAGACCAAGCGGATGCGTGTGCCGAGCCTCGGACGGTTTCTCTATGACTTCCTGGACCACATTGTGAAGGATGATCTCCGGCTTCTGAAACGCTATGAGGACGAGCTGGAGGCAGTGGAAAAACGGATCACGCAGGGTGTGGCCGGAAGTCCGCTGCCCAGGACAAACGCGGTCCGGAGCGATGTCCGGAAGCTTCTGGAGCACTATGACCAGCTGATTGACCTGGCCCAGGAGCTGGATGAGAATGAAAACGGCTTTTTTGACGCCGAGAATCAGCGGTATTTCAAACTGTTTTTAAACCGCATGGACCGGCTCTATAACACGGCGTCTTCCCTCCGGGATTACACGGTGCAGATCGGCGATCTCTATAAGGCGCACCTGGAGATGAAGCAGAACCACATCATGACCATTCTTACCGTCGTGACGACCATATTCATGCCGCTCACGCTGATCACCGGATGGTACGGCATGAACTTCCGTCACATGCCGGAGCTGGAAAAACCGTGGGCCTACCCGATGGTATTCGGGCTCTGTATTGTGATTATCATCAGCAGTCTGCTGTTCTTCAAAAAGAAAAAGTGGCTGTAAGGGGGAAATGTTATGGAATTCTGTATCAATGAGATGGCGATGCAGGAGGGGGATATCCTTTCCCATATTCGTGAGGCTGGGGCCCAGGGGGTCCCCTGCATGGAGATCGGAAAAGCGCACCTGATGAATTATCTGAGGAGCGGCGGAACGCTGGAGGAGGTCCGGCGGACCCTGGAAGAGTGCAGCGTAAAGCCGGTCTGCCTGAACTCCATCGAGAGCATCTCCTTTAACCCGAAGCGGGGCATGCGGGTGCTCCTGGAGATGAGCGAGTACCTGTTTTACTGCTGCAGAGCCATCGGCTGCGGTTGTGTGGAGGTCATCGGCTCCTTCAAGGTGCCCGCAGAGGCCCCGGAGGAGATAGAAGCGGAGACGGCCGATGCGATGGCACAGCTGGCGGATCTGGCAAAGCCCTTCGGGGTAAGGCTTGCCCTGGAATATATGGGCGTTCCCGCCAGCTCTGTGAAAACCTTTTCCCAGGCCCTTTCCATCGTCCGGAAGGCGGGGCGGGAGAATGCGGGGCTTCTGGTGGACACCTGGCACCATTATGCCGGAGGCGGAACAGCGGAGGAACTGAAACTTGCCGGTGGGAAAGAGATCTTCATGGTTCATGTCAGCGACTGCCCGGAACGTAAGCCCTTTTCGGCGGTGCGGACAGAGTGTTTTCTTCCCGGGGACGGGGTGATTCCCATAAAAGAGATGCTTCAGAGCCTCGGTGAAACCGGCTATGAAGGTCCTGTCTCGGCGGAGGTTATGGCGCCGGAGATTCGTCACCTTGCGCCGGCAGAATATATCCGAAGGACAAAGATGTCCGTTGTGCCGCTTCTTCCGATGCGGTAAGATTTACCTGACGGATAAGTGATGCAGAGGAGGTATGTATGGAGTTCAGAAAACTGGTCCGGTTTAAACAGCAGATTGAAGAAGCATGACAAGGTATCCTTCTGCGTCTATGACGACGGATACCGGAATGAGGGGGACTGGGCCCTGAATTTCCGGAGCGTGATTGTGTTCGGGCATGTTGAATTTGTGGAAGATCATGATTTTGCGATTCAGATTTCCAGAGAGCTCTGCTACAAGTTCACACAGGATGAGAAGTATATTGAGGATGAGGTAAGACACGCCGGCTGGAGGACGCTGGTATTTGCCCTGGTTCCGGAGAATATTACCGGAAAACGGGTGAAGGAATCCTAGGAGCATACCGGATGCCGGAATATGGCAGGTCTGCAGAAGACAGCAATCCGAAGATAACAATCGGGATATACGAAAAGAAGCGGCTCCCCGCGGGGAACCGCTTCTTTTATGTCCTGATGAATGCCGGGTAAGACTGCTTACATCGGCTTCTTTTCTCTGCTGCTGCAGGAGGCGCAGCCGCAGGAGCACTGTCCGGCGCTGCTGCATCCGCTGCAACCGCTGCAACCGCTGCAGCCCTTGCCGGAGATAGAATCTTTCATCATCTGAATGCACTTTCTGCCGCTGAAAAATATAATCACGGCAAGAATCGCGATAACAATCAGATTGCCAAGGACAGGTGACATATCCTTACTTCCTTTCCTGCACAGATCAGGTATTGGCGTTTACTGCGGTAAGGTTCTGCACGGAATCATCCGGCTGATAGCCCTTGCGTACCAGGAGCCATACCAGGACGCCCAGAAGGACGACGGCGATGGCAGAGCCGATACCGAATCCGAATTCTCCGGCTGCCACGCCGCCCAGGTTGTAGGCGATGAAGGCAAGTACATAGGCCCAGAGGGTCATGTAGCCGACAGCGGCCAGAGTCCACTTTGTATTGTTCATTTCCCGCTTGATGGCACCGATGGCCGCGAAGCAGGGAGCGCAGAGAAGATTGAATACCATGAAGGCAAATGCTGCCATCGGGGTGTAATCTGCAGCGACACGGTCCCAGATTTCCTCACCCTCTTCGGAGAGCTCGGCCATCACGGGTTCGCCGTTCTCATCAAAGAGCGGCTCGCCGGTCTCTTCGTCGACTGCCTGCTCTGCGTGTCCATCGTAATTATACAGGACACCGAAGGTGCCGACAACCTCTTCTTTTGCCACAAGACCGGTTACGGTAGCCACGGTGGGCTTCCAGCTTCCGAAGCCGAGAGGCTTGAATACCGGAGCGACGGCACTTCCCACACCGGCAAGAAGGGAAGCATCCATCGGAGTGACATCCTCTTCCGGAACATCCATACGGGCGGCAAGATCTGTAATGTATTCTTCAGTGACGACGGTTTCATCTTCAAAGAGATTGTCCACCATGCCGAACCGGCCGTTCACGGTACCGAAGGAGCTCAGGAACCAGATGATAATGGAAGAAATCACGATAACGGATCCTGCTCTCTTGATAAAGGACCAGCCCCGCTCCCAGGTGGCGCGCAGTACGCCGACAACGGACGGAACGTGGTAGGGCGGAAGCTCCATGACGAAGGGAGCCGGCTCGCCGGCAAAGACCTTGAACTTCTTCAGGATGATACCGCTCAGGATGATGGAGCCGATACCGATGAAATATGCGCTGGCGGCAATCATCGGAGAACCGCCGAATACGGCACCGGCGATAAGACCGATGATCGGGAGCTTTGCGCCGCAGGGCATGAAGGTGGTGGTCATGACGGTCATCCGGCGGTCACGCTCATTTTCAATGGTACGGGAGGCCATGACGCCGGGAACGCCGCATCCGGTTGCCACGAGGCAGGGGATGAAGCTCTTGCCGGAGAGGCCGAACTGACGGAAAATACGGTCCATGACGAAGGCAACTCTTGCCATGTAGCCGATATCCTCGAGGATGGCGAGCAGCAGGAAGAGTACCAGCATCTGCGGTACGAAACCGAGCACGGCACCGACGCCGGCCACGATGCCGTCCTGGATGAGGCCGTAGAGAACGGTGCCCTCAGCGACATGAAGCGCGGAGAGAATGCTGTCTACAAATCCCGGAACCCACTCGCCGAAGATCACATCATTGGTGAAGTCGGTGGCGGCGGTACCGATGGACACGCTCCAGCCGCCCATGGCGATGGCGTAGATGAAGAACATGATGACCGCAAAGATGGGAAGACCGAGAATCCGGTTGGTCACGATCTGGTCGATCTTGTCGGATACGGTGAGCTCACCGCGGGCGCGGCCCTTCTTTACTGCAGTATCCGTGATGGCGGTAATGCCGCTGTACCGCAGGTTGGTGATGATGCTCTCGGCGTCATCGTCCAGCTCCTTTTCGCAGGCGCTGATGATTTCTTCCGCTTTTTTCAGGGTTTCTTCGGAGAGGGAGAGCTCGGAGACGGCTTTCTGGTCTCTCTCGAAAATCTTGATGGCATTCCAGCGAAGAAGACTGTCATCCCCGGTTCCGCGGATCATCGCTTCGATGGATTCCACGGCATCCCTTGCCTTTCCGGTCAGGAAGGAGGGACGATTTCCCTCATTCTTCTTTCCCGCAGCGGCGATGGCGCAGTCTGCCAGTTCCTTGGAGCCCTCACCCTTCAGGGCAGAGATTTCCATCACCGGAACGCCCAGTCTGTCAGAAAGAGCCTTTGTATCGATGGTATCGCCGTTTTTCCGGACCAGGTCCATCATGTTCAGCGCGATAACCATGGGGATATTCAGTTCCATGAGCTGTGTTGTCAGATACAGGTTTCTCTCGATATTGGTGCCGTCAATGATATTGATGATGGCATCCGGCTTCTCATGAACCAGATAGGTTCTGGAAACGACTTCTTCCAGGGTATAGGGAGAGAGAGAATAGATACCGGGAAGGTCCTGGATTACCACGTCATCATGGCCTTTCAGACGTCCTTCCTTCTTCTCGACGGTAACACCCGGCCAGTTGCCTACGTACTGGCGGCTGCCGGTCAGGTCGTTGAACAGGGTGGTTTTGCCGCTGTTCGGATTTCCAGCAAGTGCGATTTTAATTTCCATATTCGATGTTTCCCCTCTTCTTTATTTCCGGTTATTCTACTTCGATGAGCGCGGCGTCCGCATTTCTCACAGAAAGCTCATAACCTCTTACGTTCAGTTCCATCGGATCGCCTAAGGGCGCCAGCTTCCGGACATAGACCTCCACACCTTTGGTGATGCCCATATCCATGATACGGCGTCTGACGGGACCTTCTCCGTGAAGCTTCACGACCGTGACGGTTTCACCGACGGCGGTATCCTTCAGTGTTTTCATAGATGCTCCTCCCTGTCGTTGTATTATATGAAAATCTTACTGGCCATGGTCTTGTCCAGCGCAATTCTGCTGTCCTTGACCTGAATAATAAGATTTCCGCTTACCTGATTCACAATTGCGACCTGTTCTCCGACGATGAAGCCCAGCTCAGCGAGATGCTGACGCACGCTGTCGGACCCACCGACTCGTTTGATGGTTACTTTTTCTCCGTTTCCGGCCATTGCGAGCGGCATCATGTTACCTCCTGTTCTCATAATTCTGCACTTCAGCAGGATGATGTCTTTCAGTGTTAGAAATAACTAATTTGGGTTAGTATAGACTGATCTGAGTTAGTTGTCAATAACAAAATGACAAAAAAGAGAGCCGCCATCGGTTTTCGATGTGCGGCTCAGAGAAACAGGACAATATCAGGTGTTTACCGCCTTCCGGAGGTCCTTTCCGGAGGATATCAGATGGTTCAGAACCCAGTTCAGGCCATAGCAGATGGCCAGGAGCATCCAGCTGTTCATCTGCTTCTGGTAGTACAGCCCCACCAGGCACCAGACGAAGGTGCAGGCGGAGAAGTAGACCAGAAACCAGATAAAGAGCCGGATGGCAGGTATCCGAATGAGAAGGGCCATGAGAAGAAGGCCCAGTATGGCGACTGCGGTATAGAAGGCCAGAACAAGAAGCATGCTTTTTCCGGCCAGGCCCTGGACAAAGCCCATGGCGGACTGGCCCAGCTGCCCGGCCGTCTGATTCACGGCGTCGCCGGGAAGACTACCCTGGGCCTGTTCGGCGGCTTTGCCGAAGAATTTCGTCAGAACCGGCATGACCCAGACCTGCAGGAGCAGCATGTATCCGGTGTTGATCAGGCCGGAGAAGCGGAAATCATCTTCAAACTCCACCTTGGAGAGGACAAACTTCACCAGGAGAGAGAGGGTGTAGGAGACCAGCATGGCCTGGGCAATGCGCATGTCCCCCAGCACATTCAGGTTCTTCTGGTAGGCATAGACGCTGCTGGCAAATATCAGCTTCATGACCTCGCCGAAGGAGCGGACCCTGTCCAGAAGGAAGGTGAGGATCCACAGAATGGCGAGGGCTGCGGCAAAGTAAGCCCGTTTTTTGTCATCCACTGAGACGTGAAGGAGTGCCTTTGCCTTCTTTTTCTTCGCCTCCCGTCCCAGCAGCTGCGGGTCCGTAAACTTTACCAGCATGACGGCGGATACGAGGGCTGCGGCAAGACCGAAGAGCATCATCTGGGGTCCGGGAAGCTCTGCGTACTGGCCGGTCAGGAAGCATAAGGCGGGCAGAAAGGCGCCTAAGAGCACCGGAATGGTGTTTCTTAGTCCCACAAAGGTGGAAAAGAGCACCAGCGGGCAGGCAAGCAGGATGCCGCAGGTCATCCGCCAGGCGAGACTGCCGTTCCAGGAAAAGCTTTTGCCGAAGAGGCCGGCGAAGAGCTTCAGGATGGACAGCACCAGGGTCGACGTATACCGCCCCGTCATCAGCCAGGCCGTCGTGATGTGGTTATCCAGAAGAGGATAGCCGTAGAGGCAGGCATAGATATAAAAGACGGCAAGTACGGCGGCTGTCAGGCCAAAAAGTACGGTCCGGTCTTCTCCGCAGAGAACTCCGCCCACCAGGATGGCGGACAGGATGAGGGAGAACAGCAGGAACAGGACAAAGGACAGGAGGAACAGGGCTGCCTGTTCCTCCGCTGTAGTATAGGTTCTGTCCGAGATTTCCTGCGGGATGTTCAGAAAGCTTCCCGCAGCATAACGGATGCGGAAGAGGAGATACAGAAGAAATATTCCGATACCGCACCGGAAGAACCAGGGTTTCAGGTTTTCATTCATTCTATACTTACTACCTTTACTGAATTACTGAAGGGCGGAGTGGGCTTCGATGAAGGGGCGGATGCGCTCCTTCAGGATGTCGACACCTCCGTCATTTGCGGATTCCAGGTTGATGGGGATCACCGGATCGTGGAGGGAAAGGCGGATGAGAAGCCAGCCCTTGACTTCTTCATCATCGAAGGCCACACGTACCCCCTCATAGTTGGGGGAAACGATATGGAACCGCGGGTCGGCTGCACAGAAGGCCCGGAAGTCTTCGAGCACCTGCTGCCCGTAGGCCTTGAAGTCCTCCGCGGTAATACTGAGACGCATCTCCGCGGCCTCGGTCGGCTGCCGGAGGTCTGCGATAAGAGACTCCAAAGTCTTTCCCTCTCTGCGGATACGGGCCATGCGGCCGATGATCTTGGCGGCGATGTAGGCGCCGTCATCGGAGAAGTAATTCTCTTTAAAGGCGCCGTGGCCGGAGGTCTCGATGGCCAGCTCACAGGTCTCGCCCGCCGCGTTCAGCTCGATGCCCTTGTCGATGACGTTCTTATAACCTCTCTTGAAACGAAGGTGCTTAAGCCCCAGGGACCCTTCCAGGAACTCCGCCAGCTCGTCGGAGGTGACAGAATCGGTAACCACGGTGGATCCCGGCGCCTGCTCCGCCACGATGACGCCCAGAAGGGCGATCAGGGTGTTCCGGTTGACCGGCATGCCGTCGGAGAATACCACGGCGGCACGGTCACCGTCGCAGTCGAAGATGACGCCCAGGTCGGCATGATGCTCCAGCGTGGCCTTCTGAATGGCCTCCATGGCAGTTTTGTCTTCCGGGTTCGGGACATGGTTCGGGAAGGTTCCGTCGGGGTTAAGGAACTGGCTTCCTTCGGTGTCTGCGCCCAGGGGTTCGAGAATATCCGATGCAAAGAAGCCGGAAGCGCCGTTGCCGGAGTCCACCGCGATGCGGAGTCCCGTGAGGGGCTTTTCTTCATCCGAACCGGAATTGGCGCGGATAATCTCCTTCATATGCTCGCAGTAGAGGGACTTCATGTCAAAGACGGTGACGGTGCCATCGCCCACCGGAAGTTTATCGGAAGTCAGCAGTGTCTCCGGGGATTCTTCGGCGAAGACTCCTGCCAGTGCGGCTGCCTGCTCCAGAATCTGCGTCAGCTCTGCCTTGGACAGAGCGCCGTCCTTTGTAAAGAACTTCATACCGTTCCGGTTGAAGGGAAGGTGGCTGGCGGTGATCATCACGGCGCCGTCGAAATCACTTCCCGGAAGAACGGTGGAGCAGAACATGGCGGGGGTGGTGATGAGGCCGCAGTCGTATGCCTTTGCCATAGAGAGGCCGAGCAGGCATCCCGCCTTCATCTGCGGCGCGGTCATGCGGCTGTCGTGGCCTACGCCGATGCGGAGTTCGGAAGCGGGTTTCCCCAGCTTTTCGGACAGATATGAGGCAAATGCCCTCGCAATATAGGCTGCCAGCGGTTCGGATATGGTCAGGGCTTCCTTGTCCGTCGCGATGGCGGCTCCTCTGACATCGTTGCCGTTCTGGACTCTTTTGAAATACTGCAGATAGTTCTTTTCACTCATGGAGAGATTCCTCCTTATGCGGAATACAGGGTTCTCCTTTTTGGTTCCCACAAACAGTATACCACAGATCCCAAATGAGAGAATCCCTGCTATAATAGAAGTGACGGCAGAGCGCAGCAAGGGGGATAGTTATGATAAAAAGATATGTTCAGCGCGCGAAGCGGACCATTTCTCTGTTTCTGGAAAATGATGTCGTTGTCTATGCAGGGCATGCGACTCTGGGAATTATCACGGCCTTTTTCCCGCTGGTGATGCTGATAATCTCCCTGCTCAACATGATTCCCTG
>ODAI013863984.1_pt1 | contig 10127 bp, 8 predicted proteins | sample 1539321 | NCBI WGS metagenome assembly ODAI01 (sample SAMN02144231, study PRJEB22623) | gut metagenome | biome: sheep rumen | host: Ovis aries | place: New Zealand | reverse complement strand
TTCATTGGTGATGATACTCTCAGCGCCGTCACAGATGAGGGGCTTTTGGGTCTGTGTGCCAAGCAGCGACCAGGTGCCGCTGGACAGGAAGGCAAATTCCTCCTCCTCGGCGGGTACTGCCGCCATGGCGGACTGTGTATCGTGTCCGCATACAGCTGTGACCGGTACAGAGGCGATGTTGAGCTCTTTGCATATATCATCCCTGATCATGCCGCATACTGTCCCCGGTTCTGTTACAGGCGGGAACAGCCTTCGAGGCAGACCCAGCCTGTCGATGACATCCCATGCCCAGTCCCGCCTGTAAGGGTCAAAGAGCCCTGTGGTGGAGGCAATGGAGCATTCCGCATGGATATCCCCTGTAAGCATATAGCACAGCAGGTCGGGTATCATAAGCATAGTGTCTGCCATGGCAAACAGCTCCGGGTCATCCTCTTTCAGACACAGCAGACGGTATATACTGTTTATATCCATTATCTGGGTGCCTGTCGCCCTGTAAAGCTCCTTTTTGGTGATGAGGCTTTCATCATCTGACTTATGTGCTGTTCGTGTGTCACGGTAATGGACGGGGTCAGAGAGGAGCTTTCCCTTCCTGAGCAGCCCGAAGTCAACGCCCCATGTGTCTATCCCCACAGATGAGATGCCATATGGTGACGCTTTTTTCAGGCACTGCTTCACCTCATGAAAGAGCCGCAGTATATCCCAGTGGAGAGTGCCGTTCACAGAAACGGGGACGTTTTCAAAGCGGTGTATCTCTGTAAGGACTATCTCACCGTTTTTCTCCTCCCCGATGATGCCCCGCCCTCCGGAAGCACCAAGGTCAATGGCAAGTACTCTTGTATCCATTCCGTGCCCTCTTATTTGTACATAGGACCGTAGTTGGCGCAAGCCCTGTAATCTGCCCCTTCCTTGTCCATTCCGAATGCATTCCATGCGGCAGGACGGAATATCTTGTCCTTCGGTACATTGTGCATAGCAACAGGTATGCGCAGTATGGATGCCAGTGTTATAATATCTGCACCAATATGGCCGTAGCTTATGGCGCCGTGGTTTGCGCCCCAGCAGTTCATCATATCATATGCAGACTTGAAGGGAGCATCCTCTGTTATCCTGGGGGTGAACCAGGTGCAGGGCCATGTGTAGTCGGTGCGCTTCCAGAGTATGTCATTCACATCCTCGGGGAGCTGTACAGTCCAGCCCTCTGCGATCTGCAGCATGGGCCCCAGGCCCTTGACAAGATTCAGGCGTATCATGGTCATGGGCATTTGGGCATCGGTGACAAAGCGGGATGAGTAGCCGCCCCCTCTGAAATAGCCGCAGTCTGCGTAGTTCCATGTGGTAGCACCGAGGATATTCTTCATATCCTCTTCATTCACATCATACCATGCCTTCATAACGGGAGTACCGTTTTCGTCCTTTGCCTTGCCTGTGGCATCAAGACAGCAGGCACCGGAATTGATAAGGTGGATAAAACCGTCTGCCTCCTTTGCCTTGCCAGTAAGCGCGTAGTTTGCTGCCTTTTTCAGTGCGGCACCGCTCCAGTAGGTGCGCACATCCGCAAACATCTGGGCACGGTTGGTGAGAAGCTTCATGAACAGCATACCAAGACCGTTGAGCACATCGTTTTCAGTGGCAAGGATATAGGGCTCTCTTGCGCCGTTCCAGTCAAAGGAGGAGTTGAGCAGTGCCTCGGCAAAGTCTCCGTTGGGATAGAAGTCCGTCCACTGTCTCTGCCCCTGGAATCCCGCTGCTATGGCATTGTGACCCACAGCCTCTTCCTCACAGCCCTTGGGGAGCTTGTCGTTGCCGTTCATCAGATCCTTGATTATGCACATCATCTTGACAACGAATTCCCAGTCCTTCTCCTTCTGCTCAGGAGTCCTCTGCACCTCGGGAGGATTCTTGTCAAAGCCCTCTTTGCAGTTTGCCTTTGTCCAGGCAAGAGCCTTCTGATATTCCTCCTCGTCATAGATGTTTTCGGTCATGCGGCGGATAATCTCCACCTCGTCCACGGATTCCACACGCATACCAAGGTATTCTTCTATAAAGGCGGGGTCTATTATGGAGCCGCCTATGCCCATGCAGATAGAGCCTATCTGAAGGTAGGACTTGCCCCTCATGGTGGCGGCAGCCACAGCCGCACGGCCGAATCTCAGCAGCTTTTCCCTTACATCAGCGGGTATTTCCGTATCATCAGCCTCGCATACGTCATGGCCGTATATACCGAAGGCAGGGAGCCCCTTCTGGGCATGGGTGGCAAGCACGGATGCCAGGTATACCGCACCGGGGCGCTCTGTGCCGTTAAAGCCCCATACTGCCTTTATGGTGTTCTTATCCATATCCATGGTCTCGTTGCCGTAGCACCAGCAGGGGGTCACGGTAAGGGTGATGTCCACTCCCTCCCGCTTGAATTTTGCAGCGCAGGCAGCAGCCTCTGCCACACGGCCTATGGTGGTATCCGCAATGACTACCTTCACGGGGTCGCCGTTTGAGTAGCGCAGATTATCCTCGAATAGCTTTTTTGCGGAGAGAGCCATGTTCATGGTCTGCTCCTCAAGGGAACCTCTTACGTTGAGATAGCCCCTTCTGCCGTCGATGGTGGGGCGGATGCCGATTACAGGGTAATCGCCGATAAGTCTGTTTTTCATGCTTTAAAGCCTCCGTTTGCTTTGATTGATGCAGATCAAGTCATCCACTAAAGTATACCATTTTTTTGTCAAAAAGTACAGTGATTTGCGTCGATTGAAAGAAAAAAATCGGTCTGAAATATGTGTAAAATGCACAAGGGTCACCCCGCAGCGGGATGACCCTTCAAAAAACGTATATAACTGTTATTCCTTTGAAGTCTTCTTACCGATGACATCGAATATGAGCGGAAGTGCCACACCTATTACGAGGAAAATGACCGCTGTAAACCCTCCCATGTCAAGGGTGAATTTTCCTCCTGTCACGCCCCCGTCTTCAATTGTTTCACGGGGCCAGATAGCGTAGAATGAGCCGATGATGAGCCCAAGTATGAGGGCATATGTGCCAAGACGTGTTTTTTCAAGGGCTATCTTTATGAGCTTGGCACAGCCCAGTATCCCTATTACTATTCCTATTGCCACAGGGATGAGCACAGGGAAGCGGGTAAGGATATTGTCAAGGGATACTGCCTCGATCACTGTCTGGTAGCCCCCAAGTATGAGCATCACAAGACTGCCGGAAAGACCGGGCATTATCATGGCAGCTGCCGCCGCCACAGATACAAGCATGAGGTAGAAAAAGCTGCCAGGGTCAAGAGATGTGATGATACTGCTGCTGTGACTGCCAAAGCTCAGCACGGTGACAACTATTATCAGTGCAAGCCCGCACAGGAAGGGCAGGATATGCACAGGTCTGAATTTTCCGTTTGCTGTGGCTTCCCTGTATACCATGGGCAGGGAGCCTGCTATGACACCCATAAAGAAAAATTGTGTCTGCACATAGAAGTGCTCGAAGCAGTAGTCAAGCAGTGTGGCTGATGCGATTATGCCGATACCCATTCCAAGGGCGAGGGTAAGGAGAAAGAAGAAATTGTCCTTTATCTTTTTAAAGCTAATGTCCCCGATGATGTCCATAAGCCTGTCGAAGACCTTCATCACCACCATCATGGTACCACCGCTGACACCGGGGATGGCATTTGCAATGCCTATCACAATTCCTTTGAGTATATTAAGGGGGTATTCCTTTTTGCTGTGCATTTTTGTACCGCCTTTATATAGATCTGTGATTTGGCACATCCTGTGCCAAGTGATATCATATCACATTTTATTCTGTTTTGCAACTGTTTTTTGTCATAACTTTTCCGAAACGGTGTTCTGATGTTAGGAATTAGCTTTACAGCAACGGCTTAGGCAAAATATACAAATCATTACCGCACGGCGAGGATATTTTGTGAGTTATCATAAAGTTATATCTACCTGCTTGACATTATGATATATCTCATTATATAATATACTTCGTGAAAGGAGGTATATGATGGATGTTCAGCTGAAGCGTGGTCTGCTTGATGTATGTGTTCTTGCTGCACTAAAGGACGAAGACACCTACGGCTACAAGATCATCAAGGATCTCAAGCCCTGCGTGGAGCTTTCGGAATCCACGCTGTACACTATACTCAAGCGCCTTGAAACAGGCGGCTTTATCACCGTGTACTCCGTCGAGCACGAGGGGAGACTGCGGAAATACTACCATATAACCGACAGGGGATTGGGACGTATCGACGAATTCCGCTACGAATGGCAGGAAATACTTTCCATATACCGGTTTATTGTGGGGAAGGATGGGGATCATGAATAAGGAAGATTTTTTGTATGCACTTAACAGAAAGCTGTTCGGGCTGCCCCCCTCTGAGATTGAGGAAAGGCTCACATTTTACAGTGAGATGATAGATGACAGGATGGAGGAGGGGCTTAGCGAGGAGGAAGCGGTAGGCGCCATAGGCTCTGTTGACGACATAGCCCGCCAGATAATCGAGGAGATACCTCTCTCAAGGATAATGAGGAACACAGCCGTACCCAGGAAGGGGCTGAAGGTGTGGCATATAGTGCTGCTGATACTGGGTGCGCCCATATGGCTGCCACTGCTTGTTGCAGCATTTGCTGTAGTGCTGACGGTCTATGTGGTGCTGTGGGTGCTGGTAGTATGTATGTTTATTGTCGCCCTCTGTCTGATAGTGGCTGCCGTTTGCAGTGTCCCTGCCGCTGTTTTCTACGCAACCTCCGGCAGCCTTTCCGGGGCAGTCTTTTCCATAGGCGCAGGGCTTATCTGTGCAGGTCTCACCATACTTTTAATTGCGGTGTCAATACTTGCCGCAAAGGGTGTGGCAAAGCTTGCTCCTAAGGTCATAAACGGCATTAAGCCTGCATTTATAGGCAAGGAGAGAACAATATGAATAAGGGGATATGGATAGTAGTTGCAGTGGTGCTGATAATTACAGGGGCTGCCCTTTGTGCCCTGTCCACTGTTGTACTGGGCTTTGACCCTGTCAACACAAGCACCGTGGAATACGTGGAAAACACCTATGAGGTCAGCGGTTCCTTCAAGAATATCAGCATAGCCGTAGATACAGACGATATAGAATTTCAGAAGTCTCAGGACGGAAAATGCTCCCTAGTCTGCATAGAAGTGGAAGACATCCGCCATGAGGCAAAGATAAACGGCAATACTCTTGAGATAAAGCAGTTCAATGAGGGCAGCTGGAACTTTATCGGCTTTAATTCGCAGACACCCAAAATGACAGTCTATCTGCCGGAAAACACCTACAATGATCTTGACATAAACGTAAATACAGGGGATATTATTATCCCTGCCGGATTTACCTTTGAGGATCTGGAGATATACGGCGATACAGGTGACATCATGAGTGAATGTGACGTGACAGGTGATACAAATGCCGAGATCACCACAGGCGACATATCAATGATAGGCATAACAGGCGATAAGATAAGCGTATCCGCCACCACAGGTGATATACTGCTTGAAAGTATAAACTGCTCCGACGCTCAGGTGAAGAGCGATACCGGTGATGTAGAGCTTGGCTCTGTGCTCATATCCGGTGATGCAGAGTTTGAGAGTGATACAGGCATGATACGCCTTTCATCTGTTAAGGTGTCAGGAAAGCTCACTGCCAACGGCGACACGAATGATGTGGAACTGAGCGGCTGTGATGCAGGTGAAATATACATAGAGACAAACACAGGCTCCATAACAGGCTCCCTGCTTTCCGAAAAGGTATTTGTCACTGAGACTAATACAGGGAACATAGATGTTCCCGAAACTGTATCGGGCGGCAAATGTGAACTTATAACCAATACGGGTGATATATCCATAATCATTGCCCAAGGAGAGGTATAATGCTACAGATATACTATACAGCGTTATTTCTGGCATCGCTGTTGTGTACAGGCTTTTATGTATTCCTGTGGCACAAGCACTTCAACACTAACTTTACGCTCATATTCACTATCGTGCCCATTGCCTGCCTGAGCTATGTGCTTACAGCTTCGGCAAGGTCAATGGGAGAGGCGCTCACTGCCATCAAGCTCACCTATCTGGGGGGCATATTCCTGCAGCTTACAGTGGTGTACTGCATTTTTGACCTTTGCGGCAGACCTCTTAAACGCTGGGTGCGGATGGTGCTGTTCGGCATAGCGGGTGTTACTTTCCTGGCAGTGCTCACCGCAGGCAAGCTGCCTTTCTTCTACAAGAGTGTAACCTTTACCATACACAACGGCGTATGCATATTAAAGCCCGAATATGGCTTTATGCACTCTGTGTACCATGTGGAGCTTATCGCAGCCTTCATTGCGGAGCTTGCGGTGCTGTGCTGGGCATGGATACGCAACAGGCAGGTATCAAAGGCAGTGACTGTCCTGCTGTTCATACCGAACAGTGTGTGTATGCTGAGCTATGTGGTGAGAAAGATATTTCATACCACTGCGGAATTTGTACCTGTGGCATATGTGCTGTCACTGGTGACATTCCTGGTCATAGCCTATAAGGTGAACCTCTGCAACATAAGTGATACCGCAATTGACTCTATGATACAGGAAAAGGGGCTTGCCTACATATCCTGTGATTTCAGGTACAGGTATCTGGGAAGCAATGAATTTGCAAAGGTGCTTATCCCGGAGCTTGCTGACAAGACCGTGGATGAGGTCATAGGCTACAAGCCCTCTGAACGAAAGCTGCGCCACTTCCTTGACGACTTTTCCGAGGATGAGAGCAACAATACCTTTCTGTATACACTGAACCTTGACGACGATGACCCGGACAACGATGAATTCTACAATGTCAATGTGGGCTATCTCTATGACGGGACAAAAAAACGGGGGTACTTCATCACCTTCACCGATGATACTCCCAACAGGAAGTATATGCAGCTCATTGACAGCTACAATGAAGATCTCAAAACAGAGGTGGAGGAAAAGACCGAGCACATCATCGAAATGCATGACAACCTTATCATGAGCCTTGCAATGATGGTTGAAAGCCGTGACAACTCCACCGGCGGCCATATCAAGCGCACAAGCAAGGGTGTGGAGATACTTATCGGTGAGATGAGAAAGGAAGGGAAGATACCCCTTTCCGATGAATTCTGCCATGATGTGATAAAGGCTGCCCCCATGCATGATCTGGGTAAAATAGCCGTTGACGATGCGGTGCTGAGAAAACCGGGGCGCTATACTCCCGAGGAATACGATCAGATGAAAAAGCACGCTGCTGAGGGCGCAAAGGTAATACATGAGATACTCCTGAACACCGATGATGAGTCCTTCAAGGTAGTGGCGGAGAATGTGGCGCACTATCACCATGAGCGGTGGGACGGCTCCGGCTATCCCGAAAAGCTGTCCGGTGAGAGCATCCCCCTTGAGGCACGCATCATGGCAATCGCCGATGTGTACGATGCCCTTGTGAGCAAGCGTGTCTACAAGGATGCATACGACTTCAAAAAGGCAGACAGCATAATCATGGAGGGTATGGGCACACAGTTTGACCCCTCCCTTGAAACTGCCTATGTAAACGCAAGACCTCTTCTGGAGCAATACTACTCACATATAGAATAGAACGCGGCATTGTCTTCTTCTCCGGCTGCAAGAAAACCATCCCCCTTACCTGTGGCTGAGCCGCAGGCTGTTACCCCTGATCTTCAAAGGATCAGGGGTATTTTGGAAGAATAAGAGCCTTTTTAAAGCGGTTGTGTGCCTTTGGCGTACTTTCAAATGTGACTGCTTTGTGAAAAATATGTTTTTTCAAAAAAACTCTTGACAATTGAAAAAAATGGTGTATAATATATTTAGCACTCAGAGAGATAGAGTGCTAACACACGTTATCACAAAGTGCTAAACACCGCCTGTCAAAAAGCGCAGGCTGTTCTTAGGATGAGAAAAGGGGTGGTGGTAATGCTTGATGACAGAAAACTTAAAATACTCGGCATAGTAGTCGATGAGTACATAAGGACAGGGGAGCCGGTAGGCTCAAAGGTGATTGCCGCAATGCCCGGAATGAAGGTATCATCCGCTACTATACGCAATGATATGTCGGTGCTGGAGCAGCTGGGCTTTCTGGAGCAGCCCCATACATCAGCAGGCCGTGTCCCCACATATGCGGGCTATAAGCTGTACATTGAAAAGCTCATGCCCCAGAGGGAGCTGACACAGGAGGAGATGGACATACTGGACAATGCCATAGATACCGATGAGGTATCCGAGGAGGCACTGATAGAGAGTGCATCAAGGGCATTGGCGCAGATAACCAACTGTGCGGCAGTCTCAGCCAATATATCTCCCAAGTTTTCCATTATAACAAAGGTAGATGCCATCCCCACGGGGAAGAGAATGTATGTTCTGCTGATGATAACGTCATCGGGCAGCATACAGAACAAGATATGCCGCCTGCAGTTTGACCTTACGGAAGAACAGCTTGAATACTTCAAGAACTATATGACGGATCACCTCAGCGGCATTTCCGTTGACAGCCTTTCCGATGATATGATAGACCGTCTGGCGGCTGCAATGGGAGCATATACAGTGACCCTTTCACCTCTGCTGCAGGGTGTTGCGGAGCTTGCAAAGAGCTTTATGGAAACGGATGTCCGTGTCAGCGGTGAGAGAAATCTCCTTGCAAGGCAGGATATCACAGCAGATGATATAATCAGATTTATGGAGCAGAAAAGCGAGATCGTGCGTCTTGCAAATGATTCATTCAGTGATCTTACGGTGCTCTTCGGAGACAATGATGACTTCGTGATAAGCAATTCCAGCCTTCTGGTATCGCCTATAAGAAAGGGCGACAGAACTGCCGGGAGCTTATCCCTCATAGGTCCCATGAGACTTGATTATGCCCGTGTCATCCCTTACCTTAAATACCTGACAGGGCGCATAAGCAAAATCATCACCGAGAATACCGAGGAATACAGACTGATAGTCACGGACAATGACACACATCCGGAGAAAGGAGAACAGTAGATGGACGAGAAGGAACTTTCACCCGAAGCAGAGAGCGCTCCCGAGGAGACAGCCCATGCTGTGGATGAAACAGATGCGCCCGATACGTCAGAAGCCGCCGGGGAAAATGCAGAGGCGCCCGGTGAGCCTTCGGAGGAGGAGTTGCTCAAAAAGGAAAACGAGGAGCTTAAAAAGCAGCTTGCTGACCTTGATGACAGATACAAGCGCCTTGATGCGGAGTACTACAATTACCGCACAAGGAGCGTGAAGGAAAAATCCGAGGCCTATGAGAGCGCCGCATTCGATGCAGTGAGTGAGATACTCCCTGTTATAGACAATTTTGAGAGGGCACTTGCGGCAGAATGTGCCGATGAGGGCTTCAAAAAGGGTGTTGAGCTTATCTTCAAGCAGTATCAGTCAATTCTTGAGAAGCTTGGGGTAAAGGAGATAGATGCCCAGGGTAAGCCCTTTGATCCCAATCTCCACAATGCGGTAAGCAGTGTTGAGGATGAGAGCCTGGGCGACAACACAGTGGCAGCTGTCCTGCAAAAGGGATATATCAAGGGCGACAAGGTCATAAGACACGCAATGGTAACAGTTGCTAATCCATAAAAGACATACGAAAGGAAGTAATATTATGAGCAAGATCATAGGTATAGACTTAGGTACCACCAATTCATGCGTAGCCGTTATGGAAGGCGGTCAGGCAGTAGTTATCGCAAACTCCGAGGGCGCAAGGACAACTCCCTCCGTAGTAGGCTTCACAAAGACAGGGGAGAGACTTGTAGGTCAGGTTGCAAAGCGTCAGGCAGTTACCAATGCTGACCGCACCATTTCCTCCATCAAGCGCCACATGGGCTCTGACTACAAGGTGGATATCGATGGCAAGAAGTACACTCCCCAGGAAATATCCGCAATGATACTCCAGAAGCTGAAGGCTGATGCAGAAGGGTATCTGGGCGAAACAGTCACAGAGGCAGTTATCACCGTTCCCGCATACTTCACCGATGCACAGCGTCAGGCTACAAAGGATGCAGGTCAGATCGCAGGCCTCAATGTAAAGAGAATAATCAACGAGCCCACAGCCGCAGCTCTTTCTTACGGCATAGACAAGGAACAGGATCAGACCGTTATGGTATATGACCTGGGTGGCGGTACATT
>ODAI013038306.1_pt1 | contig 10127 bp, 10 predicted proteins | sample 1539321 | NCBI WGS metagenome assembly ODAI01 (sample SAMN02144231, study PRJEB22623) | gut metagenome | biome: sheep rumen | host: Ovis aries | place: New Zealand | reverse complement strand
TAATTTTGGCTGGCGCTGAAGTGCAAGGTCACATCACCGGTCAAAGTTTCAAGGCATTGCATGAAAATGGGGCAGACCCTGACAAAAAGAAAATCATCGGTGCAACCGGAGCTATTCCTTTTGTTGAAAACGTTCCTCTTGAAGGTGTTGAAAGATTCCAGCAACAACTGGAAATTGTTGACCTGATTGACACTGAAGATATTGGAGCCATTCAATCTAAAATCAACGAATGCGTTGAAAAGGACCCTGGGGCAGTTGAGGCTGATCCTATTATCATGGAAGTCGACGAGGAAAATGAAAAGATGGTAATCGTTGACAAGAAATCTAAAAAGGATAAGAAAGAGGAAGCTGAAGCATAATTCGGCTTTCTATAAACTTTTTTTTTTTAAATTGCCATATTAATTGACATTATTTTTCGCTTTTTTTTATAATATTTTGATAAGGTTAATTTGAGGTAGCTATGCCTCGAATAATTTTCACATTTGTGCTGTTTCACACTTCTGCTTTTTTGTATTTTTTTAAAAAATGCAAAAACTTTATATACTATAACAAACTTAATTAGTAGTAGGTGCTGATATTACATATTTTATGTAAAAAGGCATTACAAATAGTTAAGTTTATATACTATTGTATCCAATTTATGATTACGCACTTGTATTTTTACTTCAAAAATACATTTTGCTTGTAATTATATTTTGTTAAAAGATTGATGAATGCATGCCACAAAAAGTGGATATAAAAAAATAGAGGTGATAATTTGAACGATTATCCTAACAGCTCCATCAACTGGAGTGAAAAAGTTAAGAATTTAGATGAAAACATCAGACGTGAAATCGGACTTGAAGGGGACAGCGAAGCCAAGCACATTCTCATCAAGGTCCAGACCAAATCAGCCGAAGCCATTGAACCAGCATTCATTGTCGGGGAAGATGAAACATTCCTTGACCTGTTTGTCCTGTCTCCGCAGGGGCCGGGAATTACATCAACTGCTGTTCTTAAGGACAACATTCAAAGTGTTGGTGTTATAGGGGGCGTTTCAGCCGAAAAGCTGGATCCTTCAGAAGTTCCCGATGAGCAGCCGCTGCTCGACGATGTAAGTGGATTGTACCAATAGGAGCAGAAATGTCCAGATACAGATTCCATAACAAGACAGGGCCGAGAAATAATGATTACTTTGAAAGGGAGAAACTGTTGAACCGAAAGATTAGGCAGTTCAAGAACAACTACTATAATCTTTCAAATCCTCCAATTGCATCAGAATATCATGAAATGGATGCCCTAAGAAGGGAAATTAAACACCTCCTCAGACTTCAAGAATACCAAGTCTGGCAAAAATCATACAACCGCAAACATGCTTATTTCAGCCAACTCTCCCTATTCAAGTCAATGTATATGATGTGGAAGCGCTTCACATGCTTCATGTATCTTGAAGAGTACCATCATGTTCCGCATCATATCGCAATGTGGGCCAAGGTAATTGGCTCAACAATGGTTCCGGGCAGGTGCTTTGGAACCTAATTTTTTATATTTTAAAAACCAAACTATAAACCAGTGAGAAAAATGCAAAATGTAAAACTAGCAGATATTGCAGAAATATATGCAGGTCTTTCATACAGGAGATACCTTGATGATGAAGGCATCGAATGCAATGTCGTTGTTCAAAGATCAATTCAAAGCGACGGCAGGCTGGACGACTTTGAAAACCTGAGGCTATCACCAAAAATCAAGGGCAGGTTCTTTTCTAGAAAGGGTGATGTCCTAATGAAAATGCCCTACCCATTCGACGTAGTTGAAGTTAACCAGGAGGGACTTGTAATAAGTGACCGCATCGCCATCATAAGACTTAATGAAGACCATGACCCTGCTTTCATTGCACATATGCTGACCAATGCACATGTCAAAAAGCAGCTCCATGAAATAGGAACCACAGAAAGGATGCCCCATATTTCAATTAAGGACATTAAGGAAATCCGATTAAATCTACCGGATTTGGGAAAACAGAAAAAACACGGAGAACTATTAAACACCATAAATGAAAAAATCACCAAGGATATGCAGGTTGTTGAATATGATAGACGTCTCAAAGAAGGGATTTTAAACAAGCTTTGGGAGGAAGGATAATGCATCAAAAACGCAAACGTTCAACAAACTATAACATTTACCGTAATATCCGAACAAAATTAAGACAAGTCGATCCAACACCTGACGTTGCCTATCTGTTAGTTTATACATTCCTATACAAGCACTGTTCCGATTCCCTGAAGGATTATTTTTCAAGCGTTGTCGAAGACCAGGAAATGACACTTGACGAGGCTTTTAGGGATGAATATCTTCAAATGAAATTCAGAAATGATGCATTGCAGATGTTTGGATACTATATCAACAGGCCTGATGCATTCATCGATGAGGTAATCAACGAATCCTATCAGGAAAGGTTCTTCATTCCAAACTTCTTCAGGATGTTTAAAAATAATGTGGAGTTTGAGAAGGGCTCAAATTATGAACGGTACTTCAAATTCATTTTCAATTGCGTGGACAATGTGCTTAAGTTAAACGGATATGATTTTAGTGGCGAATCATATTTGATTGTCAAAGACCTGATTTATACTATTTCAAAGCTAAACATATTTGAAGAGGAACTCCCATTCAGCACAATTTTTGATTTCATTTGCCAATCAAGAGTATTCAGAGTAGAACAGGACCCGGAATATATCAATGAAATTCTAACTGAACTGGTTCATGCATCAAAATTCTCATCAAAGGACATTTATAATCCATTTTTCAATGACGGATCCTCCATTATTAGCCTTTCAAACAAATTCGATTTCGGGTATGCCTATGGGAAATGCAATGAAAAGGTCACTTTATGCTGCAGCATAGTCAAGCTGTTAATGAATTACTTCAGTTTAAATAATATATTTCTGGAATTCGGAAATGCAATGGACTCAGTTGATATTGGTGGCGCATCATTTGACGTTATCATATCAAAATTGCCTCCTGTCGGAGGTTGGAGTTCAAGGGCAATCCATAAAAACCAAAGCCGTGAATTTTCAAGAAGAAACAAGCGCAAGCAGCTTGAAGACATGTTGAGCATAAAATTCGACATGGATGAAAAATCATTCTCATCCGATTCCCAGCTTAATGACGCATTGGAAAATCTCCTTGAAAAAATGGACCTGGAGATGGATTCAAACGATTTTGTAGGGGAGTATGAACCGCTTAATGACAGCGAATATCTGTTCCTGATAAACTTAATAAACTGCCTTAAGGATGATGGTGTCATGGTCGTGTCCATATCACAAAGCTTCCTGTTCAAGAATTCCCTTGAACTGCTTCGAAAATATCTTGTTTATGAACACAATTATCTTGACACGGTCATTAGCATTCCTGAAGGACTTGGAAGAACAACAAGACCTGAAGTCATCTGTGTATTTAGGAAAAATAGAATAAACGATGACATACTATTCGTTGACTTGACCAAAAACTTCAAAACAAAAAAAGCTCAACATATAGCTCCGGGAGCAATCAGAAGAAATCTTTCCCTGTCAAATGACACATTTAATCAATTGCTCAGAGTATATGACAGAAGGGAAATCATTGAAAGATATTCCAATGTTGTGAGCATTCGGGAAGTTGCTCAAAATGAGTTTAATTTATCTGTTTCCAGATATGTCGATACTTTTGAGGGTGAGTTCATTCAGCTGAAAGATCTGGCCAACGAGAAAAAGGAAATAACTTCTCAAATTAAGGAGCTAAATAAAAAAATAGATGAGATGATGGAAGAGTTAGACTTGAGATTCTAACTCGGCATCCTCGTGTATTTCATCTTCAATCATATATTCGGATTTTTTAAAGTATGACCAGTGGATGATTTCATTTTCATAAACTGAAATCACTCCAAGACCTTTTTCATTTTCAAACTCGAATGAGTCTTCAATACCTATTTTTTCTCTTTTTTCAAAACTTGAATCCATTGCATTGTCCAGTGCAAGTCTTGCTTCATCAATGTTGATGCTTGATTCCTCATTTTCTATTTTAAGGTCAATCAGATAGCTTTTCAATATTTTTTCATGAAATTCCTTATATATTTCACTGTTTAGGAACAATTCAAAGCCTTTTATTTCACCGTCTGCAATGATTAAAACGCCATTCTGACCATCAGCTATTTCAAAAAATCCCAATATTTCCGAATGGCTTTTTGTTAAGTTATCGTAGCTTTCGGATAGTGCGCTTGTAGGTGAGGCAAATGAATTTTCATCTTCCACATCCTTAATTGATGACCAGACTGCGCCTTGAACCTGTCCGTAGTTTCTCTTCGCATACTCCTTTGCACGGCGTGTTTTGTAATTTGCAATGTATGATGAGTCCTCAAATTCTTTTTTGTACGCCCATCTTCCCTGTTCGGTACAGCTTACAGGTATTGGCATGGCACTGTTTGGCGCAATCACAATGGTTGAATTGATGATACGATTCTGGTCTCCTCCGACCACTTCTTCTCCGTCGATTAAGATTAGTGGATTGACGGACTGATTTTTGACAATCAATGTGTTTACCTGTGACTGTTCACATTCCTTGACTTCCGCAAGACCCAATTCCATTCCCTTTTTCAATGTCAGCAGGTCGATGGCATAATTCCTTTTTGTTTTTAGTGGAATCAATGCAATGTTCTTGTGAACTTGGGGTGTTAAAAGTTCGATGTCACTGTTAATGTTGTCCAGGCCAGGAAGAATCATCTAAATCATCCCATTAGCTTATTGTTTTGCGGATTTTCGCTTAAGTAATGAACATCACTTTCAGGATCTTCAACTTCCTTAATGTATTCGTCTGAAGTCAATACCTTAGCTATTGCATTGCTTCCTGCGATGAATTTAATACGAGCAAAATACTCGTCGGTTATCTTGTCATAGAGTCTGCCGGAGCTCATTGTGCCCTTAATGACTGTGTTGGTACTGTTTGCAACATATCCTATTTTGCCGAAATGCCTCATTTCACAGGATATGGCTTCGGTATCGTATTTGTTGTCAGGCTCTTTTACTAGTTTTACAATTCCATCTATGACGAGGGGTTTTGACCCATGCAATTTGTTCATTGCCAATACTGTAATGTACATGTTATCACCTTGTGTGTATTATATTGCATCGAAGAAGTTATTAATGTTTTCCCTATGTCCGATAAAGATTATTAAATCGTCTTCAAGGAACTTGAAATCGGATTTGACATCAATGAATGTGTCATCTCCACGAACAACTCCGGTAACTGTCAGGCTGTTTTCCTTAAATGGAAAATCGTCAATATGAGTATTTTCGGATACTCTTAAGGAGTCGATTTCCAAATCGGTGTACTTGTAGTTCAGATAGCTTGAGATGTCCTCTGAAGTCACGGTTCTGAATGCATCATAATTGTTTGATCTCAAATCATTCACTGCATCAGTTATCTCATCGATGTCCTTGTTGTAATAGTCCATGATTCTTGTAAACATAAGGATACTTGTTTCGAATTCTTTAGGAATCACCTCATCGGCTCCCGCTTCAATAACCTCATCTATATTTTTCAAATAGTGTGTACGCACTATGATGTGGATGTCAGGGTTCAGGCGTCTTGCGGCATCAATTGTCTTCAATGTTTCCTCATATGTTGAGGCTGAAATGACGATGCACTGCGCTGAGGTAATGTTCAATTCCTTTAAAACGCTTTCATTTGATGCCTTGCCGTATATAATCGGGAGCCCCAATGCCTGCTGGTTTTCTACAATTGTCGGATTCATGTCCACGATAAGGTAGGGAATCCTGAACTGCCTGCAGGCCTGAGCCATATGCTTTCCGTTACGTCCTAAACCGACAAGGATGACATGGTCTTCAATTTCATGTGCCTCCTCCAGTTCTTCAGGTAGTGTCTTCAGATCCTCATCCACCTTGAAGTATTCGAATCTAGAGAATGCCTTGACAATCTTCGGAGTCAGCTTTTCTAAGAATGGTGTTGAGGACATTGTGAGAATGCTCACGCCCAGGAATATAGAGAAGAATTCATTTGTCATCAATCCGTAATTCATTCCTTCACGGGCAAGGACGAATGAAAATTCCCCGATTTGGCTTAATAGAATAGCAATGCTTATTGATACTTTGGTCGGCAATTTCAAAGTTATTCCTGTTATCAATGTTGCCGCAAAGTTAATTGCCAATATTGCAACTGTCAATGCAACGATTATTCCGATGTTGTAGAGGAACAGGTGGAGATTGACCATTAGTCCGATACTGATAAAGAACAGGCTCATGAACACATCCTGGAACGGCTGGATGTATCCTAAGGTTTGATGGGAGTATTCTGTGTTTGAAATAAGAAGTCCTGCAATAAATGCTCCCAGTTCCGGGCCGATTCCGATTAGGCTTGTTGCAAATGTTGTACCCATACAGATGAACAGTGTCAAAAGCAGGAAAAGGTCCCTGTTTTTGGTTCTTGCAGCATCTCTCAATGCGAGCGGTATGAACCATTTTGCTCCCGCAAATATTATGAGCGCAAGGCCAATGAACTTGACTAAAAGCATAGGGACGGAGTGAACTTCAAGGGCTTCTCCTCCCAAAAGTGGTGTGAGTAAAATGACTAGGATTACTGCAATGTCCTGAAATATCAAAATACCTAAGGTCACCCTTCCCTGAACTGAATGTGTAATGTGTCTCTGCTGCATGATTTTCATCACAATTGCAGTGGATGAGAAAGCAACTAAGAATCCTAAAAATATTGCGCTGTTGATTGGAAGACCCAAAATTAGTCCTAAACATGTAATCAGCACTGTTGTTATGACAACCTGCAGGACACCTCCAATCAGTGCATAACGCTTGATTGCTGAAAATTTCTCGACCGAAAACTCAAGTCCGATAATGAACAGTAGAAATATGACTCCCAGCTCTGAAAGTGAGGAAATCATTGTTGTGTCGTTGATTGCATGGCCCAATACGATTCCGGTTATAAATAGGCCAATCATTGTCGGCAGTTTCAATTTGTTGAAAATCAATAATACAATCACTGCAGTGATCAGGATTATTGACATATTTTGTAGTAATGCTATATTCATAATCTTTTCCTATGTATCTTAAAGTCCTAATTATTCTATTTGTCAATTCAGATTCAAAAAATAAAATCATTAATTGATTAAATACTATTTTAATGATTTATTTATTATTTTAATTGATGGTTAAATTAATTTACACAATACTGATGTTTGTGCTCCGTATTGTTGATGTGTGGTGTTGAAAAATTTTAAAAAATTAGAGGAAAGTAGAATTATAATCTACTTACTTTAATTAAGGATTCTACAGGAACTCCTTCAATTTCTGAAAGTCCTGTTTTATCGATTAATACAGTGACGCATGTTGGTTCCCCGCCAAGGTCTTTTACTGTATGAATAACTTCTTTAGCGGTTTTTCCACTGGTAATTACATCATCTACAATTACAACTTTCTTGCCCTCAACGCTTCCGAAGTTGGTACTGATGGTTCCTTCATCATCTGTTTCATCGGCATCTTTTCTGTGTTTGTTAGGGTGGAAAATTGCAAGGGATGTGTCAAGGCCGGTCATGTCTTCCATAAGGTCTGCCATGACGGTTGCAAATGGAATTCCACTTACTGCAATACCTACAACGGTATCTGCTTCTCCATGTGATAAAGCCATGTCACTTAAAGCACCGGAAACATAACTTAAACGTGTTGAGTTTCCTCCAATGCTTTTCCAATTAATAGCAAAGTCAACTGGAGCTTCGGCTTTGATTTCTTCAGTCTTTTGAAGAATTAACCATCTAGCGGTATCCATACTTACATTAAGTTCATCAGCAATTTCACCGGTAGTAAATCCGTGTTCTCTTAATTCTTGCGCTTTTGCGATTAATTTTTGTTTCACTTTATCACCTATTTAAAGTTCATCAAAACTAATTGGTTTATGTTCTTTAGAGGATCTATTTGCAGCAATAACCATTTTAAGAGCTTTAAGTCCATCTTCACCAGTGATTTCTGGTTCTGTATTGGTTGCCACTGCATTTAAGAATGATTTCAATTCACCTTTTAAAGGCTCTTCATGTTTGATTTGGATATCTTGGGCGAATTTGCCGTAAACTTCGATATCCTGTGTAATGTAATCTACAGATATGATTCCTGCGGTACCTGTAAGTTCTAATTCTCTGCGTTTGTAAGGGGTTAACCAGTTCACTTCAATGATTCCTGTTGACTCGTTGTCAAAGTTAACCATTATTTCAGCGTGGTCTTCGAATTCGCTGTCGTCAAAACTGCAGTTCATTGAACCGTAAACTTGAGTCACTTCTTCATCAAATAAGTAATTCATGATGTCTAAATCGTGAATAGCTAAGTCTATTGAAACACCAACATCTTTAATTCTTGGTGGGAGTGGTCCTACTCTTTTTGCAAATGCGGATACGATATCTCCAATCACTCCATCATCAATAAGTTCTTTAGCCTTTTGAACAGCCGGATTAAATCTTTCAACATGTCCGGTTGCAAGAAGAACGCCAGCCTCTTTAGCTGCTGCAATCATTTCTTCAGCTTCTTCTAATGTAAATGCAATTGGTTTTTCAACTAAAACATGTTTTTTATGTTTTATTGCTTCCATAACTACAGTATGGTGGAATGTAGTCGGAACACATACACTTACAGCTTCAATTTCAGGATTTTCTAGTAATTCGCTATATTCAGTGTAACCCTTTGCACCGTATTTTTTCTCAATTTTTTTAAGTGCTCTTTCACTTACATCGCTTACAGCTACTAGATTTGCTTCTTCCATTTTGTGGTAAACACGAACGTGGTTTTCACCCATTGCACCTACCCCAATAACTCCTACGTTAACAGTTCTCAATTTGATTCCTCCGTTTAAACATAATCTTGGAAATGTTCCCCAATGCGCCTGCCAAGTTCAACCGCATTTCTTATAGAACCTTTCTCTGTTTGCTCTTTAAGGATTTCTCCTTCTTTAGTTAATAAGATTGAATAAATACTAAATTCTTGGTCTTTTACACGGGCTATGGCTCCAATTGGCCATTGGCAACCTACACCAAGCTCTTCTAAGACCATCTTTTCTGCAAGTACTTCTTGCATGGATACATAATCATTTAATTTTTGAATTTGCTTTTTCACATCTGAGTCTTTTCTAGTGATTATGGCCAATGCTCCCTGGCCGGCTGGCGGGGTAATATAATCGATTGGAAATACTTCTTTGATGTATTCGGTAAGATTTAACCTTTTAAGCCCAGCTTGCGCCATAATGGTTGCATCCAAATCTGTATTCAAAGCCTTGTCAATTCTAGTTTCAATGTTTCCTCTGATGGGTTTTAGTTCAAATTCTTTTTCATAATGATTACAGAATGCTTCTCTCCTGAGGCTGCTTGTTCCAAGTTTGGATCCAGGTCCAAGTTCTGCCCAGCTTTTTGAAGAGATAAGCACTTCATTTGGAGATTCACGTTTCGGAACAGCTACAATTTCTAAATCTTCATCTAGTTCTGTTGGCAAATCTTTAAAACTGTGTACTGTAAAATTGACTTCCTCTTCAAGAAGTGCAATATCGAGTTCTTTGGTAAACAATCCTTTTGAATCCATATTGTATAATTGAGAAGTAGTAATTTTATCGCCTTTAGTCTTAATAATTTCTACATCAATCGCTTCGCCGGTAATTTTTGACAAATCAGCACATACCTGCTTGGTTTGAGCTAAAGCTAATTGACTTCCACGTGTTCCAACAATCATTTATTATCTCCAATTTTTAAAAATAAACTTATGAAGTTTTAACTTATAAGTTTTTGTTACATTATTAATTTTTACAATTAATATTAATTAAATGTTTACAATTCTTAAAAAAATTATCTCTGTGAAAGTTTCCTGTAATCTGAACGATAGATAAAAAGAAGATTTTTATTATTTTTTAAAGCGATGTCATAAACATCATTGTAGTTTTTGATAATTTTACATTTATTAGACATTTTCTGATGAATTGAGGAGCCTACGTCTCCGGTTAGAATTATGTTGCAGTTCAGAGTATCCAAAAATTCGCTGACCTTTTCCTCATTTATTTCTTCACAGGTTATTCCGTAATCTCCACCGATGGCAATGTAATAATCATCTAGATTGTCAATC
>ODAI014708859.1_pt1 | contig 10128 bp, 9 predicted proteins | sample 1539321 | NCBI WGS metagenome assembly ODAI01 (sample SAMN02144231, study PRJEB22623) | gut metagenome | biome: sheep rumen | host: Ovis aries | place: New Zealand | reverse complement strand
TCCAGTATCATCTGTACGACAGATATGCGCCCCAGGCTTCTGGGGATTCCCGCGCTGGGATTCTTCGGTTTCATGATGGCATTCGCGATCTGCCTGTATATCTTCATACGCCACTGGCTGACACGGAATAAATAGAGCCTGCGCGACCCTTGAGTCTGCCTTCGCTGCGGCCGTCGCGGAAACCTCAGCCGTTTTGTGAAAAGGCCCATGGCGCATCGCTTTGTGCATAGAAAAACACCCTTCGGAAATGAATTCACATGACAGTGATTTTCCAAAGGGTGTTTTTTGATTTTCTTAACGGTAACTTTCAACCGGTTTTTCTGCGGTATTTGCTTAGTGTTTTATTATACGTTTTATTATGTGATCTGTTTTGTTTTATTCTGCGGGTTTTATTCCGTCGCACTGCCCGGATTGGTGGAGACTCCTGTACCGTTTCCGGAGGAGGTTCCCGCCGGTGTTGCGGCAGCAGGTGCTGCAGGGACTGCGCCGGATTCCTGTCCGTCTGATGCGGACTCATCATTGGATTCCTGTCCGTCCGATGCGGATCCGTCATCGGTTTCTCCGGAAGCATTGTCGTCGGAAGTGTTGTCATCGGAAACACTGTCATCGGAAACACTGTCATCGGAAACACTGTCACCGGAGGAGCTGTCATCGGCAGAACTGTCACCTGAAGAGCTGTCAGAGCCTTCCTCCTTTTCTCCCTTCAGGGAAGGGTGCATGGAAAGCTCTTCTTCGGGCATCTCGGCAAACCATTTGTCCAGGGCATCCGCGATCGCGTTTGCCATCTCCTTTTGATAAGAATCCTGATTCATTCTCAGATCCTCATCGGGGTTGGTCATATATCCGAGCTCGATCATGGTTGTGGGCATTTCCGCCCAGTTGTTGCCGGTCATGGTATCGGTCTCCCAGACATATTCCCTGCGGGCACCGGTCTGAGTGCAGTAAGTGTCCAGAAGAATGTCGGAAAGACGGGCAGATGCTTTGTAGAGTTCAGGATGGTAGGGATTATCCTCGGTGATGCAGATCGTCATCGCTCCCTGGGCTTCGACATCGTCGGAACCGTTGGCATGAATGCGGATGAAGGCGTCTGCATTGTTTTCGTTTGCGACAGCAGCGCGCTGGGAGCAGCTGATCGGATTGAAGGTATCATGGTGGGTCATCTTGACCTCATATCCGCGCTCCTCAAGTTCAGCGCGTGCCTTCTGGGCCACATTCATAGTCAGTTCGTATTCGTGCAGACCGCTCGAAGGACCGAAGGTACCTACGGTATCTTCTTCCTTCATTTCGGCGGAGCCGGGGCCGACAGGCTCTGTGAGGCCGGAGACCTGGGAGGTGTGTCCGGGATCAAGGACAATGACAAGTCCCTTGCCCATGGCAGAGAAGGTTTTTTCCTCTGATTTGTCCGGGGACCAGTCTGGATCGGCGAACTGGGCGCCTGTGGTCGCAGCGGCTGCGGACTCGGCTGTCACCGCTGTGTCTGCTGCCTGTGCCGCTGTGCCTGCAGTGACCGCTGTCTCTGCCATCTCTGCTGTGGAAGCTGCCGCTGCGGCACTGTCACTGCCGGGCTCCTGTGCCGGTGTTGATCCGCATGCGGATAGCAGAAGTCCCGCGCACAGAGATGCGGTCATGAGTGTGCGGCAGATAATGGGGATTCGTTTACTGAACTTGCTTTTTTCCGTCATTATTATTCCTCGTTAATGATTCTTGGGGGATAATTGTTTACACGTCACACGCTGGCGCGGCGTGTGACTGAAACGATTATTGCTGTTTCACACCCTTCGGCAGGGTGTACTTATGTTTATTCATGTCCTGTCAGCATGTCCCAGGTATACCAGGTACCTTCCGCATCGGGCGCAAGAGGGGTGACATAGTCCCGGCTGATCTCACTTTCGTCCGCGGTGGAGCGGATGTGAACGGAGGGCCGAAGAAGGGTAACCCAGCCCTTGTGGCTGACATAGGTGAATTCGTCGCCCGGTGTGAAGGAACGCATTTCCTCTGTTGTCCGGTTGAACATGTAGTGCCGGATCCTGCTCATATAGTCCTCGTCCGAGAGAGCTTCCAGGAACAGATCATAGCCGTCTTCCGTGGGGGAGAGGAGAAAATCCAGATCGTCCCAGGTCGCGTCGACTTCGTACCAGTCATCATCCAGCCTGACAAGATTCCAGGCGTGTTTCTCTGTTTCTCCTTCCGAAGCCCCTGCATAGCCCGAGACGACGATGCAGGTGATGCCGGCCTTCTGCAGAAGATATTCATAGGCAAGTGCATAGCCGTCGCAGAGGGCGCCGCCGGGGTTTCCGGTGCTGTCTTCCACCAGTGCGCCATAGGCGGTGTGGGCATAGTCGTACTCACCCGCATCCCGGTTGTACCAGGCACTGTTGATCAGAAGATCGTGGAGCTGCAGGGCGATGCCTGCGTCAGACTGTGTGAAGTCCACCTGGTCGAGAAGTGAGTCGGCAGCTGCTTCCATGCGGGCTTCTTCCTCCTGGTAAATGGTCGTACCGTCCTCATTGACAGGCTCCTGGCCGGAGGTGTCTGACAGGGAGAGTATAACTTTGAATTTTCCTCCGAAGGAGGGGAGAAGGTAATACTTGCATTCGTACTGTGCCTTGGACTGGGCGATCCAGAAAAGCTCCGGATGATCCCGTACCAATGCATTATACGCTCGCGTATAGCTTTCTGCAAATTCATCCGAGGAAGGATTTGTATCCAGAAGACGGGATTCGGAAGCGGGATCCGCACCGAAGTTCTGAGCCAGACTGAGCATGGCGTCATACAGAAGACGTTCCTCTTTGGAAATTTTCGTATAGTAATAATAGGTGATGTCCGGCTGGCGGCTGTTTTCGCCGCTTCCGTCCTGATCTTCCTCAGATTCCCGGATCTGTTCGCTGCTGCCGCTCTCTGCATCTCCGGATTCCGGATCCGCGGACTCGGCGCTGTCCTCTGCCTGCTGCGAAGAATCCTCGGCTGGTCCGGTCCGGCTTTCATCGGTTTCCTCCAAGGGTGAATCCCCGGAAGGGTCCTCAGCCTGATCATCAGAAGCTTTTTCTTTATCCGCGCCTGATGGCTGGTCCTGGGCCGCGTCTGACGAGGGCTGACTGTCTGCATCTGGATCGGAATCCCCGGAGTCTTCTCCGAGAAGCTGATCGATGGACTCCGCAAGCTGGAGCGTCCCCTCGCTGATGTATTCCGGTATTTTCAGTGTATACCTGCGTATTATGTGAAGAAAACTGCCCGGCAATGCCTGTAAGACAAAAAAAAGGCAGAATACTATGATAAACACGCGGATTAGCTTTTTCAAAAATACCCTCCATGTGGTAAACTATAAATTGCGCGTAATTGCTCATGACAAGAACAATAGTCGATGTACAGACTCGCCTGTAACGAGCAATACGTCTATCTTACACGTCAACGATGTAAATCGTCAATCGGAGAGCAGGCGATTCTTAAATTCTTCATGATTGGTAAATAATTAAGAAGAATAAGGGGTATAATTCAGATCAGCACGAAGCTGTCCACGATTTCTGCACGTCGTGAACAGGAAAAGATATACATAGATAAAGGAGCATATAATGACGGATATGATGAAAATGACAGTGACAACTCTTGACCTTCATGCAGGATACGAAATTGTCGGTCCTGTCTGCGGCTCATGCCGTGAACAGTCGGATCCGGATCAGGGCTTTCTGCAGGCGCTCAGGGAGATCCGCAAGAGCGCCGCGCTTCTGCAGGCAGATGCAGTGATCGGACTTCGGCAGACGGCGGTTCCTATGTCAGATGGAACAGGCCGCTTTCATGTCCAGCTTTACGGGACGGCAGTCCGCAAAACTGCGCAGGCACAGGCGGAGACAGCAGCAGGTGCTGCATCGATTGCCGGAATTCTGCCCGGAATGGCTGCGGGAGCTGCAGGAATGGTGCAGCCCGGCCGCCAGGACGGGGATTTCCTGATGGATGGGTCTACTTTGGTCCGTTATATCGGACAGAGCGAATATGTGCGTGTTCCCGACGGTGTCATCAATATCGGTGCGGAGGCATTCCATAACGCGCGTGTTGTCAGTGTCGAGCTTCCCGACAGTGTGACGGAGATCCGCGAGGGCGCTTTCAGCGGCTGCGAACATCTCGAGAGGGTCCGCCTCTCCACCCGTCTTCTTGTCATCCGCAAAAATGCCTTCCAGAGCTGCATATCCCTCTCTGATATTGCTCTCCCCGCAAGTCTGCAGGAAATCGACAAGGCGGCGTTTTCTGCCTGCCCCGAACTTCCCGCTGTCACGGATTTCCTCCGCCGCAAGGAGGCGGAAGCAAAGGATGCAGAATATCTCCGCAGCCGCAGGCCTGTCTGGAGAAGACAGGGACGCTGCCAGTACTGCGGCGGCTTTTTCAAAGGCGGCCTCAAGGGGGTCAAGGTCTGCAGTATGTGCGGTATGGAAAAGGATTATTGATTTCTTCAAATGTCCGCGCATCTGGACATGCGAGCATGTCCATCTGTGCGTCCGCTTGATCGGCTTTTATAAAAAAATTATCGTATATTCGATTATATTATCTGACAATTTGTGGTATAATATGAACAACTGTAGGGTTTTTTAAGCGGCTGTCAGCGGATGCTCTTTCCAGAGGTTACGGAGGGTGTGGCAGCAGGAAGGGGGAGAGAATGGCAACAAAAGCAGGGACAGAAAAGAAGAAGAAAACATCCACGCAGCGTCAGAAGGAAGAGGAGAAGAGAGAACGGATCGAGGCTCTGACTGCTCAGAGGGATTCTCTTCAGAGCAAACTTGCGGCAGTGGAGGCACTGCGGAACGGTTTTGAAATGCCTCAGCTGGAGGGAAGAGAGGTAGTACACACCCAATATGGTCCCGGAGTGATCGTCCAGCAGAAGGGCGCAGTGATTACGGTGAAGTACGGTGACGAAGAGAAAAAACAGAAACTTCCTGCTGTTGTCTCAGGGAAATTTATGAGTCTGCAGGACGAAGATCTGGAGATGCAGTTTTTCCATATGGATGAGCTGGATATGCAGAAGGATGCTCTGCAGAAAAAACTGCAGTATGCAAACAGTCTCCTGAGTGATCTTGAGAAATCGTGAGCACTGTACTGTGCCGGATCATATTATTGTATTCAAAAACAGAGGCAGCCGGCGGATTGGAGTCCGTACCGGCTGTCTCTTTGTGTCCGGCCCGGGACCGCAGCAGCCATGTACGTCCAGATCAGACACAGGCGCGTCGGGCCTGCTCAAAAGCGGCCGGGATCTGATTTGGACATATACGGAAGGAATCAGTCTTCGATTCGTCAATGCCCACGACTTCAGCAGTATAAATAATCAGAATTAAATCGATCTTTGATGTAACTTCCTGACAGGTATTTCGTCTTATTATACAGAAGCGTATATCAGATAGAACAGTCTGTGACTGTTGGAAATACAATGGAGGAAAATGATGAAAAATACAGGATTAAGGTTGACAGCTGCAGCCCTTGCCTTGATGGTTGCAGCAGGAACTCAGGCAGTTCCCGCATTTGCGGTGCAGAGTCAGAGCCTGTCTGCGCAGGAAGCCGATACTGCTTCGTCCGCGCGTTCCAGGCGGGAACTGGAAGGGCAGAGCATGAACAGTGTGTACCTGCTTCCCGACAGCGACACCTACTATATCTCCGAATCTGACATAAGCTGGATGGACGACAATGAGCTTATGCTGGCGAGGAATGAATTCTATGCGCGGCGCGGGCGGAAATTTGTTACAAAGTCTATCCAGGACTATTTTAACAGGCAGGGTTGGTACAACGGCACGATCGATCCTGACGACTTCACACCCGAGATGTTCAACCGCTATGAGCAGGCCAACGTGGACTTTATCGTCGCCTATGAGACAAAGCGGAAGGAAGTCCGGGCACAGAAGAAGAATGAACCCAGGGCTCACACCGGAATATCTGGTTCCGGGCCTGATGTGTTTGAGGAGGAGGCACAGTATACCGAGATTGTGGATCTCTACGGGGATGCGCTCCACGACAGCTGGTCAGAAGATGATTATGCTGTTGCCGGAATGAACGGTCTGGCGTCAGGGCTGGAGAGCCCGGAGGATCTGGGATATGTCTACAAGGACCTTGATGGGGACGGAAACGGGGAACTCCTGATCGGACCGACGGATCCCCAGCTCTACGGAGAGGGAGCTGTCTTCGAGATCTATACGATTGAAGACGGCCTTGCGGTGGAAGTTGCCACGAGTGATGAGGACGATTTCTACTATGTCTGCGAGGACAATACCATCCGCAGAGAAGTCTTCCTTGAAGACGGCCACTGGCAGATCGATTATTATGATTTCAAGGATGGCGGACTGGTCTGCAAGGAAATTCTGGTCATGGATGAAGGCATGGATAAGGAAGATCCCTGGTTTCTTGTTGAAGATGTCGAAAATCAGGAATCGGGACATTTGACCGGTGTGAGCGGACACGGAGAAGAGCACCAGCAGGAATACAAAGCGATTTCCTATGAGGAAGCTTCGGGTGTGCGCGCCTCTTACGTGGCCGAAAATCTGGGATTAATTCCTCTTGAATAAACAGCTTTTCCGAACATGCCGCTCGTAAGGGCGTCAACACATGCTTCGCATGTGTACGAGGAGAAATACGCGGAGGCGTTTTCTCCGAAGGAATCAGAGGAGCTTTGGGCCGTCCCGCGGCACAAAGCTCTGAGAATGAAAAATCTTGTATCGACAAGATTTTTCATTCTTGGAAGCAGTGTACATTAGAGCGGCGGTGCCGGTGTGATCTGTCAGATCACGCAGGCACCGCCGCATTGTTTACATCTTTTTTACTACATAAATGAAACTTTATTATTTAAGTGAAACCCTTATTACTTTACTCTTATTATTTCACCCCTGTTTTTTTACGCTTTATTCCCAGAAATCGCGGGAGCCGGTATCGGGGCTGAGGGCATCCCTGAGCTCCATCATGGCAGTGTAGTTGGGGAGCAGGAACACGGGATTCTGCTCTTTTTTCAGCTTTTCAACAAGAGCTTTGTAGTCGGTGAAGAGTTCGGTGGTTTCTTCGGAGGCGCCGGCCTTCTGCAGGCGGGCGTAGAGGTCCTCTGCCTTGTCCCCTCCCACATAGAGTTTCTTCAGGTGGGGGTCGCTGACCAGTTTTTCGTAATCCGTGGTCTCGATCCAGGAAATATCGTGGCCGTCGCCAGTGCGGTTGTTGAGGCAGAGAACAGCACTGAAATCCTCACCCAGGCCTGTTATATAGGTGAAAGCCTGGTTGCAGCCTGCGGGATTCTTGACCAGGATCATCTGCAGTCGATTGCCCTGAAGATCAAAGGTCTCGAGACGTCCGAAGGAAGCACGCGCAGTGGACAGCGCGTCGACGGCTTCCTTTGCGGGCAGTTTTAAGGCGAGGATCGCAGCTACGGAAGCGGCGGCATTATAAATATTGTAGACAGCGGGCAGAGCGATGCGGACTTCCTGGTCCTCTGCCTTTTTGCCGGGGCGCATATGCACCACGGATCCCGATGCGGATTTTTCCGTGATGGAAGTTACGGCTACATCCGGGTCATGGCGCTTATAGCCGCACTGCGGGCAGCGGAAGCCTCCCAGCTGGGCGTAGATATGGAAGTCATAGGTGTAATCACTTCCGCATTTGGGGCATTTTCCTGCATCGGCGAGGTCGACCTGACCCTGGGTTCCCACTGTCTCGTTGAGGCCGTACCAGACAACTTTATTGGGCACATCGATCGCAAGAGACGCAGAGACGGGGTCTTCGGCATTGAGCACCAGGACGGATCTGGGGCTTCGCTCAACACCTGTCCGGATCTCCTTAAGCGTATTCTGCACGCCGCCGTAGCGGTCGACCTGGTCACTGAACAGGTTTGTCACTACGATCGCTTTGGGACGGATATAGGGGACAACCTGCTTCAGGGCAGCCTCATCGCATTCAAGTACAGCATATTCATGCTGAGCCTTGCCTTTCCAGTCCGCACTGCAGATCAGATCGGAGGCGATTCCGTGGAGAAGATTGGCGCCGGACTTATTCAAAAGACAGTCGTGCCCTGCGGATGTCAGCGCGTGTTCGATCATATTGCAGGTAGTGGTCTTGCCGTTTGTGCCGGTGACGACGATGATCTTCATCCCGCTGGAGACGGCGGAAAGGATATTCCTGGAAACCTTCAGCCCGACTATGCCCGGGATCGCGGTTCCGCCCCGCCCGGTTTTACGGAGAATAAAGCGGGTCATTTTGCATGCTGCGACAGAAGCGGCAGCATGAAGAGTATTCGGTTTTTTCATGGTGCTCCTTTCTAAAGCTATTCTGAATCTATTCTGATCGATCTGTCCTGACCGATCTATTCTGACCGATCTATCCTGATCAATCTATTCTTATAAATCTTATTCTTATAAATCTATTGTGGTCATTCAGGCCCTCAACAGGGCGTAAATACCTTGTCTGCTCAAACATCCGGACATGGTTACAGCAGGCGCTCTTCCATGATGGTGTGTTCAAGTAACGGTTTATTGTAACATGTTACAGGTCAAAGGTAATCGTTTTTTTTACAGACAGGGCAAAAAAACCTGTCCGAAATCCGGTATATGCAGTTGTAAGTTGGCAATACAGATGATAGGATTGTTCATGATTATAGCGAAAGGATACTTGCAGATTTATGAAAATACTGATCATAAGCGATTCGCACGGGCATCATGATCTCATGCGCAGGGCGATCGGCCAGGAAGCGCCGATCGACATGCTGATCCATGCAGGGGATGTGGAGGGAGACCTCGAAAGTATTCTCGGGGATAAAAGAGAGTATGAGATCCGCGCGGTTGCCGGAAATATGGACTGGTCTGATTCCATGGAGGATGAACTTTGCTTTCCGGTCTGCGGCCACAGGATCTACCTTGCCCACGGCCACAGGCACGGTGTTCACAGCGGAACGAAAAGGCTTGTGGAGAGGGCAAAGGAGCTGGGAGCTGATATCGCGATCTACGGGCACATTCATATGCCTGATTATGCAACGGAGGACGGAGTCCTGGTGATCAATCCCGGCAGTGTTGCCAAGCCCCGGCAGGAAGGCTGGCGCAAGAGCTATGCTGTCATGACCATTGCCGAAGACGGCACACTGGATGTCAGATTCAAATATCTCCCCCGGCGTCCTTTTTTCTGAACGGTCAGGTATTTTCACAGAACTTACATATACGGAAAGGATAAAAAATGACGATTTTACTTATGGCGAGTCTCATTCCGCCGCTCTTTCTCCTCTGGAAAGTATATCAAAATGATACGATCGAAAAAGAGCCGACCAGACTACTGATTGGCATCTTTGTACTTGGAATGATCTCAACAATTCCCGCCGGTATTCTTGAGATGATAGGGAGCGCTATTCTGGCAGCTGCTCTTGGTGTGCAGCCGGGTGTCTCTTCAAGCGGCATGAGGATCTTCAACTTGTTCTTTTATTTTATTGTCGTAGGCGGAGCGGAAGAACTTGTCAAGTTTCTGGCTATGAGGATTCCCACCTGGCGCAATCGGGCCTTCAATTATGTTTTTGACGGCGTTGTTTACGGTGTGACGGCTGCACTGGGTTTTGCCGCCCTGGAAAATGTTCTGTATGTACTGGATACAGGACTGTCGACCGCAGGGATCCGCGCGTGGACGGCGATCCCCCTCCACTGTATCGCGGGTATCTTCATGGGACATTATTATGGCATTGCCAAAGCAGCGGAACGATGGGGCGACAGGAAGGTCAAAAACCGTATGCTGCGCCGCAGCATTCTGATCCCCATGCTTATTCACGGTGCATACGATTTTATTGCTTCGGATGAAAGTCCCCTGCTTGTTTTTGTGTTCTTTGCCTATATCATCGTCCTGGATGTTTTAGCTTATCGTTCACTGAAGAGTTATTCGCAGCACGATGTCAACCTGGAATGATCCGGGGAACAGGCACGCCTTCGCAACGTTGCTCGGTCACAACCTGGTCAGGTTGTGACCAGTAACAAATATTTTGCGAGAATTTGCCTGAAAAACCAGTTGACATCCGGTCTGCCATGCGGTATATTATCTATTGTCCGTTGCGAAAGCAGCGAAATAGAATGCGATAGTAGTACAGTTGGTAGTACGCCACCTTGCCAAGGTGGAGGTCGCGAGTTCGAGCCTCGTCTATCGCTCTGA
>ODAI013977282.1_pt1 | contig 10128 bp, 9 predicted proteins | sample 1539321 | NCBI WGS metagenome assembly ODAI01 (sample SAMN02144231, study PRJEB22623) | gut metagenome | biome: sheep rumen | host: Ovis aries | place: New Zealand | reverse complement strand
CTGGAAAACGAATACGGCGAGATCGGGATTGACGGCGGCTTCATGAAGGATGCCGGGATCACCGTCACTGAGCTGAATGCCGGATGCATCTGCTGCACCCCGGCCGGGGATTTCCAGGCCGCCGTGGACCAGCTGATCGACACCTACCATCCGGACCGGATCCTGGTGGAGCCCACCGGGGTCGGAAAGCTCAGCGAAATCCTCTCTGCCGTGGAGAAGGCAAAAACCCGCCATCCTGAAATCGAAATCGGCGGCAGCGCCACGGTGGTGGACGCCGGCAAGTGCCGCATGTACATGAAGAATTTCGGTGAGTTTTTCCTGGATCAGGTAAAGAGCGCTTCCACCGTCATCTTCAGCCGCACCCAGCTGCTGGATGCCGGCCGGGTGGAGAAGAGCCGCCTGCTGATCGCGGAAGCCCATCCCGATGCCCGGATCATCACCACTCCCTGGGACGAGATGGAGCCTGACTTTATCCTCGATGTCATCGAAAACGGCAAGCCCCTCTATTTTGCTCCCCTCGAGGACGAGGAGGACGACGATGACGAGGATGAGGATGAACACGAACGTCACCATCATCATGAGCATGAGCACGGCCATGAGCATCATCACCACGATGAGGACGATGACGACGAGGATGAGGATGAGGACGAGCATCATCATCACGAACATCATCACGAGCATGAGCATCATCACCATCACCACCATGGCGAGGGCGAGCATGACGCGGATGAAGTCTTCGGCAATATCGGACTGGAAACCGCGCAGCGCTATGAAAAGGAAGAGATCCGTTCCATCCTGGCGAAGCTGTCCGATGAAGAGGAATACGGCCGGATTCTCCGCGCCAAGGGAATCCTGCAGAACGCGGCCGGGGAATGGTTCCAGTTTGACTATGTTCCCGGGGAGATCGACCTCCGCGACGGCAGCGCCGACTATACCGGCCGCCTGTGCGTGATCGGAGCCGACCTGAACGAAAAAGCATTGACGGAGCTGTTTCATTTATGATTCGCAGATTTGTACCGGTATATCTGATCACCGGCTTCCTGGAAAGCGGTAAAACCACCCTCGGGCTCACCATCCTGGGCAACGAGCGCTTCACCAACGGCGGAAAAGTCCTGGTGATCTGCTGTGAAGACGGCGAAAAGGAATGGGACGACAAATCCCTGGCGCAGAACAAGGGCGTCTTGGTAATGCTGGAGGAAGAAGAGGAATTCACTTCCGCGCGCCTGCAGGCCCTGGAGGACGAACACAAGCCCTCCTGCGTCATTCTGGAGTACAATTCCATGTGGGGCATCGACAAGCTGGACACGCTCCGGCTGCCCCGCCTGTGGGACTGGGCCCAGATGGTCACCACCGCGGACGGCACCACCTTTGACAACTACATGACCAATATGCGCAAGCTGCTGACGGATCCGATGAAGATCGCCGACATGATCTGCGTCAACCGCTGCGGGCCGGACTTCAACAAGGGGTCCTGGCGCCGGCAGCTTCGCGCCATGAACGGGAACGCCACCATCTTCTTTGAGAACCTGGACGGCACCGTGGACGACGGCATCACCGACGAGGACCTGCCCTACGATATGAAGGCCGATCCCATCCCCGTTTCGGACGAGCAGTTCGGCATCTTCTATGTGGACAGCATGGATCATCCGGAGCGGTACCACAACAAGCGGGTCCGCCTGGTGGGCCAGGCCTGGAAGCGGCCGAACTTTCCCAAGGGCTACTACTATTTCGCCCGCAACGCCATGACCTGCTGCTCCAACGACATCGCTCCCTGCGGCTGGGTCTGCAAGGGCAGCCGCACGCCGGACAACAAGACCTATTTCACCCTGACCGCCCGCTGCCAGCGGGTGCAGGGGCCGGACGGCCAGGTGGCGCTGATGCTCAACGAGCTGGAGACGGAAAAAGCCAAGACGCCCCACGAGGAGCTGGTCAGCTTCGTGAACCTGTAAACTTCGCAAAAAAAGCCGGGAGCGGCCCCGGGCGGTCCGAACGGATCCCCGAAGCCGGCTCCCGGCTTTTTTTGATGCGCTTCCTCAGAATCCGACGATCAGCCCCCGGCGCTCCGCGTAGAAGCTGTCCAGTCCGCGGGCGGCCATCACGGCCACCGTCTTGCCCGGGAAAGCCGCTTCAATCTGCTCCTTCAGCAGCGCCGCATCCTTATCGTTCTGGCAGTGGCTGATCCGGATCTCGTTCACTTTCGACCCGACCTTTTTCATTTCCTCCACCAGGAAACGGATCATGCTCCGGTCGCCCCGGGCCTTTCCCCGGATGGCGATCTCACCTTCGTCGCTGCCGATCCCGATGCCCCAGAAGCCCAGGTGCCCGGCGATAAAGCCGATCAGCCGGCTGACACGCCCCGCCTTGATCAGGTTATGGTAGGAAGCCAGCGCAAACACGGTATGGATCTTTTCCGCCTCCCGGTTCAGCGCGTCCACCACCGTTTCGAAGGCCTTTCCCTCCAGGATCAGCTCCCGGGCCTTCAGCACCAGCATGGCCACCTCGGGGCCCGTGGCTTTGCTGTCGATCACCGCGATCTGCTTGTCCGGCTGTTCCTCCTGCAGCATATGCTTCGCCGCGCAGGCGCTGTTGTAGCTTCCGGACAGCGCGCTGGAGATCGTAAAGGCCAGGGCCGGCCCTTCCGGCTCGAGTTTTTCCCGCCAGTCCTCCGGGGACGGGCAGGCGGTCTGCGCCATTTCCGCGTGGTTTTCGTTGGCGGTCAGCATCTCCTCCACCGGCATGCTTTCATCGTCAATATACTCATGATTCCCGATCCGGATGGTAAAGGGGATGGTCGCGAAATCAAAGATTCCATTCCCGCCTTCCAGGGAATGCAGGTCGCAGCTGGTGTCTGATACGATGTGCCACATCGTCCTGTCGCCTCCTTCATTCCGGGTCATTCTACTCCCTTTCCCCGGCAATTGCAAATCAGCTTTTTTCCGGCACGGCCTGGATCCAGTCCAGCAGGTCCTCCATGACCTCCTGCCGGTTGGTTTCATTCAGCACCTCATGCCGGCAGCCCTCATACAGCTTCATCGTCACCTTCGTATGGCCCGACGATTCCAGCATCTCCCGGACGTTCTCCACGCCTTTGCCGTAATCCCCCACCGGGTCCTCCGCGCCGCTCACCAGCAGCACCGGCAGCTCCTTCGGCAGCGCCCGGGCCCATGCCTCCGTATTGGCGGCGGCATTGACGCGGATCAGGTCCGCCATGCCCTGCACCGTAAACAGGTATCCGCATTCCGGATCCGCGATATAGCGGTCCACGATTTCCTTCTCCCGGGTCAGCCAGTCAAAGTCCGTCCGCCCCTCAAAGCGCCGGTTGTAGGTTCCGAAGGCCATCCGGTTCAGCAGGGGGCTTTGGGATTTCCTGCCCTTCAGCGCGCCGATGGCGCCTGCCAGGAGGAGGCCGGCTTTCGCCGCCGGGTTGCCTCCGCCGGTGCCCATGAAGATTGCGCCGGCAAACCCGTCCTCCGGATGCTCCGCCGCGTACACCCGGCAGATGAAGGATCCCATGGAATGCCCCATCACGATCAGCTTTTTCCCCGGATGTTCCGCCGCGGCGCGCAGCACCAGCGTCCGGTAGTCCCCGGCCAGCTTCCGCCAGCCGTCCTCCGCGCCGAACCAGCCGGCCGGCTCCCCGGGCCGGCGGGACTTTCCGTGGCTTGCCATGTCATGCATATAAACCGCGATCCCGCGGCCGCACAGGAAACGGATGAATTCCCCGTAGCGTTCCCGGTGCTCCGCCATGCCGTGGTGAATCACCAGCACAGCCTCCGCCTCCCCCTCCGGCAGAAAGGCCTCCGCGGAGATCGTGCACACCCCCGTGGCCGATGGAAACTCAAATGTCTTCTGCTTCATGCGCTCCTCCCCGTTCCGTGCCGGTTATCCCCAGAGCTGCGTCAGCGCGGGAACCAGCTGCTTTTTCCGGGACACCAGCCCCGGAATGAACACGTGCCGCTCCGGAACGCGGCTCAGCTCAAAGGCCTGCCGGATCACTTCGCCGTCGCCCAGGAACAGCAGCTCCGTTCCCTCCCGCAGCACGTCCGTAATCATCAGCAGCACCATGTCCGCCTTCCGCTCCTGCCGGGTTTTGCCCATCTCCGCCAGCAGCTCCTCCTCCCGGGAAATCACCGAGGCGGTATCCAGCGTCGTAATCTGGCTGATGATGAAATAGTGATCCTCCAGGTTGAATTCCTTCTGGTCCGTCCGCAGCAGGACATCGGCCGGTTTGCCCGTGGAGCTGGCGGAGAAGACCTCCTGCCCCAGCTTTTCCAGGTCCAGCCCGGCGATTTTCGCCAGCCGCTCCGCCATCCGGCGGTCCCGGGGCGTGGTGGTCGGCGACTTGAACATGACCGTATCGCTGACGATGGCCGCCGCCATCAGCCCGGCCAGCTTTTCCCCCGGCATCATGCCGTTTTCCTGGAACATGGTGGCGATGATGGTGTTGGTGGAGCCCACCGGCTCGTTGCGCACATACACCGGATAGCCCGTCTGCACATCCGCCAGCCGGTGATGGTCGATCACCGCCGCCACCTCCGCCTGCTCCAGCCCGGCCACCGACTGTCCCAGCTCGTTATGGTCCACCAGCACGATCCGCTTCTTCCGGGGCTGCAGCAGGTGGTAGCGGCTGATGATGCCGACCACCTTTTCCTGCCGGTCCAGGATCGGATAGCTGCGGAACCGGTTCTTCAGCATCGTTTCCTTGACATCGTCCAGGTAGTCCTCCAGGTGGAAGACCACCAGCCCCTCCGTCTGGGCCATCCGCCCCACGGGCGCCGCCAGGTACAGCCACCGGGCGGCCCGCCAGGCGTCCAGCGGGGTGGAGATCACATAGGTTTCCGAGGAGATGCCCCGGTATTTCTCCCCCAGGGCGTTCTGGCAGAGAATCACGCATTTCGCCTTTTTCTCCAGCGCCGCCTCCACCACATCCGGCTGGTTCCCGCACAGGATGATGCTGTCCGGCCCGATGCCGTGCAGGGCTTCCCCGCTGCCCGGCAGCGCGATCGTCACCTCGCCGGTCAGCTCCCCGGCCAGGTCCTCCTCCCGGTTCAGGATCGTGCCCTCCAGCGCGCTGAGCACATTCAGCACCGGTGCATTGCGCACCACCGGCGTCCGGATCGTCTGCATGTCGTTCTGGGCGATCGTATCCCGGGCAATCAGGCCGTAGAGCGTCTCGTCCTCATTGGTGATGGGGAGCGCGCTCAGGTTCGGGTAATCCTGCAGCATATTCCACACGTAGCTCAGCGGCACGCTGCCCGCCAGCCGCGGCGCCTTGTCGTACTCCATATCCCGGACCTGGGTCCGCACCGAGGTGATCTTCATCGGCGGCTGGAAGCCGAAGCGGTCCAGCAGGAACTGGGTCTCGTCGTTCAGGTGTCCCAGGCGCACCGGTACATAGTCGTTTTCCCCCAGCATGTTGTACAGCGCCGCGTAGGAAATGGCCGCAACAATCGAGTCCGTATCCGGGTTTTTATGCCCGCAGACATAGGTCGTCATACCGTCCCCGTCCTCCTTCTTCAGGCCTCTTCCGTTTCCCCGCTCCGGTATCCGTCGGGGTTCATCCGCTGCCACCGCCAGGAATCGGCGCACATCTCGTCAATGCCGTATTCCGCCTCCCAGCCCAGTTCCTCCTTCGCCTTTCCCGGGTCGCAGTAGCACACGGCGATATCCCCGGGCCGCCGGGGCCGGATCCGGTAGGGAATCGGATGCCCGCAGGCCTTTTCGAAGGCCCGGACCACCTCCAGCACGCTGTAGCCGTGGCCCGTGCCCAGGTTGTAGACCCGGACGCCGCTTTCCTCCTGCAGCTTGTCCAGCGCCTTCACGTGCCCCCGGGCCAGGTCCACCACATGGATGTAATCCCGCACGCCCGTTCCGTCCGGCGTATCGTAGTCATCCCCGAAAACGCCCAGCTCCGCCAGCTTTCCGACAGCCACCTGAGCCACGTAGGGCACCAGGTTGTTCGGAATGCCCTTGGGATCCTCCCCGATCTTTCCGCTGGGATGCGCGCCGATGGGGTTGAAATACCGCAGCAGGATCACGCTCCATTCCGGATCGGAGGTGCGGATATCCGCCAGGATCTGCTCCAGCATCCATTTGGTCCATCCGTAGGGATTGGTGCAGGTGCCCTTCGGGCATTCCTCGGTAATCGGAACAAAGGCCGGATCCCCGTATACCGTGGCGGAAGAGCTGAAAATGATTTTCTTCACGCCGTGTTTGCGCATCAGGTCCGTCAGCGTCAGGGTTCCGTACAGGTTGTTCGTGTAGTATTCGATGGGCTTTGCCACCGATTCCCCCACCGCCTTGTAGCCCGCAAAATGAATCACCGCGTCAAACCGGTGGGCCGCAAAGACCGCCTCCATGGCCGCCCGGTCGCACAGGTCCGCCCGGCACAGCACCGGCGTTTTCCCGGTGATCTCCGCGATCCGTTCCACCGCCTTCGGGCTGGAATTGTAAAAATTGTCCACGATCACGACCTCGTGGCCTGCCTCCAGCAGCTCCACGCAGGTATGGCTCCCGATGTAGCCGGCGCCCCCTGTAACCAGAATTTTCATTCTTCCTTCCTCCTGTATCTCAGTCCTGAAGCCTTCCGTAGGTGTTTCCGTCGTAGATAAACAGCTCGCCGCCCGTTTCCGGCGGATCAAAGCCGAACAGTTCGCTGACCGTCACGGGCTCAAACCCGTCCTCCAGCAGCCGGGGAATCAGCTCCTCCAGGCATTCGTAATCCTTCTTCCGGGCATGGAACAGCAGGATGCTGCCGTTTTTCACCAGCCCGGCCGCCTTGTCCGGGTCCGTCTCGCTGATGCTCCAGTGCACATAATGATCGTATCCGCACCGCCGGAGCAGCGTCATATTCTTGTACTGCGATCCGCGCGAGTCGGTAATCTCCCCCCAGGGCGGGCGGAACCAGCGGACCTCATAATGGTATCCCAGCACCCGGTCCACCTGTTCCTCAAACATGCCCAGGTTGTACAGCACCTGCCATCCGTCATCCTTAAACCGTTCATGGTAGTATCCGTGGCTCCCGATCTCGCATCCGGCGTCCACCAGGATCTGCCAGTTCAGCCGGTCCTCCTCCTTCATGTTGACGCCGTTGGGGAACACGGTCACGGCCACTCCGTAATACAGGCAGAGCTCCACGGTTTTCCAGACCCATTCCGGCTCGTTCACATCGTCCATGGTGATCGCGATCTTCGGGCTGTCCGGGTCCCCGCTGCGGACGCGGAATTCCTCCAGGCCCGGCGCGGCGCCCTCCCCGGAAGCGGCGAAGGGCAGCAGCAGGACCAGGGCCGCGGCCGCCGCCAGCAGGCGCAGGTGGATTTTCATCAGATTTCACTCTCCCGCAAATCTGTAACCTTAAAATAATTCGCCCTTTCCCTGCCCTTTTCCTGCCGCCCGGACCCGCCCGGGGAAATCTTGCGGGCAAAACCCGGTTGAAGAATCCCCGGATTCGTGTAAAATAAAAAAAGCGCGGCCGGCGTCCTCGCCGGCCGCTGCCTGATCCCGTTTCCGGAGGTGAACCCGCATGGATGTGAATATCGGAGCCTATCTCGCCGTCATGGGCCTGAGCGCCCTGTGCGCCTGCGCCTTCTTCGGCCTTTCCGCCCGGAAGCGCATGGGGCTGGACAGCCGGAAGGCCGCCGCCCTGAGCGCCTGTTCGCTGCTGCTGGGCATCCTGCTGGGCATCCTGTGCGCCAAGCTGTGCTTCTTCCTCTTCCGCTTTTCCTACCTGACCCGGAACCGGACCTGGGCCTTCTGGTCCACCCTGCGCACCCAGGAGCTCTCCTATTACGGCGGCGTGGCCGGCGTCTCCTTTGCCGTGATGCTCGCGGCCAGGCTGCTGCGCCTCCGTCCCCGCGAGGTGCTCAACGTCTTCGCTCCCGCCGGCGCGTGGATGGCCGCGGCCGCCCGGTTCGCGGAATACTTCCTGTTTCCCACGGGCACCGGCGCCACGCTGGACCAGCCGCTGCCCTTTCCCCTGGCCGTCCGGGTCTTTTATGACGAGGATTACTCGGAATACCTGCTGGCCGTGTTCATGTTCGAGGGGATCCTGTCCCTGGCCGTCTTCCTCTGCTCCCTGCTCCGCAAAGACGAACCGCGCCGGTTCCTGCGGACGCTTGCCTGGCTCTGCATTCCGCAGATCCTGCTGGAAAGCCTCCGGTCCGACGCGATCAACTGGCTGCTGGTCCATGCGGAACAGCTGGTATGCTTCCTGTTTGTGGAGGGCGTCCTGGCCTGGTACGGGTGGAAATCCGGCCCGAAGTCCTTTGCCGCCTGGGTGCCCGCCCTGCTCGGGCTGGCCGTGTGCGGCGTGATCATCGCCGGGGAGTTTGCCCTGGAGGGCAAGATCCTCCTGGGCGGTTCCCTGATCCCCCGGTGGATCACCTACCTGGCCATGGCCGGCTCCCTGGCGGTGCTGGCCTTCGCGGAGCACCTGGGGAGCCGGAACCTGAAGGCTCACTCCCCCGGATAAGCGCTGGCAAAATAGATGATATCGTAGATGTCCCGGTCGTTCACTTCGTTCTGGTTCACCTGATGCTTCTGGAATACAAGCTGGCCCGAATTGCCCCCGTCCAGCACATAGGCGTTCTGCACCGGCGCGATGCGCATGACCTCATCCCGCACCTGGGCCAGGGTCATGCCGTGCCAGTTGGAGAAAACCAGGTAGTGCAGCGGTCCGATCTGCGCGATGCAGATCCGGGCCGCCCAGTTCTGGGGCTGTGCCGTCAGCGGGGAATGGGCCTCGTCCAGGATGTATTCATCCGGAACGGGTTCCCCGTCGATCACCAGCGCCGGCCCGAACTGGAAGGCGTTGATCACCTTTTTCCCCCCGATTTCCTCCTTCTCCGCGGCGGCCAGCTCCGGCCCGCCCTGCAGGATGTGGAAATCCCCGTCCTCGTCAATCAGCAGCATGTCCAGGTAGTCCACCACCGTGTCCCGGTATACGACGCCCTGGCGCAGGCAGTATTTGTTCCCTTCCTCCCCGTAATAGGAGTTGCAGAAATCCCCGTCCACCGCCACGACCGCCTGGACCCGCCGGGCGATATCCACCGTCCGTTTCATGATGCCGCGGGTGAAGTCCTTCGCGTCCCCCGCCGCGGTCCGCAGCTGGGAGGCGTCCTGAATCGTCACATCCACATAGCAGAAGTATACGCCGTGCTCCTGCTGGTCCGCGGGGTTGATCCGGTTCTCCCGGAACTCATGGAACTCCGCGCGGATCGTGGGATCCTCGTAGAAGTCCGGGTTTTTGCTCCAGGATGCTTCCGCGTCATATTTCATGCCGCCGCTCAGGTCAATGGGCAGCCGGTAAACCTCCTCCGCCGCGCCTGCGGAAAGGCCCAGCGCTATCGCCGCGGCCGCCAGCAGGCTTCCGGCCCGCTGGATCCGTCTGGACAAAAGGTTCCTCATCTGATTCCCTCCGGTGATTGCTGATCCCGTTTTCACGCCTTATTATATTTGCTTCCCGCCGCCGGATTCCCTGCCTCGGGCGGACAATTTTTGCCCTGTTTTCCCGGCCGCGGCCCCCTTCCCCGCGGATTCGCCCGGAAAGCTTTGCAGGCCCCGTAATTTATGATATAATGGATTGATGCGGTTGCGCGGGGCTGTTGATTTTTTGTACGTCCTTTTTTTTCCCTTCGCTCCCGCAGGAAAATGCTCAGGTGACATTTTTCGGAAGGAGACTGATATGAGCAACACCACCATACTGCAGGTCAGCGCCCGGCTGGAGGCTGACAAGCGCCTCCCGGTCCTCTTTGACATCCTGCGGGATTACGGGGACGCGGAGTTCGCCCTCTGGCTGAAGGAGGACAAGGAGCTTTCCCTTTCCTTCGCGGAGATGGCGCGGCGGGCGGGTGACCCGGCCCCCCGGCTGAAGGAGAATGACCCCGAGGGGGGCTGGGTCGGCATCGCGGGCGAAACCTGCCCCAACCGGCCCACCCCGCTCTGGGGGGGGGTGGCCCCGGCGGTCCCGCCCCCGCCCCCCCCGGGGGCTTTCTCCTCCGGCGGGGCGCCCAGGCCCTCCCCCCGCCGCGCCATCTCCGCGAAGGAAAGGGAAAGCTCCTTGTCCTCCTTCAGCCAGAGGGCGAACTCCGCGTCCCCGTAATCCCGCAGGATGTCAAAGAGGACCGGGAG
>ODAI013375999.1_pt1 | contig 10128 bp, 11 predicted proteins | sample 1539321 | NCBI WGS metagenome assembly ODAI01 (sample SAMN02144231, study PRJEB22623) | gut metagenome | biome: sheep rumen | host: Ovis aries | place: New Zealand | reverse complement strand
TTCCTTATAATATATCATTTAAAACTGATTTGTTGTATATTTTTAATCAGATTATGAAAAATACTAAGAGAAATGAGCTTGCTGTCTGCGGCTTTGCAACAGTAAAAAAACTCGAAAAAAATCATCCTGAAAAAATAACCAGGCTTTATTTTACAGAAGAAAGAGCTCCACTTTTTGGCGGCTTATGTAAAAAGCTTGCTAAAAATCATGGCATTTATAACCTTAAGCCTGCAGCCGATTTGGAAAAGTTGAGTGGAACAGTTCATCATCAGGGTGTTGTCGCAATGATTGAAGCTCCGGAAATTCAGCCTCTGGATTCAGATATTACAGATTCCTGGTGCGAAAAGGGAGAAGATGCTGTACTTTTAGACAGAATTGGAAACGCCAATAATTTTGGAGCAATTGTAAGAAGTGCAGCCTTTTTTGGGATAAAAAATATAGTTATTCCTTTAGACGAAGCTCAGTCTTCTATTACTACCTCTTCTTACAGAGTGGCCGAAGGCGGAATGGAATATGTAAAAATTTACAGCGTAAATTCTACTGCGCGTTTTTTACAGGCAATGAAGGGTAAGATGATTAGGCTTGGCACTTCTTTGGATGCAAAATATTCTGTAGGTGAGCTTGGTAAGGTGCCGGGAAACGCAGAAAAAAAGCCTTTTTTAATTGTCCTTGGAAACGAAGAAAGCGGTATAAGCGATATAGTAAAAAGCAATTGTGATGAGCTGCTTATTATTCCCTGGGCCGGAATGGCAGAAGGCAAGGAAAGTAAGATAGACAGCTTGAATGTAGCACAAGCTTCTAGTATTATATTTTACGAAGTTATGCGTGTTAGAAATGACTAACATCATTGACAAGATTGATTAGATACAATAAAATTGTACACAATTAATATAAAAAAGCGAAAGCATATTTCATTATTTGAAAATGCTTTACGGAGGTTAGCTATATGAAGAATTATTTTGATTTAAATGGTCAGGTTGCAGTAGTAACCGGATGTTCAACAGGTTTAGGTGTTCAGATGGCAAAGGCTCTTGCAAATCAGGGAGCTAAAATTGTTGCTGTAGCACGCCGCAAGGAATTGATTGATGCTGTTGCAAAAGATATTGCTGATACTTATAAAGTAGAAACTCTGGCAATTCAGTGTGATATTACAGATACAGCTCGCGTAAATGCCGCTGTAGATGAAATTCTTGCAAAATTCGGACGCATTGATATTCTTATCAACAATGCAGGAACAGGTGCAGTTGCTCCAGCAGAAGACATTACAGACGAACAGTTTGCCGGCGAAATGAATGTAGATCTTTTTGGAACCTTCAAATTTGCTCGTGCAGCTGCTAAGAAAGCAATGATTCCGGCAAAATATGGCCGAGTAATCAACATTGCTTCTATGTATGGTTTAGTTGGAAACAAGGTTGCAGGTTCTGCTCCTTACCATGCAGCAAAGGGTGGTGTAGTAAATCTTACTCGTGCACTTGCAGCTGAATGGGGAAAATATAATATCACAGTAAATTCAATCTGCCCTGGATATTTTTACACTCCACTTACAAAGGAAACTTTGGATTCAGACTTCTTCCAGCAGAATGCTAAGACAATGATTCCAATGGAACGCTACGGACACGAAGGCGAGCTTGACAGTGCCGCTGTATTCCTTGCTAGTCCAGCTTCTACTTATGTTACTGGTGTAAATCTTCCTGTAGATGGCGGATATACCTGTATGTAATAATACAAGGGGCTATTCTTAAAGGTGTTCTGAAATGGCAACAAAGGAAAAAGTTTTAGAAATGCTGATAACCCAAGGAGCTGATGAGGCAGTTTCCGGCGAAAAGCTTGCCGCTGATTGTGGAGTTAGCCGGGCTGCTATCTGGAAGGCTGTAAATGCCTTGCGTTCCGAGGGTTATGAAATTGAAGGAACACCAAACGGGGGCTATTTTCTTAGCGATAAGGATATAATGACTCCCCAGCTTTTTCAGAAAGCTCTGGCAGAAAAGTTTCCGGAGTTTTCTGAATGTCATACTGAAGTTTTTAAAGTAATTGATTCCACAAATACTTATGCAAAACGAATTCTGGCTGAATGTGGCGAGCTGCGCAGCGCTGGTGGAGCATCGCTTACAGAAGCCGGCAAAAAATATCACCGTTCAATAATTGTTGCAGAAAGTCAGACAGCTGGCCGAGGCCGACTTGGCCGCAGCTTTGTTTCTCCCGAAAAAACAGGTATTTATCTTTCTATTATTTATGCACCAGAGGGCGGAATTACAAGTCCGGCGCGACTTACAGCCTGTACCGCAGTGGCCATTTGCAGGGCATTGCGAAAGCTTTATGGAATAGAAGCCCAGATAAAATGGATAAACGACATTTTTTACAAAGGAAAGAAAATTTGCGGTATTCTTGCAGAGGGCGTTGCAAATTTTGAAAGCGGAATAATTGAATCGGCTGTGGTTGGAATTGGCATAAATATCCGCGAAAACCAGGAGGCTTTTGGTCAGGAATTATCTAAGACAGCTGGTGCCATTGAAGGCTGCGAAAAAAAAGCTTCAGTTTCGCGTTCATCTCTTGCGGCAGAAATTGCCGGTCAGGTTTTGAAAATCTACGAAGAGGATAAAAAAAATCACAAGACAGTAATAGATGAATATCGTCAGCTTTCTTTTTTACTGGGGCAGACACTTACTGTTTATCCTTTAATTGGTGATGATAAAAGTGCCTACCTTGCAAGGGCTCTGGAAATTGATGATGATGCCAGACTCGTAGTGGAAGTGCTTTCCGGTGATGAGGAAGAGTGGGCAGCGAGTCTTGCGGGGGAAGGTACAGCCGCAGAACTAAAGGACACCGATCACAGTCGCGAAATACGCATTCTGAATTCCGGCGAGGTTTCCCTTCATTCCGGGGAAGTGCGGGCAGGGTAACGGCCAGTTTATAGGAAGGGCTCTATATTTGAGAGGGAGTTCTTATCGAAAGCGCGCGGGCGGTGTTGTAGGCCTGCTTCATGCCAACCGAAAATAGAACCGGGAGCAGGGCCAGGTACATGCGAAGTCCGGCCCGCCCGCCCCTTGCAGTCCACGCGCGCCGGCATTGATTCCAGTTCTTGGAAACAAGGGGAATAAAGCAGATAAAAAGCGAAACCGCCTGGGCAATTGGCGTTTTTGCCGGCGCAAGCCGGGTAAAGAGCCCTCTTACAAATCTTTCTATTATTTCAAGTCCTTCTCTAAGCTGCAGGGAAGTTGAAGTCTTAAAAATCAAAGAAGCAGTTTGCATAATGGTAAGAAGCTTTATCAGCATAAAAAGACTTTCTTTGTCTAACAGAAGCGTAAGCAAATCACTTGAATTTTGTATTGAAATGCCCTGTCCAATAATTCCGGCCAGATGGGCAATTTCAAGAAATATTGCGTAATAAATTACAGCCCGCAGATCGCGCAGCTGTTCTTTTATTGGAAAATGCAGATAAAAAGCTAGAAGTGTCTGTATAATAAGAAGAATTAAAGAAAAAAATGGGGGTAAGCTAAAAAATAAAATACTAATTATTGGGATTAGTAAAATTTTTATCCACGATGGACTTTTGTGTAAAAAAGAGTTTCCCTGTCTGTAAGAAAATGCGCTTGATTGATAATCCTTTGTCATATTTACCAGACCAAATCAGATATAGAATTATAGGCTCGAAGGGGATGTCTTATATTCCACTTTTCTAAATCCTGTTTTAAACCTTCTTCCGGTTTTCCGTCAAACACCTTATCTCCGCGGAAAAGAACTATAAAGCGATTTGCAAGCCCCAGGCATTTTTCCAGTTCATGACTTAGGATAATTACAGTTTTTCCTTCTTTTTTTAGCTGATTAATGAGTATGTTTACCTGACGTACTCCACCGAAATCTAAATTTGCGTAGGGTTCATCAAGAATAATGATTGGAAGCTGCATCGCGAGCATACAGGCTACTGCCAGGCGGCGTTTTTCGCCGCCAGAAAGAAAGCGGGCCGGAAAGTCTGCCTTTTCTTCCAGTCCTGTTTTTTTAAGTGCATCCTTTACGGCTCTTTCCACTTCTTCCTTTTTCCATCCCAGATTTTTTGGACCAAAAGCTATGTCTTCTGCCGGTGTTTCTCCTAAAATTTGTGTTTCAGCCTCCTGAAACACCAGCCCCACCTTTTGGCTCAGCTGCATTTTATAATCATTTTTATCGGCATCCATGAGTCCTGCAATAATTGACATAAGAAGGCTTTTTCCTGAGCCGTTTTCTCCTCCTATTACGACACAGTCTCCTTCAAAAATTTCCAAAGAAATATTGCGTAAAGCTTTTTTTTCGCCGTTTGCGGTTACAAAGCTTTTATTCAGATTTTTAATATCAATTACTGTTTTTCCCATGAATTCTGCCTTTTTAGTTTTTTGTATTTTGCAGTATTTATTTTTCGCTGTAAAGATACTGTGCAAGAATTGGGCGCACTGCCAGGGAAACTGGAACTGCAACCGCTGCTTTTAACAGGTCTCCTGGAATGTAAGGAATTACGCAGGCCGAAAGTGTATAAGCCATGGCAGTTTTATCTGCAGGAACCTTTCCGCCGGCTGTTGCCCAGAAGTAGAATCTTATAATTCCGGGAATATAAAGTATAATTAAGCCTGCAAGTGTTGCTGCAATAAGGCGTAAGATCAGGGCAGCGTTTGGCTTTTTCTGAGTAACACTTGGTTTTCCGGCTATCAGGCCGGCAACTAAGGCCCCAATCAGGTAACCGGCTAAAAATCCTCCGGTTGGGCCCATCCAAACAGCAATTCCACTGCTTCCACCGGCGTAAACCGGAAGGCCAATTAAGCCTGCAAGCAGAAAAAGGGCGGTTGGCGCGGCGCTAATAAAGCCACCAAGTAAAGTTCCTGTTAATATGCAGAGGATATTCTGCAAAACAATTGGAACCGGACCAAGTGGAATTCGCATAAAACAGCCGACACAAATAATGGCGGCAAACAAAGCAATAAATGATGTAAAAAGAATAACTTTATTTTTCATAGGGCGGAGTATAGCGAATAATATTGAAATTGTAAACCACATTTAAATATTTGGGTTTACAATCCAGTGACCTTTTTTTGAAAGTTCTGCTAATCATAACTTTTATTTGTGTTAATGGCATTTTGGGGGTAGAATGTTCATATGGATTTTCAACTGCTAGTAGATTCGTGTGGTATGGCTGCAGCTGTACTTTCTGTGGAAAAAACAGAAAACGGACATTATGGTGAAATAAGAATTGTTCGCGCAAATGAAAAGTATAAAAAAATCATGGGTGATGGTTATTACGACAACATGATTTATTCAGAATTGATTCCAAAGGAACCAAATTTTGAAGATTTTTGCTTTCGCTGTGCTGTTCATAAACAACACCTTCATGCTTATGTTGATACAAAAGCTATGGGCTTATGGACGGATGGTACTTATATTCCGCTTTCTTCAGAGCTTGATGAAGGTAATCTCTGTTATTTTCTTTTCTTTTTTGAATTTACTCAGGCTCCGGAAGCTGAAAGAATGTCTAATGTTTCTGCAGAAACTGCTCCTTTCGTAATTCAAACCTGTATAAATCTTCGAGGCTCAAGCAACTTTTATGAAAGTATGAATACTGTAATTGCAGATATTCAAGCTCATACAGACTCTTTTTGCAGCTGCATTATTATGATTGATAAGGAAAAAAATAAATATGCTCCTTTGTGTTCTAAATTCAGAAATGATGAAGCCTGCATAGATGATTTTATGCCTTATCTTACTCCCGAGGTTGTTTTTTCGTGGGAAGATACCCTTGAAAAACGCGATATTGTAATCATAAAAGATGATTATGATATGAATGACCTGGAAACTATAAATCCTGTTTGGGTAAAGAGTCTAAAATCTGCCGGTGTAAAAAATCTTGTTCTTGTGGGGCTTTTTCAGCAGGAAAAGCTTGTTGGTGTTCTTTTTATCACTAATTTTAATACTGAGCGAATTGTTGAAATTAAGGAATTTGTGGAGCTTACAGCCTTCTTCCTTTCATCTGAAATTTCAAATAATAATTTGATGGAAAGACTGGAATATATGAGCAACATAGATGTTCTTACTGGTGTAAAGAATCGTAATTCTATGAATGCCCGTGTAGATTTCCATGTTTCAGGTTATTTTCCGGTTCGCACTCCTTTTGGAATTGTTTTTGCAGATTTAAATGGGCTTAAACAGTGTAATGATAATGGTGGACATGAAGCTGGGGATAAACTTTTACAAGATGCGGCAGCCCTTCTTACAAAGCATTTTGGCGACTACGAGGTTTACCGTTCCGGTGGCGATGAATTTGTAATTATTGTACAAGATTGTGCTAAAGATATTTTTGAGAAAAAAGTTGAAGGCCTTAGAGCAGAAGCTTGCGGAGATGCAAAAGTTAGCCTTGCAATTGGTACTGACTGGAGTGAAAATTCCAATGACTTGCGCTTGTGTATGCATAATGCAGACGAAGCAATGTATGCCGACAAGCACAAGTTTTATCAGGAGCACCCGGAAAGGGCAAGACGTTAGAGTCCCTGGGCAATCAGTTTTTCTACATCTTCTTTGTGAAGCGGTGTATTTTCTACATATGCCGCTTTATTTTTTTCAATTTCTTCTACGATCCAAAGCCGTCCCTTATTCATTCCCGGACATTCGCGGGCACATTCTTCCCAAATTTCTTTATCTTTTATCATCCAGGACCAGAAAGGGTAGGTGGAGCACTGAACAGGTCTTGCTTCGTAGGCAGAGCAGCCGTTATCCCAGAGAATACAGTCGTAATTTTTCTTTTCCTGCAGAGCAAGCACCTGTGTGCCGTAGTAGTAATCTGCCCAGCGGCAATATTTTTCCACAAATTCTTTTACTGTCATTTTAAAATGGTTTCGCAGGGTGTCCAGATCGCGGCGAGAAAGGTAAACAAAGCCAGGGGAGTGACCACAACAAAAAGAACAGCGGGCACATTCAAAGTGCAGACCGCCTTCAGCTTCATAAAAACTCATAAAAATAAAACTCCAAATAAAGCTCCCGCAAGAACAATAAATACAGGGTGAATTTTCTTAAAACGAAGTACAACCAGCAGGCTGAGAGCATAAAAAATCAAAGATTTCCAGCGGAAAAGGTCTGAAACAGCAGTAGTTTCGCGGAAAAGAGGGATATTCAAAAGGGCAATCATAAATACGCTTACCATTGCAACAAGAATAAGACCTCCGGTTGCGGGGCGTAGTCCGCTAAAAGCTGCCTGAACTGCCGGTTTTTTCTGAAAGTTATAAAAAAAGCGGGAAACAAGAATTATGATTATAAGTGATGGCAAAACTTCTCCAAAAGTGGTAATTAAGCCTCCAAAAGGTCCGTAAAGCTCTGTTCCACAGTAGGTTGCAAGGTTAATTCCAATAGGCCCCGGGGTACTTTCGCTAATGGCCAGCATTGAATAAAATTTTTCTGTTGTTATAACGGCATATTTGTCTACAAGAATTTGCTGCATAAAGGTTGCCGCAACAAGTCCGCCTCCAATTGCAAAAAGTCCAACATAAAAGAAAATGGCAAAAAGCTGTACTAAGCCTAAAAAACCGGTGAATTCCATTAGTTTTTACCTCCTTCATTTGAAGTAGTGTTCTTTTTATCATCAACTTTCTTTAAATTTCCACTGAAAAAGCCGATTGCCAGGCCGCCTAAAATAGAAGCCAGAACTACCAGAAAGGAAGGAATTTTAAAAAAGAAAACTGCAGAAAAGGCACCAACATAGAAAATTAAATTCCACCATTTTTTTATTGTCTTTTTAGCAAAAGTTAGAACCGAATAGGTTAGAAGGGCAGAAACTCCAACATTTATTCCGCGAAGAGCCTTTTGAACCCAAACAATGTCTTCAAAATTCGAAATAAATAAGGCAATTAAAGTTATGATGATAATTGAAGGGGAAACAATTCCTGCTGTAGAAAAAATTGCTCCGGGAATTTTTTTGTGCTTATAACCAACAAAAGTGGAAACATTTACCGCAATTACACCTGGCGTTACCTGAGAAATTGCATAGTAATCAAGCAAATCTTCGTTTGTAGTCCAGCCGCGCTTCGCAACAAGCTCTCTTTCCAAAATTGGAAGCATTGCATAGCCGCCTCCAAAGGTAACTGCGCCAATTCTAAAAAACACAAAATATAATTCCAGTAAGCTCTTCAACATACTAGAATAATAGACTGAATTAAGCTGATTTTCAAGAATGTAGTGTTATGTGGAAGTCCTATATCAGGGCTTCCGCATCAATGCAGAAGTCCTGAGCTCTGTATAGCCTGTTTAGAACTTTTGCGCTATTATTAAAATATGATTTTTGGAATTTTAATTTGTTTTATACCTCTGATTATTCTTGTGCTTTCTTTTACCCTGACAAAAAGACTTAATTTTATTCATCAGCTTTTAGCAATTTTTTTGGGGCTAATTGCTGTGCTTCCAATATCTTTTCTTCAATTTTTTATTCCCGATTTTTCGGGGCTTTTTACTTCTCCAATCCTTTTTTCTATTTTTCAGTCTCTGATTATTTATGGATTGATAGAAGAGATCTTAAAAATGGCTTTGATTTTCCCTTTGCCTCATAAAAATTATTCCTGCCTTGATTTTTTGCTTCTTTCTTTTGTAATGGGCATTGCTCTGGGCTGCTTTGAGTCTCTTGTTTACTTTTTCGATCATCTGCAAAATGCGAGGGCAAAGGGGGCAGATTTGCTTTATTTTCCAATCTTTTTAAGGATTTTGACCTCTGACTTAATTCATCTTACCTGTACCGGTTTGGGCGGTCTTTTTGTCTGGACTTGTCGCATAACTGATGAAAAAAATAATGTGCATCCTTCCATTTCTATCTTATTGAATGCGGTGCTTTTACACGGTTTTTATGATTTTTTCGCCGGCTTTACAAATAATCTTCGCTGGTTTTCTTTTGCTGTCGTCCTTCTTTCAATTGCTGAATGTCGAATAAAGTATATGTCTTTGCAGCCCGCGCGTGAGTAAAAAATTAATTGAAAATTTTTAACGTTTCTATTGACAGAAACATCTCCTGATGCTATATTGTTACTATAAACAGTAACAAAACTGATTAAACAGGAGACTTATAAAAATGAAAAAAACTATTGGAATTGCGCTTATTTCTTTGGCATGTATTTCTGGAATGTTTGCAAAGACTACTAGAATTGGTATTGCAAAAATTGTTCAGCATCCGGCTCTGGATGCAGTTGAACAGGGTGTAAAAGACGCTATTGCTGCCGCTGGAATTAAGGCGAAGTATGACTGCCAGAATGCAAATGGAGATGTAAACACTGCAAATCAAATTGCATCACAGTTTAAAGACGAAAAAGTAGATGTAGCTGTTGGAATTGCAACTCCAATTGCAATTGCCCTTGCTAATACAATGAAAAAAACACCAGTTGTTTTTGGAACCGTAACAGATCCTCTTGGAGCTGGTCTTGTAAAAACCTTGGAACACGGAGAAGGAAACATCACAGGTATGTCTGATGAACTTCCTTCAAAAGAACACATCAAGCTTTTCAAAGAAATTGCGGGAATCAAAACACTTGGTTATATCTACACTTCAAACGAAGATAACTCACTTTCTTCTCTTGAACTTGTAAAAGCCGGTTGCAAGGAAGCTGGAATTGAACTTGTAACTCAGGCAATATCTACCTCAGCAGAAGTTAAGCAGGCTGCAGAAGCAATTGTAGACCGCTGCGATGGAGTTTATCTTACAACAGATAACACAGTTTTCTCAGCCCTTCCAAGTTTAGTTTCTGTATTCAACAAAGCTAAAAAGCCAATTTTCTCTGGTGATGTAACTGGAGCAATGGAAGGCGGATGTTTTATGGCTTCCGGCTTCAATTACTACAAAGCTGGTTATGCAACTGGCGAAATTGTTGTTCAGATTTTACAGGGAAAGAAACCTTCAGAAATTCCAGTACGCTTTATGACAAAACCAGAAGATTCAGACCTTCTTTTTGACCTTGATGCTGCTAAAGCTTGTGGAATTACAATCCCAGAAAAATATCTGAAGCAGGCTTCTTACATCTACGAAAACGGTAAGTTGACACAGAAATAAAGGTGCAGGGGATGTCCAATAAAATCTGGCACTGTGGTCATTGAGCTTGTCGAAATCTGTAAATATTGCGACTGCAATAACCTTGAATGTGG
>ODAI012194068.1_pt1 | contig 10128 bp, 10 predicted proteins | sample 1539321 | NCBI WGS metagenome assembly ODAI01 (sample SAMN02144231, study PRJEB22623) | gut metagenome | biome: sheep rumen | host: Ovis aries | place: New Zealand | reverse complement strand
AGGCCATATGGTCCCCTTTTTTAACCGCCATCAACGAATACAAGCTTATTGAACCAAATGATAAGCTTGCCGTATGCATCTCGGGAGGAAAAGACAGCTTCTTAATGGCAAAGCTTTTCCAGCAGCTTCACAGACATACCGATATTCCCTTTGAAGTCATCTATCTATCGATGGATCCGGGATACAATGAAGCCAACCGCCTTCAAATTGAGCACAATGCTAAGCTTTTAGAGATTCCTCTTACCCGCTTTGAAACCAATATCTTTAAGGTAGCCGATCATATTGCCCAAAAGCCATGTTATATGTGTGCAAGAATGCGAAGAGGTCATTTATACAATACGGCGAAAGAACTTGGCTGTAATAAGATTGCCTTAGGGCATCATTTAAACGATGTGATTGAAACCACCGTTATGTCGATGTTTTACAGTGCTAAGATTGAAACCATGATCCCAAAATGCCACAGCGAAAATTTTGAAGGAATGGAACTCATCCGTCCGATGTACGGCATTAAGGAAAACGATATCCTGCACTGGGTGAAGTACAACGATTTAACCTTTATTCAATGTGCCTGCAAGATGACCGAAAAATCTAATGAAGAGGAAAACTCCAAGCGTAAAGAAATAAAGAATTTAATTCAGGAATTAAAGAAGACCAACCCGGATATTGAGAATAATTTATTCCGCTCTGTCCATCAGGTCTATGTACATACCTTCCCCGGATATAAGACATCCGATCACGAATACCATACCTTCTTAGAAAACTACGATGAGGAACAATCATGAGCCCGATGGAAAGAAAATATCTTCAATTATCTCTGGAATGTTTAGGAAAGTGGTTACCATTATCCCTCGATGAAATGATGACCTACTACAAGAACAATCCGGCTGATTTTTCGGTATCTAAAATCGGAAACAGTTTACATGCCTGTATCTTTTCCTATCCGGTGGATGATTTACCTATGGAACAGCTCATTCTTTTAGTATTTGATGAAATTGATCGAGTGATTGCCGACACCAATGCCTACCATATGAAAGTAATAGACTTCCTCACTTCGGTAAAAATCTATGATTATCTCAGTGAGGAATCGGATTGGATGTATTTAGAGCACTATGTGATATCGGGAACAATGTTTCCGGAGCTTCCCTATCCTTTCTGTGAATCCAATTCTGAGATTGAAGGATACGAAGGTGAAGTATTATTATATGGAAACGCCTATGTCAGCATCGATTTTCGAAAAAAAGGCATCTTTAAAGAGATGCTGGAAATGGTAAGAGATCATGCGATTCGCTGCTGCATGGGAAAGGTTACGGTTTATTCCATTTTATCCATGGATCCCGATGTCCCGTGTTACGGCCCCGACAGCAGTGATGAACCTTATATTTATACTTTTGAAAAAGATGAGCCAAAACGAAAGATCAATGAAATCATTGCCAAACATGTAGGATTTACACCTCTTCGCCTAGAAGAGTTAGATCCTGAAAATACCAGCGGAACCAAATTGTGGTTTTGCATAAAAGAAGAAAATGATATGATCATTGAAATTGAGAACACATAAAAAAGCACCTGCGAGTACGCATTAGCAGGTGCTTTCTGATTTTATAACGGTATACTACCGAAAAATCCAAATTATCTAGGCATGTATCCCATCGGGATATCAAGCGCGTTGGTGAAGCCCGGAGCTGCATCTACGATGGACGGAATCAAGTTTACAGACGGTGCAGCACTGGTTAAGAACGGATCTTCATCCGGGATAATGTTTTCCAAACGGATGGTGATATTCGGTTCACCCTTTACTTCGATATATTTTTCTAAAGGCAGATCCTTTAAGATTTCAGCAGATGCCTTATGGATGAAATGGAAGCCTGTTACTTCTTTTCCATCTTTCTTAGTGCACATTGTAAAGCGATGCGCACCTACCGTACCCGGTAATACATGGGCATACGGTGTTTTGATTTCTTCGTTGGAAAGAATCGTTTCTTCTTCGCATACATATTCATCCCATTCCAGGCCGGCTCTTTCAGCCATTTCGATTACGGTCGGACCATAGTAGGTATACATGATATTATTTACGACTGCTAAGCGCTGGGCAGAGATTTCTTCCGGTTTTTTACCATAACCGAATACCGCAATCCATGGAGCGGAGTTCACGGAATCATCTTCACCACCGTAAACGATGGCAGTATCAATCTTTCTTGAGAACATCATAGAGATGCTGGAGAAATACGGAGTAAATAAGCCCGGGAAAATTCCCTGCTGGGCAAAGGTCGCATTGCCTTTTTTACCGGCTTCATTAATACGTTCATAATATTCCGGTGCATTTTTCTCTGAGAAATAAACCGGCAAGGTAGAACTGCAGTTCTTTCCTGATTCTAAAAATTTACAGATATCATCTACGTTGCCGCCAACGGATGTCGGTGAAGGTAATTTTCCTGCATCCCATTTTGTGGAAGGATAGTAAAGAACCATGTCTGCATCAATGGCCAATACTTCTTCTTCATTATTGGATACAAGAACACCTGTTTTCGGAAGTCCAAAAACTTCGCCTGCATCTTTTCCGACTTTTTCCGGATTCACATCAAAAACACCAACCAATTTCAGTGATTTACGGGCATTTATTATTTCTAAGGCAGATTTCCCGACCTGTCCAAAGCCCCAAATTATAACCTTATATTCATCCTTCATACCGAAGACCTCCTCTTAACCTCATTTTAACATTCCCTTAACGACGAAAAAAGGAACAGAAAGCGCTTTCTGTTCCTTATAATATTTAATCAATCATCAAATTTCACAAAATAATTTGGGTCTGACATAATCGCAATTTCATCAGCGGCTTCTTCTGCAGTCATATCTCCATATTTATTGGTGGTAGCCCATTCTTCGGTAATACGTGCCCCACCGGCACAGAAAAAGGACATATGCAGCTCTTCGACCGATGTAAGTTTACGCTTCCACTTTTTTTCAATAATTGCCTTTCCTCTTGTATACATATAATTGTATACAAAGTCACGATATGGTGTGTGGGCAACTCTTCCATACATGGCTGCTTGAGCAGGGTTATCTTTCACGCTTTTTAAAATGGCGCATGCCAAATCTCTGAAATTGGTACACCCCTCGATAGCCTTATCATAGATCATCTGGTAGCTGGCATCTAATACATCTTCCTTATCTCGAAAGTAACGGTAAAATGTTGTTCTGCCGATATGAGATTCTTTGATCAACATCGTCACTGTCACATTATGATATCCATATTTTTCAACCAGCTGCGAAAATACATCTATGACATGGTTTTTAGTCTCATTTGAATTCATAAATGCCTCTTCTTTTCCTCATTATAGCACTTCTAGCGGTTCACACACCGTATCCTCTGTCTCTTTTCATAAAGAATTCCCACCGCAAACCCTTTTAAATGAGCATGAATGGGTAAGGAGTGAAATGTTCCCGGATATAATTCAATACAGTCACCTTTTTTTAGTACGAAACCAAGGGGAGGCTTTCCGTTTGTCTTTAAAACCAATATACAATCGGTGAAGGCTATTAAACATTTAGTTTGTTCAACTTCAATCATCGGTTTCGGATATTCATTAAACCCGGAAACAATCCCAAACCGAATATCCTTCCCCTTAAATATATCTCTTTTGATTCTGGAAAAAATCGCAAAGTGATGAAGTGCAGGATAATCCGGTTCGTAACGAAAAGATTGTCCTATCAAAGGTATATTTTGATACACATAAACCATCAGGTGACCGGAAGGTATCTTTAGTTTCCTGCCATATTGTTTAAAGGACTCATCATCTACGGTATAAAAACTATAAGCAGGATTTAATCGTTTTAATCGTTCCATTTTCATACCATGCTCCTAAAAAGAGAAGCACTTCATGTATTTCTCTATATGTTGTTAGCGAAATAACTGCTCCTGATGTGTCGCATACAAATATTCATCAATCGTATTTTTGATTCTGTCTTTGATCAACACTTCCGGATTGTTTTCAATAAGGCCTTCCCGTACACGGGTATATTGAATCGGCATAAACTGTGTCAAAGCAGCAAGTGAAATACCATATGTTCTTAAGTTTTTGATCATTTGATCTCTGGCTGCACTTACCTCAGGAGTTACCATATAGTATCTGGCTCTATCCGAAAACGACAATTTCCGCTTAAACCATTTCTCGTCTTCGCTGCCGTGATAGTATTTCTGCCAATTCTTTGGATTTCCAATCATCGATTTTTCCAGTATATCGATAAAATGGGATTTTTCATCCTCTTTTCCATGCATGATCAGATCTTCCATATAAGCTAGAGAGAACAATGCCTCCCGCATCGCATAAGTAAGTCCCGGGCCGACCTTTAAAATGCCGACACCGTCCTCTACCAGTTCCTTTAATTTATACTTGGTCTGGTAATCGGTCGAATGTCCTTCAAAGACAAGATTTGGATATTCTTTAATACTGGCCATCAAATCTTTTGCCTTATTTCTGTCATATTCGGTACAGCCGGCATCTTTTTCTTCGACACCGGGCTGTACCACAACCGCAATCACATCTTTCCAGGTATCTTCTAAATGTTGAGCTTTAAAAGCCTTCTCAAAGGCTGCAACCGTTGCCTTAAAATCTTCTACGCGGGTAACCTGCATACCGGCATTGGGGTCCTGGGCACCGCCGGGAATCGGAACCTCACTGCCTACTACATAAACCGGACGAATCGCATCCGGATTGACCTTAACCAGCTCCTGATATGCCTCTTCACAGGTTTTTGCGAGCACGGCTCCGCGTCCGGCAATAATTTCATCACTTAAGCGGGTATTTGGATCATCATCGGCTACCTTCATACTGGTATCGATATGAATCTTGGTAAAGCCTGCCATCACATAATCATGTACCAGCCTTTTGGCATACTCCATAGCTTCTTTTTCATTGCGGTCCACCACCGTCAAGGGGCCTAAGTGATCCCCTCCTAAGAAAACTCTATCTCTGGCAACACCGATTTTGTCGGCCAGAGAATATACAAAATCTCTAAAATCAGCCGGTTTCATTCCTGTGTAGCCGCCGTTTTGATCGACCTGGTTGGCGGTCGATTCAATCAGTACACAGGAATCATCTCTTTTGGCGCACTCCAGCGCCGCTTCAATCACATAATTATTGGCACTGCAGCAGGAGTAGATCCCTACAGCCTGTCCGGCTTTCTGCAGTTCAACAATTCTTTTTAACGGATTCCTTTTCATTTTTATTACCATTAATCGTGGTATTCTCCACGATCCCACTTATCTAAAAATTCATCGAAAATATGATCATCATCCATAGCGTTATTTTCCATCGGAATCGAATTTATTTTCTCAATCAACCGCTTATTGGCAGGGGTTTGTTTATATGTGGTTGAAAAGAAGACATCGATAATATCTTCGATCATGCCGATTCCGGATACTCGTCCTCCTACACCCAATACGTTACAATCGAGTTCCTCCCTGGCATAACGCGCAGCAGCTACATCACCCACCAGGGCGCACCGTGTTCCTTTGACTTTCTGTACGGCGTTGGTGATCCCAACACCGGTACCGCAAAGGACAAAACCCAAATCACACTGCCCGGATACAACCTGTTTAGCTACCTTTCTTCCGTAAATCGGATAATGTGTTCTTTCAAAATCATAGGTACCGCAGTCAACGACTTCAAATCCCTTTGCCTGCAAATAATCTTTAATATGATCTTTAATATCTGTGACAATATGGTCACATCCAATCGCAACTTTCATATTTTTTACCTAACCCATCTTATTCAACATATCGACGCGAATTTGATGCCTTCCACCGGAATATTCAGCCCTGCAGAAACGCTCAGCTATATTACAGGCAACCACATCACCTAAGATTCCGGAGCCCATGGTGATGACATTGGCATTGTTGTGATCTCTTGTCATCTTGGCAGAATGCTCATCATTTAATTCAGCGCATATCACATATTTGTATTTATCTGCAACCATAAAAGGTCCTACGCCGAATTGGTCAATAATTATTCCTTTATTGTTCTCAGGATCTTCTAAAATGATGCTGACAACCTTCATGGAGGCCTCATAAAAGTCAACATCGCCTTTCGGTGTCAGATCCTCAATCGTAAATCCTTTATTCATCAAGTATTTCAATACGATATTTTTTAATCCCAATCCTTTTTTATCGGATCCAATCACAATACGCATACATCTATCTCCTATACTTCTCTTGTATCGATGACACGCTTGAACCAATATGCAGAAGTCTTCGGATATCTTTTCTGGGTCTTATAATCCACATAGAATAGTCCGTAGCGCTTGTTGTAGCCGTTGGACCAGGAGAACATATCCTGTAAAGACCATAAGAAATATCCCTTTACATTGACACCGCCTTCAATGGCTCTGTATAACCATTGAAGATGCTCCTTTATATAATCGATTCTCGGTTCATCAAAAATCATTCCATCTTCAAAATCATCCTTATATCCCATACCGTTTTCAGTGATATAAATTGTCTTATAGTTTGGATACTGGCGTTTGATCCTCAACAAAGTATCGTACATACCTTCCGGATAGATCAGCCAATCCCAATCGGTTGTCGGGATGCCCTCTTTAAATACGCGCTCGCCGATGCCTTTTAACTTAAACCGCTTGCTGCCTTTTTTACCGGTTCCGTTATGTTGAAGAATGCTCTCCTTACCATCATCGGCTTTTAAGAAATTGCTGGCATAATAATTTACACCTAAATAATCGATAAGCTTTGCGGCTTCCATCTGCTCCTTCTCATCCTGAGGATCCACACTGAATTCACCATTGTATAATTTCATTAAATCTTGAATGACAGCCATGGTCTCATCGGTATATTTTCCGATAAAGGTCGCATCGAGCAGAAACTGGTTGGCCAGAATATCATCTCTTTTCGCGGCAAGCCTATCCCCTGCATTATTCGGATCATATGGATATTTGGTTTCAATGGCATGAATCACACCAATCTTGCCCGGATAATTGCCTTTTTTAAAGGCAAGAACCGCTTTGGCATGTGCAACCATAATTCCATGCATCGATTTCACGGCACTTGGTACATCCAGTTGAATACATGGCGGGAAGGTTCCTTCTATATATTGATTGGTGGAAATCGGCCAAACCTCATTAAAGGTAAACCAATACTTTACTTCCTTTTTATATTCGTCAAAGCAGAATTTCGCATAGTTTACATAGGCATCAATGGTATCGCGATTTAAGAAATCTCCTTTTGAATGTAAAGCTGCCGGTGTATCGAAATGATGGAGAGTCACATATGGTTCTACATGGCGCTTACGGCATTCCTTAAACAATCTATGATAAAAATCGACACCCTCCGGATTGATCTCTCCCTTTCCTTCCGGAAGAATCCGTGACCAGGCAATGGAGATACGAATCGCCTTGATATGAAACTTTTCACATAACTTTAAGTCATCCGGATATCTATGATAAAAATCACTGGCAGGATCTGCCTTGAATTTCCCCTGTTTTTCTAAATAATCATCCCAGGCAACCTTCCCTTTTCCATAGGCTCTTGTACTGCCTTCACATTGATAGGCTGCCGTTGCCCCTCCAAATACGAAATCTTTACTGAATTTCATTTCAATCTCCTTTGTTCTCATCTAAGATAGAAAACACAAATTCTAAAGCCTTTTCCGGATCACGGGTCAAGGAAATATACTGTTTGCCCTGGCAGGCTGTACTCTTAATTCCTAAACGCTCGGTATCCTTTTTTAAATCTTCATAGTTATTAGCTACCTGCGGGGCAAGGATGACTAAATCAAAATCCTTCAACATATCATAATGTGCCCCATACGAACCGGCAGCCGTGGTCATTTTGATGCCTTTTGCCTTAGCACCTTCGGCAAGCGCATTGGCAAGTAATCCACTGGTTCCGCCACCTGCACATAACACAAGAACGCGTTTTTCATTAACGACATCAGAAGAGATCTCAACCGGCTTTTCTTCCAGCGATTCTTCCATTCTATCCAGGATTGCTTCGGCTTCTTCTTCCTTACATTTCTGATTGTCATAGACCTTAAAGAACGGATAGTAAATCGCAAAGTCTAGTGCCGATGCGGCAAGCACATACACAATCGTTAATAATCCCATGCCGCATCCCAGAACAATACCGATCGGTGCCGGTGTGGTCCACGGCAGAATATACATAAAGCTGTTCATCTTAAGAACATCCACAAAAATTTTAAACAGCCAGATATTGCCGATTGGTGCCAGAATAAACGGGATAAAGAAGATTGGATTCAAGATCAGCGGTGCGCCAAATAAGATCGGCTCATTGACCCCGAACAGCACCGGTACGGCACTGGCCTTACCTACGGCTGATAATTCCTTTGATTTGGACATAAACGCAAACATCAAAGTAATGATCAAGGTTGCTCCTGTTCCTCCCATGGTGGCCACAAACTGCTGGGCACCCGGGGTTAGAATATTTGTTGCATGTCCGCCTGCCTGATAAGCTTCCAGGTTAGCGGCAATATTGATGTAGTAGATTGCCGCAACAGCCGGTTCTACGATGGAAGGTCCATGAATACCTACAAACCAGAACAAAGACATGGCACCGTAAATCACAGCTAAGCCAAAATATCCATCGGCAGCGGTAAACAGCGGTTTAAATAACTCAATCACGGCAAACGCAAAGTTTACCCCGGTAAAATGTCTAAATAACCAGTCAAATACGGTCAACAGCAGTATTGCCGCACCGAAAGGAATCACGTCCGCAAAGGTCTGTGAAATGTTAGGAGGCACTTCCTTTGGCATGTGAATCGTGATGTTGTTCTTAACGCATACTTTATAGACATTACATACGATAAAGGCCACCAAAAAAGCTGTGAGTAATCCTTTCGAGCCCATATATCCTCTGTCAAATCCATTTTCAAGCGGGTCGGCTGCCATCACCAGAAGTCCCACAACACCTGCCATAAAGGTAGAGATATTATTGATCTGGCGATTCACCGGTAATTCCCGATTCATACTGTCCGTGAGATTTTTACTGGTAGAACCGGCAACCAATACCGCTAAGATTCCCATCGAATAGTTGTATGGTTTCATAATTGCGGTTTCGACTTCAGCCGGCCAATAGAATCCAAATATATTCGGAACATAGGCAATCAGAAGGAATATACTCGAAAACAACACGACCGGCATGGCCGACATGAATCCATCTCGTATTGCTTTTAGATATTTATTTCGCGAAACTTTATCAAAAAACGGTTTAGCCGCTTCAATTTTATTAATCAATGTGTCCATAGCTTTCCTCCTTTAACGATATATATCCAATAAACTGTTAATAATGTCTTTCAATAAAATCGTTGTCATTAAATGATCCTGGGCATGGACGGTAATAAATCCAATTTCCACATTTTCGCCGCGTGCCTCCTGCTGCAGTAAGGTGGTCTGAGACCGGTGTGCATCATTCAAGCACTCATTGGCTTCACGAATCAATGCACTGCACTCTTCAAAGTTACCGGCCTTCGCTCTTTCTAATGCCAAAAGCAGCTTGGCTCTGGCATCTCCGGAATATGCGACGATTTCAAAACCGATCATTGTTGCTTCATCTTTGTTCATATTTTCTCCTTTTCTATTTTCCCTTTTATGTCTGAACATGTACTACATTGATGACAAGGTCATTGATTTAAAAATGCGATATAAGAATATTCACGTATTAAATGGCGATAGATTTCATCAACTGTCTTTCCTGCCCGTGAATGTTTGCAGGAAGACATCGCAAGTAAGCTTAACGGAATCTCCAGCGACCGAATCTCGATATTGGTGTCGGCCTTGATGGAATTGAGCATGACCTGGATGGATCCTGTATCATAAATCACTAAGACACCTTTTCCCTTATCACAGGAGATAACCTTCTGTTTCAGCTTTTCATATGCGGTATCCATATCATCGTTCCAGGAAAGATTAAACGCATCGATATTGTGCATAGGGACCAGGTAGCGGATACTTTCAACGATAGAAGAAGCGGCCGATTCTCCATGCATAACCACCAGTGTTTCCACTTCGCTTTTTTGAGGGGTGCTCTCAAAATCAAGAGCTAAAATTAACGTGATAAAAATGGTTTCATCAATGGAAAACTTCACATTGAATTCATTTTGAATT
>ODAI011578349.1_pt1 | contig 10128 bp, 6 predicted proteins | sample 1539321 | NCBI WGS metagenome assembly ODAI01 (sample SAMN02144231, study PRJEB22623) | gut metagenome | biome: sheep rumen | host: Ovis aries | place: New Zealand | reverse complement strand
CAAGATCAAAAATTACCACTTGTTGATGAGGTAATTGATATTGATAAGAAAATCAGAGCTTTAAAACAAGAATCTGAATCATTAAGAGCTGCAAGAAATGATTTATCTAAACAAATCGGTCAATTAATGAGAGAAAAGAAGATTGATGAAGCTAATAAGATAAAAGAAACTGTTGCTAAAAACAATGATAGAATTGCAGAAATCGAGCCTGAGCTTGAAACTTTATCAGCTGAATTAAATAAGAGAATGATGGTTATTCCTAATATTATTGATGCATCAGTACCTGTTGGTAAGGATGATTCAGAAAATGTAGAAAACCAAAAATATGGAGAACCAGTAGTACCTGAATATGAAATACCTTATCATTCAGATATTATGGCTAGATTTGATGGCTTAGATAAGGATGCAGCAGGTAGAACATCTGGTAATGGTTTCTATTATTTATGCGGTCCTATCGCAAGATTACATTCAGCTATGCTATCTTACGCAAGAGATTTTATGATTGATAAAGGATTTACTTATTGTATTCCTCCATTTATGATTAGATCAGATGTTGTTAATGGTGTTATGTCTTTCGCTGAAATGGAAAATATGATGTATAAAATTGAAGGCGAAGACCTATATTTAATTGGTACATCTGAACATTCAATGATTGGTAGATTCAAAGGCCAAATCGTAAAAGAAGAATCACTTCCTATTACATTAACATCATATTCACCATGCTTCAGAAAGGAAGTAGGTGCTCATGGTATTGAAGAGCGTGGAGTATACCGTGTTCATCAATTCGAAAAACAAGAGATGATTGTTATTTGTAAGCCTGAAGAATCAATGGATTGGTATAACAAAATGTGGTCTTATACAGTTGAATTCTTTAGATCACTTGATGTTCCTGTAAGAACACTTGAATGCTGTTCAGGTGATTTAGCTGATTTAAAAGTTAAATCATGTGACGTTGAAGCTTGGAGCCCAAGACAAAAGAAATATTTCGAGGTTGGTTCATGCTCAACTTTAGGTGATGCTCAAGCTAGAAGATTAGGAATCAGAACTAAGAATGCTGATGGTACATACCTTGTTCATACATTAAATAATACTGTAGTTGCATCTCCAAGAGGCTTAATTGCAGTAATTGAAAATAATTATAATGCTGATGGCTCAATTAGTGTACCTAAGGCTTTAAGACCATATATGGGTGGTCTTGAAGTATTAAAGCCTATAAAATAATAAAAGAAAAAGAGTCCTTATAGGACTCGGAGAAAAAATATTAATTGTGATTTAATCAAAGATACAATAAAAGGATTAGGAAAGAATAAAAGTTACTAATCCTTTTATTTTTTATAATTTGTATTTTTGGGTTTGATTTGGGGGAGAAGTTATATTAATACAAATTATTATCTTTCTTTGACACTTATATTTTAGTAAATATTTGTGTGAATAATTTTAAATAATAATTGTAAAATATATTAAAAAATGTGATTATTGTAAGAAAACTAAAATTAAACTAAATCTTCTTTTTCAATTTCATCCTTTTGGAAGTCTGATTCCTTTTTTCTCTTTCCAGAAATACCCTTTATGCCTATAACAAGTGCTCTAATTATAATAAATAACATAGAGGCAGTAGCTATAGAAAAAATAATAAATATAATAATCTTTTTAGCTGTATCATCTAATGATACAAGTAAATACATTAACGCACCAAATAACATATATATTGATGATACAAAAGAAATAGTAGAAATAGATAATGAATATGCATTATCCTCAATCTTTGCCTTTCTGACTGATAATATTGAGTTAATAAAGCCGTAGCCAGAAAATGGCAATACAATCAACACAAGCCATAAAAGTGGAACATTTGATTCAGCATTATTTTCAGAAATATAAACAAATACACTATTCAATGCGTTAAATGATATTAAAAATGTAGTGGCAGTAATAATTAATAATATAAAGCGTCGCCTATATATTTTATATTGATTATCTTTATATTTTTTCTTTAATATAAAATTCCAAATAACAACTAATAATCTTAAAACTAATATTATTAAATAATAAAATGCCATAACCGCATAGCTATTTGTTGAATTCATATTAGATGCATAATTTAACATGATAATAAATGTAAATAATTCAACAAAGATAAAACCGATATTATATTTAATAAAGAAATTAGTTACAGCTTTAATTTTATCCTTTAATTTTAATTTTTCATTTTTAGATATTGTTATTAATGCTGATGCAGTGTAATACGCAACAAAATTAGATGTTATGAAATTAACAACAATCTTAATGATTATTAAATAGAATTTTAATGTATCATATTGAGTATAATTATCAACAAATACTCTAGTTAATACATCAATCATATAAAATAATGTTTCACCACTATTGAAATTATATAAAAGTATACAGAATATAAGATTGAATAAATAAAAAACCATCAATAATGCATATTCTTTATAATAAATAGATTCAATGTCTTCTTGATTAGCATAATATATTATTGTTATAACCTTAAATATAAAATAAGCAATTGAATATATTAAATAATATAAAGGAACAATAACCCCTAACATGCTGATACAAAATAACAATAATATTATTATGAAATAAGGACCATTTAATAATGATATAATACCAGATGCTAACTTAACCTTTTTATTCTTAAATATTAATAAAAGGTAGGATACAAATGATAATATAAATCCAAGCCCAATAAAAAACATTATATAATCATTTAAAAAGCCTAAATAAATAGAAAAAGCTATTAATGGTAATATTAATATGTATTCTAAATGTTTAAAAATAGTTTTCATAAAAGTTCTCTCCAAATTCATTATATCATTAATTTTTTGATTTTATTTATTTTTATAATATAATAATATTAAAGATATATTCGGAGGGCTTATGAAAACAAGACAATACACTTTTGCAAAATTGAAGAAAATGGATTTGAATTCGATGTATGATGGTAGTAGTGCCACATTAGAAGCACTTGATTACAATTTATTATCAATTGTTAATACTGAAGCACCAATAACTATGAATTTAGTTAAAGCTAGATTAAGGGAAGCATTTAATATTGGAAAAATCAGTCAAAAGGCACTAGATATTATTGAAGAGCATATTAAAAGATTAGGCTTTAAAATTACAGATAATTTTTATGATAAGGTATTATGGCCACAAACTGGTGTTTTTAATGTTGAATATTTAAGAGATGGATATGAAAGACAAATATATGATGTTTCATATCAAGAAATGAAAATATTAACTGATACCCTAAATTTAAGAGGAGAAGAATTATATAGAGAAATTTTAAAATATTTCGGCTTTGAGGTATTAACTAAAAAAGCTTTAGACTATTTAAAATTTATAGAAAAGATGTGTAAATAATTGTTTAAGAAAATTTTTCTGTTTTTTACTATTTTATTATCAATATTTACTTTTACTTCATGTAAGAAAAATAATGAAATAGAAAAAAATATGGATCAATATATAGATACAATGATTAGTAATACTAAATCATATACTCCATCTTGGAATCAAGAAAACTTTAAGGGTAGATGGAATTATATCGATGGTGTATTTTTAAAATCAATTATAGATAAATATAATAAAACAAAAGATGAAAAATATATTAAATTCGTAGTTAGATATGTAAATTATTATATAGATAAAGATGGTAATTTTAAAAATATTACAAATCCAGGTCTTCCTGGATTTACGAGTGGTGAATTAGATTCTGTTTGTGAATCTAGAATATTATTTGATTTATTAGATTACACAAAGGATTCTAGATATGAAATAGCTATACAAAAGACATTTCAAGAATTAAGAACTATGCCTACATGTAATGGAACAGATAATTTTTATCATAAATCATCTTATCCTGAACAGGTTTGGTTAGATGGAATGTATATGTATGCCCCATTTTTAACTAGATATGCGCTTATGGTTAATGATACATCAATATTAGATTTATTAGTAAGACAATATCAATTTATAAGAGATAATATGTTTAATGAAGAAAAAGGTCTATATTATCATGCAATGGATGTTTCAAGACAAATATTCTGGGCAGATAAGGAAACTGGCTTATCAAAAAGCTTCTGGTTAAGAGCTGAAGGATGGTTACTAACTTCACTTGCTGATGTATTAGATTATTTAAAAGCTAAGGAATATAAAAAATATTATGAGCCACTAAATGAAATGTTTGAAGAAGCGATAGAAGGAATATTACAATATATGGATCCAAATAATTATATGTTCTATCAAGTTATTGATAGAGGTGGTGAGGGAGCTACTGTATCATATAATGATTATTTATATTATTTAAATGATGATTATACAGAAACTACATATATAAATAATTATTTAGAATCATCAGGCTCTTCAATGGTTTCATATTCATTGTTAAAACATTATCCTAAGGATTCTAAAAAATACAAGCTAGGTCTTAAAATATTTGAAGGAGTATACAATCATTCATTTAAGGATAATTCACTAAATGATATATGTATTCAAGCAGGACTTGGCCCTGACAATAGAAGATATAGAGATTCATCATTTGAATATTATTTAGCTGAAAGAGTAGGCTCTAATGACGCAAAAGGCGTAGGACCATTCATTATGGCATATTTAAATAGATAGAAACAACACCATCAATTTGATGGTGCTTTTTAATTGTCTTATTTATAAATTATGATATAATTGTTAAGGACAATCAATTTAAAAATGAATTGAGGGGAGAGAGAATTATGATTAGATTAGAAAATGTCAATAAATTTTATGCTAATAATAATGTCACTTCATTAGGTCTTGTCAATGTCAATTTGGAATTTAAAAGAGGAGAGGTTGTTGTAATTACTGGTGAATCAGGTTCAGGTAAATCCACTCTTTTAAATGTTGTAACTAAGGTTGATAAATTTGACGAAGGTGAAATTTATTATTTCGGTGAAGAAACATCATATTTTGGTATAGAGGAAATGGACCAATTCAGAAAGGATAAGGTTGGTTTTATTTTCCAAAATTACAATATATTAGAATCATATACAGTTTTAGATAATGTAATGCTTCCACTTTTAGTTAATGGTAAGGAAAAGAAGGAAGCTAAAGAAGAAGCTATTGAATTATTAACTAAGGTTGGACTTGATGGCAGATTAAAAAATAAAGGATCTAAGCTATCTGGTGGTGAGAAGCAGCGTTGTGTAATCGCACGTGCTTTAGCTATGTCATCAGATATTTTAGCTTGTGATGAGCCAACAGGAAATCTAGATAAGCAAACTGGTGATGAAATAGTTAAATTAATAAAAGAGGTATCAGATAATAAATTAGTATTAATTGTAACTCACAATTATGAACAATTTAAGGATATTGCCACAAGAAAAATAAGAATTCATGATGGACAGGTTGTAGAAGATACAGTAATTAAAGAGCCAAAAGAAGAAATAGAAGAGATATTAGAATTAAATACAGTAGATGCTAAAAAGAGTGTAGATTATAAAATTGCTTTAAAGAATTTAAGAAATACACCTATGAAAACTTTATTATCATCTGTAATTTTCTTATTTATTTGTATATTTTTCTTATTTTTATCCTCATATATATTTTCTCAAATGAATACATCAGCATTCTCGTCTGAGTTTGGATATTTGGGAACAAATAAAATGGTTATATATAATTCCAATAATAAACCATTTTCAAAATTCAAATATAATAATTTCCAAGGTGAAAAGCTAATTAATCAATTCTATTATACGACACACTTAAATGCTTATAATGCTTATAATGACACAAGTTATAGCTTATATTATGAACCAAATCCATCAAAATTAAGTGAAGAAACATTATATAGTGGAAGATTACCTAAGGAAGATGATGAATTGGTATTATTAGTTTCAAATTATTTTTATCAAAAACCAACTGAATTAGAAATAAATAGTAAAATATTTAAGGTCGTTGGCATTCAAAAAAGAGATGACATAAATCAAAACTATGATGGTAATGATATTGTTGTTGCTACAGGAAATGATGAATTAAAACAAATATTTTTAGCTGAAAAAATATTTGCTTATACACCAACAATATTTAAATATGATTTAGATAATGTCACATCTGTTAGTTCAGATTTTGAAGACAAAGATATCTATTTAAATAATTATAATTTATTTAATACATCAGAATTAACAAAATCAACAGAAACTGGCAATTCTATTACAATCGGTTATGATTTTGAAAACTATGTTAATAAGCATATATATGAAATAACAGTATATGGTAATAAAACAGTAAATAAAGTAATATCATTTTTCAATAACACAAAGGCTATAGATGTATATAGCCAAAACTTTGGTAACCCAATGCTTGTTTTTGTTATGAAGATTGCTTCATATATTACAGTTGGTGCTGTTGCCCTATATTTAATTGGTATTTATTTCTTAACATATGCGTTAGTTGGAAAGCTATATGATTCTAAAATAAAGGATTTCTCAATATTAAGAACTGTAGGTATAACTAAAAAGGATATGGCAAGAATTCTAAGATTAGATATAATGCTACAAATGCTAATTATGCAAATTCTAGTGCTTGTTACATTCATAATATTATCTAATGTAGTAAAATCTGTTGAATTATCTCGAATTTTCAGACCAGATATTGGCGTTGTTTTAATATATCTTGTCCTAATGAATTTAATATCATTCTTATTATCTAGAAAGATACATAAGCGTATTTACCAAAAGACTGTTGGACAATCTTTAGGAGGTACTAAAAATGATTAAGACTAACAATTTAAATAAGTATTTCAATAAAGGTAAAAGAAATGAAATACATGTTATAGATAATACGACAATCGAATTACCTGATACAGGCTTAATTACAATATTAGGTGAATCTGGTTCAGGAAAGACTACATTATTAAATGTATTAGGTGGTCTAGATAGATTTAGTGGAGAATTAGAAATAAATGATTTGAAGCTAAATAATTATAATATGACTAAATTTGATGAATATAGAGCTAAAAATATTGGTTATATATTCCAAAATTATTATTTATTACCTGAAATATCAATTTATGATAATCTAAAAAAGCAATTAGAAATATTAGATATAATTGATCCTGAAGAGGTTAAGAAAAGAATTGATTATGCCTTAAAGGTTGTTAAATTATATAAATATAAAAAGAAAAAACCAACTGAATTATCAGGTGGTCAACAACAGCGTGCATCAATCGCTCGTGCTTTAGTAAAGGAAACTAAAATTTTAATTTGTGACGAGCCTACAGGAAATCTAGATAGTCAAAATTCATTAGATATAATGAATATATTAAGAAAAATATCTGAAAAATCATTAGTATTATTAGTAACACATGATAAGAAGCTAGCTTCATTTTATTCAGATAAAATCTTAAATATTGTCGATGGTAAAATAGTAGATATTAGAGATAACATTAAGCAAGCAGCATTTATTGATGATGATTCAAATAATGTATACCTTGGCGATATGAATAAAAAAGAAGATGGTAATGAATTTAAAACTACTATCTATTCAAATGAAGAAATTCCTAATATTAATATTGAATTAGTAAATATTAATGGAACATATTATTTAAAATCTAATGTAAAAATCAAATTACAAGAGGATACAAATTTAGTATTTATTAATGATAAGCATAGAGAAAAAACACTAGATGAAATCCAAGATGATGTTACATTTGATTTATCATTCCATAATGATGTTTATGAAACTAATTCATTCAAAAAATTCTTTAGAGCCTTTGGCGAAGCATTTAGAAACTTCTTTAAGGCAAAGGCTAAAGCTAAATTCTTTAGAGTTATATTTGTAATAATTGGTATATTCATTGCTGGATTAAATGTTTTCTTTTGTACATACAATGATTATAAAAAGCAAGCTAGTGATGCGAAATTCCAATATAGAAGTGATTTATATACAGTAAAAGAGGTTTATCGTGATTATTATTGGGAGAACATGATAACTAAATATATGGATTATAGTGTATCATTTAGAAATTATAGTACCTATATGACCCAAAATGATAATTCAATTACTCATAAGGAAGTTTTAGTTGATGAGCGTATTATATCAGCACCTAACTTAGAAAAAGTATTTGAAGCTAATACTAAAATAAAATATGGTGCAATCCCTACAAATACAAAAGATTATGTTTTAGATATGACTATGGCTAAACAAATTGCTAAGATTTATAAATGTAGTGTAAAAGAATTAGTCGGAAGAGATATCTTTTTAGCCTGGGGTGCTGGAACTATTTCAGGAGTATTAGATAGTGGTAATGGATATATTTATCAAAAAACATCTGAAGGTCTAGCTGAAGATTGCTTCATATTTACTGAGGAAGAATTAAAAAGCTTAGGTGATGATTCTCAATACTTTATTGATTATAATTCAGATTATTATTCAAAAAATTCAATTGACACATCAGATATAGAGAAAACCGCAAGAGTTGTATTAATTATTACTATAGTATTATTTGGTATTATTGTTGTTTATATATTCTTTACTATGAGAACTAAGATAATTGGTGAAATTAAAGAAATTGGTATATTGAGAAGTATAGGTATGAAAAGAACGACACTTCTTAGAAATAATATGCTAGAGGTAATTGTAATAACCTTATTTACAACATTATTAGGATTTATAATTGGTTGTACATTAGTTGTATTATTAATGAATGAATTGAAGGCAATATTACCATTTAGTATTAATATATTTACATCATATTCAACATATTTATGTGTATTGATGATGTTTGTTGTTAATATTATATTTGGTATGATACCAATGTTATCATTATTAAGAAAAACACCAAATGAAATTAATACAAAATATGATATTTAATTTATAAGAGCACAAAATAAATTGTGCTCTTTTTATTGAAGAAATATTATTAATAATTTATAATTAAAAAAATAAATGAGGAGGCAATATTTATGGATATTATAAAAACAGATAGATTAATATTAAGAAAATGGAAAATTGAAGATGCTAAATCTATGTATAATTATGCAAAAGATCCAGATGTTGGTCCAATCGCAGGGTGGCCTCCACATAAATCAATTGATGTAAGTAAAGAAATTATTAATCATTTCATTAAGAATTGCCCATATTGTTTTGCAATATGCTTGAATAATGATATAAATAATCCAATTGGTTGTATAGAATTAAAGCTTAGTCCATCTGATTTGGCAACAAAAGAAGATGAATGTGAATTAGGATATTGGTTAGGTAAGCCATTTTGGGGATTAGGCTATATGCCTGAGGCTTGTAAGGCTTTAATAGATTATGCGTTTAATGTATTAAATTTTAATATTGTATGGTGTGGATATTATGATGGCAATAACAAATCAAAGCGAGTACAAGAAAAATTAGGATTTATCTATCATCATACAACTAATGATTTATTAGTTAAGGCATTTAATGAAAAAAGAATAGGTCATGCCAATTATATGACTAAAAAAATATGGAATAAAAATAGAGGCTAAATATGCTAAAAATAACATTAAAGAAAAATGAAGAAATAGAAAAATTAAATGGATATCCTTGGATATTTTCAAATGAGATAGATAAATTCGAAGGTGAATTTGAATCTGGTAAGGTATGTATAGTTTATACATCTAATAATGAATTCTTATGTTATGGATTCTTTAATTCAAATTCTAAAATAATGGTTAGAATATTATCATTTGATCAAAATGAAAAGATAGATAAGGAATTCTTTAAAAGAAGAATTCAATACGCAATTGAGCATAGAAAGAATCTAGGCTGGAGTGCAACTCGTCTTGTATTTTCAGAGGCTGATTTTTTACCAGGCTTAGTTGTTGATAAATATGGAGATTATTTATCTGTTCAATTCATGTCACTTGGAATGGATATGATTAAACAAGATATTGTAGATATTTTAGTTGAATTAACTGGCTGTAAGGGAATATATGAAAGATCAGATATGCCAACACGAGAAAAGGAAGGCTTGGAACAAACAAAAGGCTTTTTATATGGTATTTTCGATCCTAGAGTCGAGGTTGAAGAGGATGGCATAAGATTTATAGTAGATATTGAAAATGGTCAAAAAACAGGCTATTTCTTAGATCAAAAGCT
>ODAI011197257.1_pt1 | contig 10128 bp, 6 predicted proteins | sample 1539321 | NCBI WGS metagenome assembly ODAI01 (sample SAMN02144231, study PRJEB22623) | gut metagenome | biome: sheep rumen | host: Ovis aries | place: New Zealand | reverse complement strand
TTGGCGTCGAGGAGCGCGGCGGCGAGGGCGTGCGCGCGCAGGTCAACGAGCGAATTGTCCTAGTGGGCAACGAGCGGCTGATGGAGGAAGAGCGCGTCGATTTCAAGAGCTGCGAGCTTGTGGGAACCATCTTGCACGTGGCGCTCGACGGCGAATATCTCGGGCACATCGTGATTGCCGACGTCGTCAAGGAATCCACAGCCGAGGCGCTCGAGCTGTTGCATGCGGCGGGCATCAAGAAGACCGTGATGCTCACGGGCGATCGCGAGCATGTGGCGCGCGCCGTCGCAAAGCGTCTGGGGATTGACGAATGCTACGCGCAGCTGATGCCGCAGGACAAAGTCGCACGCGTAGAAGAGCTCTTGGCGAGCAAGGCGCATGGCAGCGCGCTCGCTTTCGTGGGCGATGGTATCAACGACGCGCCGGTGCTCATGCGCGCCGATGTGGGCATCGCGATGGGTGCGCTGGGGTCAGATGCAGCAATCGAGGCGGCCGACATAGTGCTGACAGACGACGACCCGAGAAAAATCGCCCGTGCGTTCAAAATCGCGCGCAAGACCATGCGAATTGTGTGGCAGAACATCGTGTTCGCTTTGGGTGTGAAGTTCGTCATCATGGTGCTCGCGCTGCCGTTCATCGGCATCGCGACGATGTGGCTCGCCGTGTTTGGCGATGTCGGCGTGGCGTGCCTCGCGATTCTCAATGCCATGCGCGCCCTGAGGGCGTGAGCGCGCGACGGCAGAAACGGTCTACCGTCACGGTTGCCGAGCTAGAACGCGCTGAGCAGACGTTCGAAGACTTCGTCGTAGGGCAGGTCCGTCTCGCGTGCGATGCGGGCGACGTCGTCGTGCTCGGGGCGCACCCAGGCGCGAGCGTTATCGCTCAAAGGACTTGCCTTCATCGTTTTGAAGCGCACCGTGCCAAACTCCGTCTCGCGCTCCAGATACTCGCGCGGCGCCACGTAGCGTTCCACGGGAGTCCTGCGCATGCCGAGGCTTCCGCTACGGGTCATGGCTTCTTTGGCCAAACGGTCCGCATCGGCGGCAGCTGTCAGAACGTTCAGCTTGAAGGCGAGACGTCCCTTCTTCATCGTGATGGGCTCCTGCCACACATCCAGTGCGCCTGCGCTCATCAGGTCCTCGCAGCACGCTGCGGCGGTTTCGGGGCTGATATGGTCGATGTTGGCCTGTAACAGCACGCACTGCTCGAGCGCGATGCCGTCTTCGGGGTCGAGTGGCTGGGAGACAGCGTCGCCACAGATCACGCGCAGGCAGTTGGCTGCGCCGTCGAGCTTACGCGTGCCGAGCCCCATGCCGATGGCTTTCGGCACCATAGCAGGGAAGGGTGCCCAGTGCGTGACGTTGGCGTGCAACAGGCCCGCGCCGGTCGGGGTCGTCATCTCGCCCTCATACGCGCCGGGAACAATCGGCAAGCCTTCGAGCAGCAGAGCCGTGGCGGGTGCCGGGACGGGCAAAGTACCGTGCGCGCAGTCGACTGTACCGAAGCCCACTGTGATGGGCGTGGCATAGATCTCGTCGAGTCCGAGAGCGTCCATGAGAAGGCACGCGCCGACCGTGTCGACAATCGAATCGATAGCGCCGACTTCGTGGAAATGCACTTCGTCCATGGTCATGCCGTGCACCTGGGATTCCGCGCGCGCGACGAGCTCGAACGTCTTCAGCGCGCGCTCAACGGCGCCGCTGGTGAGCTTGCCCGCATCGCCCCAGCCGCAGATGAGCTTACGGATGTCGGCCCAAGAGCGGTGCTCGTGATGGTGGCTGTGGTCGTGACCGTGCGCGTGGTCACCGTGTTCGTGGTGGTGATGCTCATGATCGTGGTCATGCTCATGGTCATGATGGTGACCGTGATTGTGGTGGTGCTCGTGCTCGTGCCCATGGTCGTGCACATGCTCGTGGTCATGCTCGAGAGCGTGCGTGTGGTGATGCTCGTGGTCATCGCCCTCGTGCACGGGGTACACCTTGAGCCTGAGCCCGCTCACGCCGGCGTCAGAGCCTTCGGAGAACACCACGCGCGCATCAGGCAGCAGTTCTGCGAACAGAGAGACGAACGCATCGCGGTCGGTGATGCCCAGCTGCTCGCAAACCTGCATGAGCGCGCAGATGATCTTATCGCCGGCGGCTCCCGTGGAAATGACGAAATGAGCGAGCATGGGTCCTCCTTAAAGTGACGTGGTCTTCACTGCATAGTAACGCAAGCGAGGACCGCGCGGCCGACAAATGCAAATCGATGTGATGGTGACATGCCTCTGCTGTGTCATCCAGAGCGGAAGCCAGGGGCCTTGTGTTGGGGCGCATGTCATCCAGCGCGGAAGCTGAAGACTCCCACAATGTCATCCTGAGCGGAGGCCGAAGGCCGGAGTCGAAGGATCTCGCGCAGCCCCATGATGCTCGCGCGAGATCCTTCGACTCCGCGCTGGCGCGCTCCGTTCAGGATGACAGAGGGGCCATCCGGGCCCTGATTACGTAGGGACGGGCCCTGGCCCGCCCGACGCCGCGGACCACGGCGGCCCGCGCGCGAACTCCGCGCTTGCGCGCTCCGCTCGGGGTGGTGGGCTTTCAGGTGGATTTCAGTGACAGATTCTATCCTCTGGTCAAATGACAGCTGCATCCGGTGGTGGCGACGGCGGTCGCCCAGGTGGCGGCCCGGGCGGCAACTAAGGAGCGGCCATGACGACGCTGTTGCGACTCGAGAACATTTTCCGCGCGTACCTGACCGACGAGGAAGTCGTCTATGCCCTGCGCAACGTGAGCTTCGAAGTGGGCGAGGGCGAGTTCGTGACGATTGTGGGGCCGTCTGGCTCCGGCAAGTCGACGCTGCTCAACATCCTCGGGTGCCTGGACGTGCCGACGAGCGGGCGCTACGTCATCGAGGGCATCGACACCTCGCTGCACGATGCCGACACGCTGGCCGAACTGCGCAGCTCGCGCATCGGCTTCGTGTTCCAGAGCTTCAACCTGCTCGCCCGTGCCACAGCGCTGCGCAACGTCATGCTCCCGCTCGTCTACTCGCGCACCTGCCCGCCTGCCGAGCGCGAGGTCCGCGCGTACAGGGCGCCTGCCGACGCGGATTTCCCGCTCGAGAAGATCGACCACAGAAGCAACGAGCTTTCCGGCGGGCAGATGCAGCGCATCGCGATCGCCCGCGCGCTCGTCAACGACCCGGCGATCATCTTGGCAGACGAGCCGACGGGCAACCTCGACCAGAAGACGGGACGAAACGTTCTGCGGACCTTCCAGAAGCTGAGCGCCGAAGGCCGCACCATCGTGCTCGTCACGCACGACATGAACGTGGCCAAAGCCGCAGACCGCATCATTACGATCTGCGATGGGGCGGTCGTGGACGACTGCAGAGCTCCTCATAAGGCTGGCTCATTCGTGGGCGCTGTCGAAAGCGGAGGTGAGAGCTGATGCGCTTTCGCGACCTCATTATCGAGACGCACCAGTCGCTTTCCGCGGCAAAGGTGCGCTCTGTCCTCACCATTCTCGGCATCGTGATCGGCATCATGTCGGTCGTCGTGATGGTCTCGCTCATCACGGGCTTTTCGGGTTGGCTCGAAGACAGCATGGGGCTCGGTTCTGCCCGCGTGGTCACCGTCACATCGAGCGACGACGAGCACGCGCTCGCCTGTACGGACGCGGCTTTCCTGACGAGCGCAGACGACGCATACGAGCAGGTTATCGTCGAGGCCAGCAAGACCTACACTGTCGACAGCCAGTCAAGCGACGACGACAGCTCCAGCGACAGCGGCGTAAGCCTGCAGGTCATCGGCGTTTCCTCGCAGTATTTCGATCTGGAGAACGTCGACATCGAATCAGGAGGCGCGTACGCAGACGAGGCCGCTAACGAGATCGTGTTGGACACTGCGGCCGTGGAGAACATCTACGGAAGTTCGGGTACAGCGGTGGTGGGGCAGACTATCACGCTCGGCGGCGATAGCTACCGCATTGTCGGAGTCGCCGAATCGAAGGGCGGTTCGGCGATGATGGGGGCAAGCTCGCTTGCGTACGTTTCGTACGAGACGATGTCTACGACCATGCTGAACGCGAATTCCGTGAGCGCTCTTCTGGGGCTGGTGAAAGAAGACGAGGACGTGACGAAGGCCGCCGCCCGCGCGGAAGGGCTGCTCGCCTCGCGCCACGGTGTCGAGTACGATGAAGACGGCGAGCAAAATGTCTATACGGCCTCGACCACTGCTTCGGCGTTGGAGTCGCTCGAAAGCTACACACTCACGTTCGACGCATTGGCCGCGTTGGTTGCCGGTATCGCGCTGCTCGTAGGCGGCATTGGAATCATGAACATGATGCTCACGAACGTGAGCGAGCGCATCCGCGAGATTGGCCTGCGCAAGAGTCTTGGGGCCCGTCCGCGCGACATCACGCTTCAGTTTCTGGCCGAGTCTGTCGCACTGTGTCTGACTGGTGGCGTTATAGGGATCGCCGCAGGATACGCGGGCGCATGGGGTCTGGCTGCTGTGCTCGCCCGCATCGATTCGAGCTTTGCAGGCCTCGTGCCCGTTATCACGCCGGTCCTCGTGGCCGTGGTGTTTGCCGTATGCGCCAGCATCGGTGTTGTCTTCGGCTATTATCCTGCTCGCCGCGCTGCCAAGCTCGACCCCGCCGAAACCCTGCGTTACCAGTAGCCACGGCGATTCGCTGCGGCTGGCGGAGAAAGTGAGAAGAAACACGCGTTTGTGCAAATTCGCGTCAGCGATTCGGGCGAATCTGAGAAAAGAGCCCCGTTTGTGCAAAACGCATCATTAACGATTTTAGTGGCAACGGGGAAGAACGGGGCGACCGTGAGAAAAACGAGCCGTTTGTACAAAGAGTGTTCAGTCCTGCTCTCCTCCGCGGCCCTGCGGGAGCTTCAAAAGGCGGCAGAGGGAGCGTGCACCAATTGCACAAACTGGGTCTTTTTCGCAAATTACAGACAATCGATGGCGCGACATTGCACAAACGCGTATTTCTTCTCACAATCCCCGCCTGCTGCTCGTTGCGGAAAGGATAAACTGCCTTTGAACACGTAATGACTGACGCTCGAACTCGAACGGGAGCCTTCATATGAACCATTGGGTGGAGCACGTGCCTGCAAAGTCGCTCGAGAGAGGGCTTGGCTATTTCGAGTCGGGCCGCGTTCGCGCTGTCAGTAAAGAGACAGATGGCTGGCGCGCAACGGTTTCGGGCACCAATGAGTACGTGGCGTTTGTTCCAGACTCGCTAGACCCCCGCTTGGCACAATGCACCTGTCCACATTTCGACGATGGCAACATATGCAAACACATAGCTGCGGCGTTTTTCGCCGTCGACCGAAAGCTGGGTGCTGGAAAGGGAGGCGGTAGCGTCCTCGAGCCTGTCGAGGAGATCGTCGCTCGCGTGGATTGCGATAGCTTGAAAGCGTTCGTCATCGAGCTCGCACGCTGTGATGAGTCGTTCGAGCGGGAGCTGCGCGCTACGTTCGGCACAGCCGACGTGAAGCAGGCGAAGCGGGAGCTTCAGAAAACGACGACCGCGCTCACGAGGCAATTCGAGCGGCGCGGTTTCATCGACTGGCGTGATGCGATGGACTTCGATCATGAGTATGCTGTCGCCGTCGAATCCATCATGAGACCGTTTCTATCTTCTCAAGATGTCGACTCGCTTATCGAGCTTGCAACTCCGCGTCTCGTGCAGGTCCAGCGCATTTGTATTGACGATTCTGACGGGTTCTTTTCCGGCGCGCTCGCTGACATCGTTGAGCACCTGAACTGCGCCTTCGCATGGGGGCACCACGGCCAGAGGCAGCGCCTGTTTGAAGCTCTTGGCGACTTCATCGAGAAGAATCCGGGGAAGGACCGCGGTAGCATCTACTGGTTCGAACAGGAGGTCATCGAAGCGTTCTTGGCCAATCGCTTTTCGCAGGATGTCCAATTCGCACCGCAGATGATAGAGCTTGCGGACGAGCATCTGAGCAGGTTGCCGCCTGCGCCTGAGAACGGCTACGATCGCAATAGGCACGAGCGCGTCCAATGGGGAGAATCTCGCCTGAAAGCCATGGCGGCTCTCGGCGAGACGCCAGATGCCTTGCGTGCGTATGCCAAGGAAAACGGTCTGTTGGAATCGGCTGACGTGGTCAGACTGCTCGCGGACGCGTACGTGAGCGGCGGTCTTGCGCAGCAGTCGATGCGCCTCTTGCGCGAGAACCTGAACGCCGTCGAGCCGTATCGCCGGTTTGGTATGGACGCCCGGCCTCCTCGCATTGTTGATTGTCTTGTCGAGATGGCTAACAAAGAGTGCGATGAAGAAGAGCTGGCTGAGCTTTACTTTTTCTTGCTGCACCATGAGTCGAGCAGGTCTATTGGAAACGACGACCTGGAGAGCTGGTACGAAAGCCTGCGCCGAATTGTGGACGATGGCGATTGGGTCGGCCTGCGAAAGAAACTGTTCGATGAAATCCCCAGCTCGACAGTCAACACGTGTCTTGCGTACGAGGGGGCGCTCGAAGAGCTCTACGAGCACATCATGGATCAAGGCGGCGCGGACCTCATGCGTTTCGAGCGTGTTCTGTCCGAGAAATATCCTGAACCTTATGTGGAATACCATATCGAGTGCGCACTTTCGCTCATGGGCCGAGCGGGTGACCGAAGGCTCTACAGGGAAGTTGCAGCCGAGCTCGCCCGTGCTGCTGGCCTTCCTGGCGGACAAGACCGCGCGCAGGAGGCAGCATCGGCGCTCGGCGCTGAGTACCCGCGTCGCTCGGCTATGCTTGACGAGCTCCGTTCTGCCGGGTTCGTCGTCTGATTCACAGAAGCGGATCTCGTCTTGAGTCCATGGTTAGGCGCGTGGCCCAGAAATGGGCTGATGAAATAACGGACATTAACTTGCGCCCTGTTCGCAAAACCGCAGGTCGCGTTTTTCACCTTTGCAGTTAATGTCCGTTATTTGTCGCAGCTCATCTATAAAGATTTGAACAAGATGGCATATCGTCACCAGCAAGTACCCGTAATGATGCTATGGTAACTGCTGATATGACAAACAGGAACGAACAGAACAAAAACGTTAACAGGTCCCGCTCATATCGCTACCAACCGGATAGGTCCGAACCATCACAGGCAGCGTCTGAGACAGGTGCCGTGCGTCGTGCACGACCGCATGCGCATGAGGGCGGCGTGTCCGCAAATGGCACCGCGCAGAATCCAGGTCAACAGCAGATGCGGTTCGCGACACAGTCGCAGCCGCGCGTGGCAGGACAGCAGCAGGCAACGCCCCATCCACGTCCGCAGGCGCAGGACGTGCGCGCCCGGGCACAGGCCCAGGCACGAGCGAGGGCGCGCGCAAGCGAGCACCTGGGGACGAACGCGGTATCACGCGAGGCGATCGAGGCGACACGTGCGCGCCAGCAGCGTGCGCGCGAGGATTTCGATCAGCGGACCCGTGCGGCATCGCGTCGCAAGCGCAGCTTCGTTCCACGTCTTGTCGGCATACTCGTCGTGATTGCGGCAATCGTGGTCGCTCTGTTCACGGTCGGACCGTTCAGCATCAAAAACGTCGCACCCGGCGATCTCGGCCTCGAGACAGCCGATAACACCATTGTCGGAGCAAACGAGACGACGGTCGCGCAGCCAGTTCTCCCGACACCCATTATAGCCAAGAGCTCCGGCGTCTATCTGCACTGCGCCGTCGCGGCTACCGACTTGACCGAGATACTCATCCACAACGCGTCCTACAGCTATGCGAAGTCCATGAGCACCAAGTTGAAGGAAGCAGACAACGAGAAGATCTTAAAGACCCATACCACGGGGCGTGATGCCAGCGCGCAGCCGACAGGGGATAACTGGATGACGGGGCAGTTCATTCGCACGTACCGTGCGGGGCGCGCTGGGCCCAAGATGAGCGCGATCGACTGTGGCGCCAAAGAGGGCTCGCAAGTCTACGCGCCAGTTTCGGGCAAGGTTCTGCTTGTCAAGAAGTACAAGCTCTATGGCGAATACGAGGACTACCGTATCCACATTCAGCCTGCGGGACACGAGGATCTCGACGTCGTGCTCATCCATTTGACCGACCCATCAGTCAAGGCGGGGGATATGGTTGTTGCTGGCGAAACGCCCATCGCGCTAGTTCGCGATGTGTACGCCTATGTCGGAAACGACATGCAGCTGCGTGAGTACACGGCCAAGGGCGACAACGGAAACCACACGCACATCCAGGTGAAAAACGCCAAGGCGAAGAATTACCATGGCCTCGACGACTTGAAACCCAAGAAGAAGTCGAAGAAATCCAAGAGCAAAAAGAAGAAGAGCTGACGCGCGCACGGCACAAGGGCAGCATGCAACAGGAACCGTAGGGGCTCACTTCAGTGAGCCCGCTCAACAGTCAGTTGGCAGCGCGGTGGGGAGGGGCGCATGGGCCACGCGCAGTTCCGCACGAGCCGAGAGTGCCAGTGGCACTCTCGTGCGAGCAGGACTGTCTGAGCATGGCGCATGCGCCCCTCCCCACCGCGCGGTGCAGGTTGCAGAACGCTCATGACCCGCGCGGAATCCTTCAACTACGGCCGTCGGCCTCCGCTCAGAATGATAGAGCAGGCGTCCGTTTGTCTGAGCATGGCGCATGCGCCCCTCCCCGTTACGCGGTGGGAATCTTTATGACGCTTGGTTAAAAACAGCCTCTAGCCAAATGGCTGCTCAGGCGTTATGATAAACACGCTTTGACAAGGCATCGCTTGTACTATGCCTTGAGGCCGCTTGCGGCCACGGTATGGCTTTCACGCCGCCGTCAATGCATAGCAATCTCGTGGAGGAAGTGGGTTTGCCCCGCTTTCTTTGTTTGTAAGGAGGGCAAAAGCAATGGCGAACAAAGCCGAGCAGCTCATCGAAGTGCTCGAGCCGCTGGCAGGCGAGCATGGCCTTGACCTCGTCACCGTCGAGGTCGCGGGTACGCGTAAGAACCCGATTCTGCGCGTCTTGCTCGACACGCTCAACGGCGGCATCACGCTCGACGAGCTCGCGGATGCCCAGGAGTGGGTCGACGCCGCCATCGAGCAAGCTGATCCTTTCCAGGACGCTTACACGCTGGAGGCCTCCTCACCGGGCATCGATCGTCCGCTGCGCAAACCCACGGATTACGAGCGTTTCGCGGGCGAGGACTGCGTCGTCTACCTGAAGGCGGGCGAGGGCAGGACCAAGTTCACCGGCGTGCTGAAGGGTCTCGAGGACGATTGCGTCGTCGTCGAGCTCGAGGACACGGGTGCGGAGCGCATCGAGCTCGCGCGCATCAAGCGTGCGCACATTATCGGGAAGATTGACTTCAACCGCTCGGGGCTGGATGACGCCTCGACGCTCGAAGACACAACAGAATAGGGAGGAACAATGTCATCTGCACTCATTGAGGCCCTGAGCGACCTCGCGAAGGAAAAGAACATAGACGAGCTAGCCGTGCTCGAGCGCCTCGAACGCGACCTTGCTCGCAGCTACAAGCAGATTCTCGGCTTGGAATGGGACGCGCAGGTCACGATCGACCGCGAGTCGGGTCGCATCTACGTTTACGAGATGGTCGGCATCGGCGAGGAAGACCCCGAGACGGGCGAGTACGAGAGCTACGAGCCACGCGACGTCACACCCGACAACGTTTCGCGCATCGCAGCGCAGAATGCCAAGCGCGTGATCAACGAGATCGTTCGCGACGCCGCGCGCGCGAACATCTACCGCGAGTTCGCCGAGCGCAAAGGCGAGCTCATCACCGGCACCGTGCTGCAGACGACGCCCGAGTTCACGGTCATCAAGATCCGCGACGGCATCGAGGCCGAGCTGCCGCACTTTGACAAGCGTCGCTACGCCGACGAGCGCAACGAGAAGCCGGATAACGAGCACTATCAGCACAACCAGCGTCTCAAGGCGCTCATCATCGACGTGCGCGACCCAAGCCAGCCTATCACGAGCGAGGGCGGCAAGAGCGGCAGCAACAACCACGCCGGTATCATCGTCAGCCGCACGCACCCGGATCTGATCCGTCGTCTGCTCGAGCTGGAGGTTCCGGAAATCTATGACGGTGTCGTCGAGGTGAAGTCCATCGCCCGCGAGGCAGGCGCGCGCTCCAAGATCGCCGTCTACTCCCGCGAGAGCAATCTCGACCCGGTCGG
>ODAI014622181.1_pt1 | contig 10129 bp, 7 predicted proteins | sample 1539321 | NCBI WGS metagenome assembly ODAI01 (sample SAMN02144231, study PRJEB22623) | gut metagenome | biome: sheep rumen | host: Ovis aries | place: New Zealand | reverse complement strand
AGCTTCGGCAACGGTTCGGCGATGCGCGTCAGCGCGTGCGGCTGGGCGGGGAAGACGCTTGAAGACGTGAGAACGCTTTCGCGTGCCGTCACGATCGTCACGCACAACCATCCGGAGGGCATCAAGGGCGCAGAGGCGACTGCATGCGCGATTTTCCTTGCCCGCACGGGAAGCAGCAAGGACGGGATTCGTTCCTTCATCGAAGAGAATTACTACAAGCTCGACTTCACGCTGGATGAGATCCGTTCAACCTATGAGTTTAATGAAACTTGTCAGGAGACGGTTCCGCAGGCGATTGAGGCGTTTTTGGAATCGACCTCCTTTGAGGACGCCATCCGCAATGCGATTTCGATCGGCGGCGACAGCGACACGCTCGCCGCAATCACAGGCAGCGTCGCGGAAGCGTTCTACGGAATCCCGGCTGACATCCGAAAGCGCGCCGTCGATCGGTTCCGCAATGCATATCAAACGCACTACACGGACGCGTATCTGAAAAAGGATCCCGATCTTCTGCCGATCGCAGAGGCGTTTGAGCAGAGGTTCGGCACAAAAACGGAATGATGACAAAAAAGACTTCGGACGTTTTCCGAAGCCTTTTGTCTTGCTGCGGAATGATGCGGTACGAACTCAGATATTGTCCGAAGAGGACAGCCCGCCGCGTTTTTCGTCGACCTTTTTCATAAACTTCTCGTACTGAATGACAAATCGCTCGTGCGTTCCTTCGCCGACGAGACCGAAGGGATCGAACACTTTGACGTCAAAGACCAGCCGTCTGCGATCGACGAGCGCAAGTTCGGTTTCACAGGTGACGGCAAGCCCCACGGGCGTCGCTGCGACGTGGCGAACATTCAGGGCCGTACCGACGGTTCCTTCGCCGGGTTCAAGATACGGCGCGACGCTTTTCCAGCACGTCTCCTCGATCAGCGCGATCATGGCGGGCGTGGCAAACACGTCGAGTTCGCCGCTGCCGATAGCGCCCGCGCATTTGTCCTTCGTTACCGTCAGTTCGATTCTTCCTTTGATTCCGGTTTTCAGCATACTGTTCTCCTTTTTCATTCAATTTGGATTCCTGTGTCGTGCGTGTTGCCGCACTTTGACGGAACGGTTGGGGAAGCCGCCGTCAAAACGGCAAATCTTTTTTGCAAAATCACAAAAAAAGGGATTGACAAAAACGACAATCTTCGGTATTATATCTCTTGCGTGCTCGGTTCGTCTAGTGGCCTAGGACACCGCCCTCTCACGGCGGTAACACGGGTTCGACTCCCGTACCGGGTACCAAAAGCTCCTGTAACGGAGCTTTTTTTATACCCCGAAGCGCTTTCGCGCGTCAGCGGCTTTCATCCAGATGCCAATCGATCGGCGACTGACCGGTCTTGGTCAGCCAATCGTTTGCTTTGGAGAAGTGACGGCAGCCGAAAAAGCCGTTGTAGGCGGAAAGCGGGCTCGGATGTGGCGCTTCGAGCTTGATATGAATCGGGTTTGTGACGATCTTTGCCTTGTTCCGTGCGTTCGCGCCCCAGAGCAGAAAAACGACCGGCGTCTGCTTTTCGTTCAAAAGCGCGATTACGCGATCGGTGAACGCCTCCCAACCGTGTCCCTTGTGCGAATTCGGCATATGCTCCCGCACGGTCAGCACGGTGTTCAGAAGCAACACGCCCTGACGCGCCCACGCGGTCAATTCTCCGTGATTCGGCGGCGTGATACCGAGATCGCTTTGAAGCTCCTGAAAGATGTTTTTCAGCGACGGAGGCGGCTCTACGCCCTTCTTGACAGAGAAGCAGAGACCGTGCGCCTGCCCGGGACCGTGATACGGATCCTGCCCGATGATAACAACCTTGGTGTCCGCAAAGCTCGTGTACTTCAGCGCATTGAAGATGTCGTACATATTCGGATAGACCGTATGTGTGCGGTACTCGTCCGCTAAAAACCGGCGCAAAGCCTGATACTGCTCCGAAGCAAAATAATCCGCAAGAAGACCGTCCCAATCATTTCCGATGTGAACCATAGGCGCCTCCGACCTTTTTCTTCAGTATACACCAAAGTGCGCTTGCGCACAAGAACAGAATCGTGTATACTGCTCATATGGAATTCTACGATGCACTCAATCAATACTGCCCGAAGGACGAGCAGGAACAAACGGATAAAGCGGTTATGCTCGATTGCCTGAAGCGTTATGCGGATGTATACGAGCGGAGCAATCTGCTGTTTCATGTAACCGCATCCGCGTGGATCACAAACGAGAAACGCGACCGCGTGCTGATGATCTATCACAACATTTACGATTCATGGGCATGGACCGGCGGTCACGCAGACGGGGAACGCGATCTTCTGAAGGTGGCGCTCAGGGAGGCGACGGAGGAGACGGGGCTTGTTTCCGTGCTTCCGGCGTCGGATCGGCTGCTTTCGATTGAAACGCTGACCGTGAATCCGCATATGAAACGCGGCAGATTCGTTCCGGCACATCTGCATTTGAACGGAACCTATCTGCTGATTGCAGACGATCGGGAGACTTTGCGCATCAAAGAGGACGAAAACAGCGGGGTCAGATGGTTCTTCCCCGACGACGCGATCAAGGCGTGTTCGGAACCGTGGATGCGCCCGGTTTATCAGCGATTAAACGACCGGATGAAATCATTTTAGACTGCTGAAAATGAAACGGCGGAGAGAAGCGATTATCTCCGCCTTTTTCTACATTGGAGGTCAAAGAAAAGAGGAGCCGTTAAGTCTTTCTTAACGGCTCCTCTCGGGTTCAGTAAGGAGTTACGGTTCAACGGTCTCTTCGATCGGGAACTGCTCAATCAGCTTGACGATGTAGCGGAGGATCAGAGCCGCATCTTCTGCGGTGATCTCGAGATCGCCGTCAACGTCTGCATTCAGAGCGCCCTGTGCGGAGAGCTCGTTGAGACCGACGATGGAGCGGAGGATCAGAGCCGCGTCAGCAGCCGTGATCTGACCGTCGCAGTTTGCGTCGCCCAGAACCACATTCGCGAACGTGATGCTGCCGTCGATCGTCGTTGCTTCGATCTCGATGACTTCGCCGCCATAGACGAACGACATTGCGCTGCTTGTATTCAGAGCGTTCATCGTGAACTTGATCTCAGCCTTATCGCCGCCCTTTGCGTTCGGCGCTGCGAAGTAGAGCGAGAACAGGACGTCTTCGTTCTCGAGAAGGACTTCCGTCTCGGATGCCCAGACTGCCAAGACCTTATTGCCGTCCGCAATAGGCATCCAATCGAGCTTGTTGCCGTCGAACTTCACGAACTCAAGGAGAGAATCGTCGAAGGTTACGAAGACCTGTGCGCTGGTGACCTTGAGGCCTGCTTTAGGCAGATCCTTCACGCGGATATCGTAACGATAGATGCGCTCGCCGTTCTCGATGCTCATCACGTCGATAGACTGGACGTCTTCGCCGTAGATCGTCAGCTCGTTGGGAACCGTGAACAGGATGCTGCCGTTTTCGGTTACAACGCCTTCGGCTTCCTTAACGGTGTCGCCGTCAACATAGGAGTAGCCGGTCGCTGCACCGTTCTCTGCGGTGACAAAGGCGAACGCTGCGGTTGTGCCGTCCTGCGGTGCGCCGATGGCCTTGAAGAACAGGGACACGACGACCGTTTCGTCTGCGATTGCGATGCCTTCGCCGTTGGTTGCCCATGCGAAGGAGATCACGCCGTCGCTCTCATTGATGCCGGTGGAGCCTTCGAGCTCAGACTTCGCTTCGACGAACTCAAGCAGTTCGCTGTCATACTGCACGAATGCCTGCATACCGACGACGGATGTTTCGGGATCAATACCCTTGACCTTGATGTCATAGCGATAGATCTGTTCGCCGTCGACCTCGGTCATAACGTCTGCAGCTTCGACATTCTCGCCGTAGAAGGTTGCGGGGGTGTCCGGCGCTTCGGCAAAGATCGTGATACGGCCTTCGCCCTTCGGGTCGGTATAGCCTTCGACCTGGTGGACACCGTCAACTTCGGGCATGGACTGGATGTAGTCGATCAGGACCTGGTTGTCGAGTTTGCCGGAGTCCTCAAGGATCGTGATGTTCGGGCCGAACATTGCGAAGCCGTCGCCCATATCCATGAGCATGTAGTTGTGCGATGCGAGCGTGTACTTCTTGGTGAGGTCGAGGTCTTCGTATTCACCGGTCTCCTTGTTCAGAATACGGACGTTCTGGACGCGGTACGGAAGCGACGCATCGACGGGGCCTGCCCACATCTTATCCGTTCCGACAACGCAGTTCGGCTCAATATAGTTGTGGATCTCGTACTTCAGGCCCGCAACCTGCAGGAAGCCGCCGTTCTCACCCGGGTTGACGCGTGCGCCCATCTCGAGTGCATCAAGGATCTGCTGACCCGTGACTTCCGCGAGCACCGCGGTGTTGCCGAACGGATGAACGTTGATGATCTGCTGGAAGGTGATGTCGCCGGTCGGGATGTCCGCACGGACGCCGCCGCCGTTGACAAACGCGACATCCGCATCGAACATGAAGCGATATGCGTCTGCGCACAGGTCGCCGAGGTTGGTTTCCTTGCTGCGGACTGCACGATTGTTGGTATCCGGATCAAGGATCGTGAGATCATGATCGGTGTGCGCAACAACGGTGTTCAGCAGAGCGTTGAACTCGTCTTCGATGCCCTTGATGTATTCATCGGTTTCCGGATCGTCCTTGACTTTCTCGGATGCCGGGAGGATCTCCATTGTGAGACCGCCTTCTGCATCGATCGTCAGCTTGCCGATGTTCGCAAGCTTCGTGCCGGTCTGACCGTGGAGAACGCCTTTGCCGCCTTCGTTCTTATCTTCGACAACCTCATTGATGACACTGTGGCTGTGACCGTCGATGAACGCATCTGCGCCGGTGATGTTCGCGATGACTTCGGTGGACATCCACGGGCTGGACTGCTCGTCAATACCCATATGACCGACGAGGATGACGTAATCTGCGCCTTCCGCCTTGGCTGCATCGATTGCATTCTGCACTGCGGTGTAGACGCCTTCACCGGTTGCATCCTGGCAGAAGCCATAGACGTAAGCGGTGTTGTCTTCGTTCATGAAGTACGTCGGGGTGGACTTGGTGATCGATTCGGGGGTGGAGATACCGACGAATGCGATCTTCTTGCCGTTTGCTTCGATGATCTTGTATGCGTCGAGCACCGGCTCATTGCCTTCGACCTTTACGAAGTTTGCGGAAACGTACGGATACTCCGCCTGCTCGACGAGAGCAAACATCTGATCCATACCGTAGTCGAATTCATGGTTGCCGAGCGTTGCAATGTCGTAACCGACAAAGTTCATAATGTCGATGATTGCTTCGCCCTGCGTGAGGGAGCCGATCGGGCCGCCCTGTACGTGGTCGCCTGCGTCAACGAGGATGACTTCGTTGCCTTCTGCTTCAAGGGTCTTCTTGAGATCCGCAAGACCTGCATAGCCCCAACCGTCGCGGATGCCGCAGTGCACGTCGTTCGTGAACAGAATGATCGTATCGCCCGTCGGTTCAGCTGTGGGTTCGGGAGTCGGCTCTTCTGCGGGCTTTGCATAGAACTGGAAGGTGTAGATCGCAGTATTGCTGCCCATACCGTATACGGTGAAGTAGCCGTTGTAATACTCGATGTACTGTGCCTTGCCGTTATACTGCGCGGTGTCACACATGATATAGAAGCCGCCGTCAACCGCCTCCAGCTGGAACAGCGTATTTGCACCTTCCGCATCAGCAAGCCGCACATGTGTGCCGTCTGCTTCAAGGAATTCTCCGTCTGCCGTCTTGAAGGAGTAGCGAGTGATACCATCCTCGCCGGTTGCCTTGACGACAGTGAGCAGCAGTGCTTCTGCGGGAACCGCAAGAACGCCGTCGGTGAGTGTCGCATTCGCACTGACGAGCTCATGCTTTTTGTTGTTGTAGAAATAATCCTCGCCGGTCATAACCTTGCTGTCGACGGGATAGTAGATGACAACTTCGTCGCCGTCTGCAAGTTCTTCCACAAGCTCCATCGACGTTACTTCGGGATCCGGCTCCGTGGAGGGAGAGGGCTCCGGTTCGGTGGACGGAGAGGGATCCGGCTCGTCAGCTTCTACCTTCTTATAAAGGGAAGGAAGATAATAGTTCGATCCGGTGGTGCTGGCCTTGTAGTACCGGAAGAACGGCTGATCGTTCGAATTGTTCAGCTTGAATTCGCGGGCTACGTCGGTGGTCATGGTGATTGAGACCTTCAGATCATCGCCCAGCGCAATGCCGTTGACAACCGCTTCGTCGCCGAAGACAACGGTGTTGCTGCCGTTTCCTGCGCCGAGGTACTTACCTTCACTGTTCTTCAGCGTATAGCCGCCTTCGACTGCAGCAATTTCGATCTCGTTCGCTGCGTAGTCGCCTTCGATCGTATTGTCGACGATGCTTTCAACGCGAACAAGATTATTCGACGTTGCCGTTGTACCGTTGAAGGTATAATAGGCGCCGTCGATCTTCTTGCTGTCGACTACAACCAGGTACGATCCGTCAGTCAGATCTTCCGCGGATTCGACTTTTGCATAGGTCGGAACCGCTTCTTCGGCGGAAGCCGTCGAAAGCTTGACTGCGGGAAGCAGCGCAAGCATCATCAGGACTGCCAGGACCAGAGAAATGGTTTTTCTCATGTTTCGTTTTATCCTCCTTACTGATTTGAACTCGTGTGAAGCTATATGAAAAAATATATCTCCACAGTTCTATACGAAAACATTATAAAGGAAACTGTGTCAAATAGCAAGACCCGAACGCAAAAATGTGAAGAAAAAATGAACCGGATGCACTTCACGCGCAACAAAGAAAAAACTCTACAGAATGCGGTGCAGACGAAAACACGCCACCAAATGCTGTGCGGGATACGGGCTTTCGGTCAAATCGTCGCGCGCCGCGCTATGTGTCGCGTCGGATCATAAAACAGTAGCATTTTATCGAGGTATGTGGTATAGTATAAAAGGATGAATTCGGTTCGTCCGAGTCTTGTTTGAAAGGAACCGCTATGAAAAGCATCAAAAAAATCGTTCTGACCGGCGGACCTGCAGGCGGCAAAACGACGCTGACCTCGCGCCTTGTGAAGGAGCTTTCGAGCATCGGCTATCGCGTGTTCATCGTGCCGGAAGCGGCGACGGAGCTGATCTCGCAGTTCGGCATCAAGCCGTTCGGCAACTGCCTTTCCATGTTCGATTTCCAGTATTTCGTCGTATCGTCGCAGCTGCACAAAGAACGTCTTGCACTGGAAGCCGCGGAGCTCGTGCCGGAGGATAAGATCCTGATCATCTGCGATCGCGGCGTGCTCGACGATAAGGCGTACGTCTCGCAAAAGGAATTCAATCAGGTGATCGCGCGGTTCGATGTGACCGAGAAGCAGCTTCTGGACAGCTACGATGCGGTCATCCATCTCGTGTCGTCGTCGAAAGGCGCGGAGTTCGCCTATAATTACGACAACGCGGCGCGTTACGAGACGCTCGAACAGGCGCGTGAAAAGGAAGATGCGACACTGCTGTGCTGGCGCAACCATAAGCATCGCGTCGTGATCGGCAACTCGTATAATTTCGAGAATAAGATCCGCAAGGCGATGAACGAGGTCTATACGATCCTCGGCGAGATCCCGCCGGCGCAGTGCGAGCGAAAGTTCCTGATCGAGTTCACGGACGACAGCGTGCTTTCGGCATACGAACCGGTGGAGCAGAACATTACGCAGACCTATCTCAAGGAGCGCAACAAGGGCACGGAACGCCGAGCAAGGAAGGTCGTTTCGGACAATTCGATCTCCTATTCCTATATCGAGAAGCGTCCGGTCTCGCAGATCGAGCGTATCGAGAACGAACGGCTGCTTTCGCAGAAGGAATACATCCGTATGACGGAGGAGGTCGATCCGACGTACGGTTCGATCAGCAAGCGTCGCTATTGCTTCCGCTACAACGACCGTTACTTCACGATCGATTCGTATCCGGTCTCCGCGGATCGCGCGATCCTGGACGTTCAGCTGAACGACAAGGACGAGAAACCGGTCCTGCCGCCCGAGATTCGCGTGATCAAAGAGGTGACGGGGGATCCGAATTATCAGGGGCATATGATCAGCAAAAACCTGACGCTTGTATGAAAACAAAAAAGGACTCGCAGACGCGAGTCCTTTTCTTATGGAGTTTATTGCCGCTCGGGCGGATTGTCCGGGGTGTTCAGCGGCGGATTGACCGGCTGCTGCGGGGTCGTTCCCTGCACGACTGCCTGTTGGCGCTGCTGCGCCTCGTCCGCTTTGCGCTGCGCGGCTTCTGCGCGCGCCTTTGCTTTCGCTTCTTCCTTTTCGGCGATCAGACGCTGCTTTTCAGCTTTTTCAAGCCCGGCAAGCTTCGAATTGATCGCGTTTAGCTCTTCCACATAATCCGGAGCGCCGAGATCGACCGCCTTCTTGCCTTGTGCGGCGAGGGACCGGATCCGGAATGCAAGAACGATGCCCGCAACGACCCACAATCCTGCAAGGATCGCATGCACAACGAAGCGGTTTTCCTGTGTTGCAACGAAGCAGCTCACCAGATACACGGCGCCGGAGATGATCAGCGACGCAACAATGATGATCCAAAAGCGCTTTGCAACCTTGTCCAGCTTGGTGTAGATCCCGATCTGCTTGCGCGTGTCCTCGGGCATTGCGTTCAGAAAGCCCTTTTTGCGTTCCTTCGTCTGCAAAATCTGATCCTTCAATTCCATACGAGCACCCTCCGTGATTTATATATAATGATTATAATACCGCAGGGGATCGATGTCAAAGGATTTTATGCGTTTTTCAGCAGCTGTTCGAGCGCGGCAAGACGGAGGCACAGGCAGAGAACCTCGAGCGCGGCGTTCAGTTCCTCGACCGGCGGCAGCGTCGGCGCGATGCGGATGTTGCTGTCGAACGGATCCTGTCCGTACGGATAGGTTGCGCCCGCGGGGGTCATCGTTACGCCCGCTTCCTTCACCAGCTGCAGCGCGCGCTTTGCGGTCTGCGGCATGGCATACAGACTGACGAAGTAGCCGCCCTTCGGACGGTTGAACGTGCCGATCCCGCGCGGAACGATCTCGCGGTCGAGCGCGTTGCACACCGCGTCAAAGCGGGGCTTCAGGATCTCGGCATGCCGCTTCATCAGCGCAAGCGTCGTTTCCTTATCCTTTAAGAAGCGCACGTGGCGCAGCTGATTGACCTTGTCGAAGCTGATGATCTGTACGCCGAGCGTTTTCTGGAAATACGCGAGGTTCGCTTCGCTTGCGCACATGCAGGAAATGCCCGCGCCGGGGAAGGTGACCTTCGAGGTGGACGCGAATTCATAGACCATGTCCGCGTTGCCGTATTCGGCGCAGATCTTGAGAATGTCCGGGAACGGCACATACTCGCCGTCAAACTCATGGATGCAGTACGCGTTGTCCCACATCAGCGCAAAGTCCGGCGCTGCGGGTTTCATGGACGCAAGCGCATGGATCACGCGGTTCGAGTAAATGATGCCGTCGGGATTCGAATACTTCGGAACGCACCAGATGCCGAGAACGGAGGGGTCCTTGATCCACTGCAGCACCGCATCCATATCGGGACCTTCCGCGGTCATTGCGATCGGGATCAGCTCCATGCCGAAGAACTCGGTGATACGGAAGTGCCGGTCACAGCCGGGCGCCGGGCAAAGGAAACGCACCTTGCCGCGCTTTGACCACGGTTCGGGACTATGCAGAAGCCCGTGCGTGAACGCCGTGGAAATCAGGTTGTACATCAGCTGCAGCGACGCGCTGCCGCCGACGATGACCTCGGAAGGCTTCACGTCCAAAAGCTCTGCAAAGAGCTTTCTTGCGGACGGAATGCCGAACAGATTGCCGTAATTGCAAACGTCGAGCGCATCATCATAGCAGTCTTCGCGATCTGCGAGCACCTTCAGCATATCGTTGGAAAGATCGAGCTGCGCTTTGCCGGGCTTGCCGCGCGACATGTCGAGCTTCAGCCCCTTGGCTTTCTGGGCTTCATACGCTTCGGTGACGGTTTTGAGTTCCGCTTCAAGAGCGGCCTTGTCCATCTGGCTGTACGGGATCATAAAAAACTCCTTTCAACTCTTATGCCTCGATTATAGCATACCGCACCGGAAAGTCAAACTATATAAAAATCACTGCGCCAAAGGCGCT